>OMDF01001356.1_pt1 | contig 11984 bp, 8 predicted proteins | sample 1673631 | NCBI WGS metagenome assembly OMDF01 (sample SAMEA103958117, study PRJEB25191) | human gut metagenome | biome: human-associated habitat [ENVO:00009003]; feature: intestine environment [ENVO:2100002]; material: feces | place: Germany | collected 2013/2015 | reverse complement strand
TAAAATTGTCTCACCGTAAATTCATTGGATAGTATGTCGCAATTTATCGAGATGTTTAGTTCATATCAAACTACACCAGTTGGTAACTACATAGAGGATAGTTATCCTGGGGAATGGGGAACTGAGGATAAGGACGGAAACGGCGTAAAAGTTGTTCGTACTACTAATTTTACAAATAGTGGTAAATTGGATTTAACAGATGTTGTTACGCGTTCAATTTCTGAAAAAAAGATAGAACGAAAAACAATAAGAAAATATGATACTATTCTTGAACGTTCAGGTGGTACTACTGATAATCCAGTAGGTAGGGTCGTTTTGTTTGAGGAAGATGAACAATACCTATGTAATAATTTTACACAAGTTCTTAGATTTAAAAAGGTGAATCCTATATTTGCTTTTTATTCTTTGTTTTATTTCTATCATACGAATAAAATAGTAGTTAGAAGTATGGGGAGTAAAACAACAGGCATACAGAATTTAAATATGAGTAAATATCTTGAGATTGGCATTCCTAATGCATCAGATGATGAACAAAAGAAGTTTGTTGCAATTGCTAAACAGGCCGATAAATCAAAATTTGAACTAAAACAGTGTATTGAAAATATAGATAAAGTCATCAAAAGTTTAATAAACTGATAATGGATAATTGAAGACTAAAACGTTGTGCTGCCATATCAATTAAATTAAAAATATAGAAATATGAAAACAATTTTGATAAATGATATTGAGCAGGCTATGCAAGGAGTATTAAACAACGAGCAAATGAGCCAATTGCGAAAGGTACTTGAATATGCTTTCCGCAACATCAACGTGTCTTCAAAGAACAGTGATGGACAGACTTGTGACGATAGTATGAAACTGATAGATAACTTCCTTTCTGCCAAGCGAGTGGAGGGTTGTTCTGACAAATCTATATACTATTATAGGAGTACATTGAATAATGCAATCTGTAAAATTGAAAAAAATGTACGTCACATTACTACTGATGACCTTCGTAACTATTTAAATGAGTATCAACAAACAAGTGGTGCTACAAAGGTTACAGTAGATAATATTCGCAGAATTTTATCAAGTTTCTTCTCTTGGCTTGAAGACGAAGATTATATAGTGAAAAGTCCTGTAAGGAGGATTCATAAGGTGAAGGTTGGTAAGACAGTAAAAGAAACTTATACTGATGAAGCATTAGAACAGATGCGTGATTACTGCGATGGGATTCGAGATTTGGCTTTGATTGACTTGTTGGCTTCAACCGGAATGCGTGTAGGAGAGTTGGTAAAGCTCAATCGAGAAGATATAGATTTTCAGAATCGTGAGTGTATCGTTACGGGTAAAGGAGACAAGCAGCGTAAGGTCTATTTTGATGCTCGTACAAAGATACATTTGCAACGCTACTTAAATGAGAGAAATGATAATAATCCGGCTTTATTTGTTTCTTTATTAGCGCCTTATGAACGATTGCAAATCAGTGGTGTGGAAATCCGATTGCGTAGGTTGGGACGAGAGTTGAATATACCAAAGGTGCATCCTCATAAATTTCGCCGTACATTGGCTACAATGGCGATAGATAAAGGTATGCCTATAGAACAAGTTCAACATCTTCTTGGGCATCAAAGCCTTGATACAACATTGCAATATGCAATGGTTAATCAAACGAACGTAAAATTGTCTCACCGTAAATTCATTGGATAGTATGTCGCAATTTATCGAGATGTATCATAAAACTCATAATACGCAAACTCTTGAATCGGTTTGTGCAATTATTAGCAAAGGCATCACACCAAAGTATGTTGATTTTTCTTCTGTTGCCGTGGTAAATCAAGCTTGTATTCAATGGGATGGTCAACATTTGGAAAATATAAAATATCATAATGAGGAAATTCCTTTAAAAAAAAGAACTCTTCAGACAGGAGATGTTTTATTGAATGCAACAGGTACTGGTACCCTTGGAAGATGTTGTGTATTCAATTGCCCATCAAATGATAATATATACATTAATGATGGGCATGTGATTGCTTTAGCTACGGATAAATCTATACTTCTTCCAGAGGTTCTCAATGCATACTTGTCCTTAAATGATACACAGGCAGAAATATACAGACTATATGTAACAGGTTCTACCAATCAAGTTGATATCGTTTTTTCAGACATAAAAAAAATGAAAGTTCCTGTTCCGAACATTGATGACCAAATATCGTTTGTTCAAATACTCAATCAAGCCGATAAATCAAAATCTTATGTTCGGATAGCATTAAAAAATTTAGAATCCATATTAGGATATTGTATAAGGCAAGTAGCTTAGTCAAATAGATATAAACGAAAAATATTATATAGTTATGTTTAACGAAGATAATACAGTGGAGCAAATGCTCATAAATGCAGCTACTCACAGTGGCTGGCAATATGTAAAGGCTAGTGATGTGCCACGAAGCACTGATTCGGTTCTGGTTGAATCTTGGTTGCAAGAGGCATTAATCAGACTTAATCCTATCACTCTTCAACAGGCTGAACAGGTGATATATAAACTTCGTGCCGCTATTACCTGTGGTGGAAATTTCGATGAATTGGTGACAGCCAATGATCGTTTTCGTGCATTATTGTTTACCGAGAATACAGAACCATTTGGTAAAGATGGTGAATATATCCCTATTCGTTTCTTTAGCGATGATCCTACTGAAGACTATTGTGTGGTTACCAATCAGTGGGAATATCCAAGACCGTCTGTAGACGGAGGTAAACGATTGGATTTGGTGTATCTTATCAATGGTATTCCTATTTGTATCGGAGAAGCGAAATCACCGGTAAGACCCCAGGTAACATGGGCAGATGGGGCTACTGATATGTTACATTATGAAAAGAGTATTCCTGAGATGTTTGTTCCTAATGTTTTGACCTTTGCTACGGAGGGTAAAGAACTTCAATATGCAGGAATCTGTACTCATGTAGATAAATGGGGGCCATGGTTTAAGGATGAGTTGCGCCAGCATGGAACGATAGAGTCAGTAAAAAGTAATGTGATGAACTTAGTTGAGCCTAATCGATTGCTTGATATCTATCGTTATTATAGCGTATTTACAGGAACATCATCAGGTAAGAAAATAAAGATTGTATGCCGCTATCAACAATATTTAGGAGGTGAAGCAATAGTTCAACGAGTGCTTAAAACGTATTGTGAAAAGAAAGGACCGAAGAAAGGTCTCATTTGGCATTTCCAGGGTTCAGGTAAATCATGGTTGATGGTATTTGCTGCACAAAAGCTTCGTTTACAAAACGAATTACACGCTCCAACAGTTGTAATTGTGGACGACCGCATTGATTTGGAAGATCAGATTACTGGTGATTTTACTCGTGCAGAAATTCCCAATATTGAATCAGCAAAAACAAAAGAGGAGTTGGTAGCATTCTTCAAACAAGACCAACGTAAAATTTTAATTACCACTATCTTTAAGTTTGGTGATGTGGACGGTGTACTCAATGAGCGTGACAATATTATCTTGTTGGTTGATGAAGCCCATAGAACACAAGAAAAAGATTTAGGACAGAAGATGCGAAACGCATTGCCTAATGCATTTTTCTTTGGGCTTACAGGTACGCCTATCAATAAGCGAGATAAAAATACTTTCCTTGCTTTTGGTGCAGATGAAGACATGGAGACTGGAGGTTATATATCAAAATATACATTCCAGAATTCTGTGGAAGATGGTGCTACGCTGGAATTGAATTTCCAGACTGTTCCTGTAGAAATGCATCTTAATGAGGAGCAGTTACAAGAGGAATTTGATGAATTGACTGATCAGATATCAGAAGCAGAAAAGAATGAACTGGTTAAACGAACCTCTGTAGAAGCATTCTTTACGGCTGAAAAACGTATTAATGATGTTGCCCGCTACATCGTTAACCATTTTAAGGCTTATGTGGAACCTAGTGGAATGAAAGCGCAAGTAGTTGTGTATAATCGTGATTGTTGTGTAAAATACAAGAAAGCCATTGATGCTTTGTTGGGAACGGAAGATGCCACAACAATAGTGATGCATACGGCCGGAGACAAGGCGGATGATTATAAAGAATATCGTAGGGATAGAGATCAGGAAAAGAAACTGCTTGATCAATTCCGGGATCCATTATCTCCAATAAAAATGGTAATTGTTACCTCTAAGCTTCTTACCGGCTTTGATGCTCCGATTCTTCAATGTATGTATCTTGACAAGCCTATGAAAGATCATACGCTTTTACAGGCTATTTGTCGTACAAACCGAAAATATACCGTGGATAAAAAGTGCGGATTGATTGTGGATTTTGTAGGTGTATTCGACAATGTGGCAAGGAGTCTTGCATTCGATGAAGAGACAGTTAAAACGGTTGTAAAGAATATTGATGAAGTTAAAGCTTTAATACCTAATTTCCTACAAGAATGCCTTGACTTCTTCCCAGGAGTTGACCGTACGATTGGTGGTTGGGAAGGTCTTCAAGCCGCTCAGCAGTGCTTGCTGGATGATAAGACAAAAACTGATTTTGCACGCCATTTTGCCCGATTGTCTAAGGCTTGGGAAACAGTAAGCCCCGACATCATGCTTGCTCAGTATCAGTCAGATTATACTTGGCTGGCACAAGTTTATCAGAGTGTTCGTCCTGTCGGAACTAGCGGTTCACTTATATGGACATTATTAGGTGCCAAAACTATTGAAATAATTCATCGTAATATAGATACGATTGATATAGGGACACCTCTTGAAGATTTGGTAGTTGATGGTGATGTAATTGATATGGTATTGGAGCAGGCAAAGGACAATCCTAAAAAGATTCTGGAAGTTGAGAAAATGTTACGTTTAAGATTGGGTGAGCACCGTGGTGATCCAAAATATAAGGCATTTGCAGAAAAGTTGGATGAACTTCGCCGTCACATGGAGGAAAATCTTATTACAAGTATTGACTTCCTTCGCAGCTTGTTGATTCTTGCCAAAGAAGTACTTGAAGAGGAAAAGAATTCTAATCAGCCACAAGACAAACGTGAGCAGGCAAAAGCAGCTCTTACAGAATTGTTTGAATCAATAAAGACAGAAAATACCCCAATTATTGTGGAACGTGTTGTCGCTGATATTGATGAAAACGTGGTAGCTATTGTGCGTAAGTTCAAGGATGCTTTTAAAAGTATTACTGCTCAACGAGAAATAAAAAAGAAGCTACGTTCAATTCTTTGGATTAATTACCAAATAAAAGATCAAGAGGTCTTCGATAAGGCTTATCAGTATATTGAGATGTATTACTAAATACTTGAAGTTTGAGAAGTTTTTAAGTGACGTAAAAATGAGTATGACTAAAAATGGATAGAATAGAGAACGCTATAAATAATCTCTTGATTAAGCCAAATGAGGCTTTAAAGTCACGTATTGAAGAGGTAAGGTATTGTATTGACATACCAGACACTAATTCGAAGGGATATTGTTATTGTCTAAAAGTTGATGCTAATGGTACGTTAAGACTTAAAGATTTAATAGATTATCTTGATACTCGAATAGTTGATTATGCAATCCCCAAAAAAGAAATTGATGAAGCGAAAAATGATTTTAATAACACTGGATCTACAAGAAAAATCATTCAGTTAAAAAAGAAAGCTGAAAATCTTTTTACTGATTTGAATAAAACTGGTGAAGGTGGTGAAATCTTATTATATATTCTTACACAGGATATTTTGAAGCTTCCTCAACTGATAAGTAAAATGTCCTTAAAGACATCTCCCAAAATGCATTATCATGGAGCAGATGGTATCCACTTCCAATATGATAGCATAACTGGAAATTTAGAACTTTATTGGGCTGAGGCTAAAATGTATCAGGACCTAAATGCAGCTATGGTAAGTTGCTTTGATAGCTTAAAAGGTTTTCTACTTGATCCGAAAGGTTGTAAATCTACACAAGAAAGAGATATTGATTTGATTACATCGAATATACACCAAAATATAAATAATGAGGCTATTGAGGATATACTTGTAGAGTATTTTGACAAAGATAAAGAACAGTCAAATCATTTAGTTTATAAGGGCGTATGTTTTATTGGATTCGATTATGATAAATATCCAAGTAATACAGATATTACAAAAACGACTGCGGATATAAAAAATGCTATATTAGTAGAGTATGACAAATGGCACAATAGCGTAGGAGACAAGATAAAAGAACATATGAATCTTGATAAAAAAGAGATTCATGTGTTTTTGATGCCTTTTCCTTCCGTTGATGAATTTAGACAATATTACCTTCAAACAATTAAATGATGTTAGCTGAAAAAGTTTATAATTTAAGTAGTTTCAATCGTCAATATGAGGCTTTACTCATATTATCTGTTTGTGAGACCATCCCTAATTTAGTTTGGGATAGAGATAAATCTGATTTATTATCTCAAATAGATTGGAATAATATGCTGAGTATAGCATCTCTGTTTAGCTATTGTAATGAAAGTAAATATTTGGATGCGGCTCTTCGTATAGCTCAAACGTGTCTAGTACAAGAAGAAACTAACGAAAATCAGAAAAATGCAGCTGCATTTATACTAGATAATTTAACAAATAAACCAGCACTTAAAATTGCATTAGATAAGCAGTTTATAAAAAAGGACTTTAGAGATAATTATCCTTTTGCATTGAGACTTCAGCAAAGCAAATCAGATATTGAACATACGATAATAGTAAATGATGAAGTATTCCTTTTAAATAGGTTCCAAAAAGAAGTTTATTATGCATATAAACATAATGAAACAATAAGTATATCTGCACCAACCTCGGCAGGTAAGTCTTACATTCTATGTACTCTTTTGTTAGAGGAATTGACAGAAGGCAATAAGAATATTGTTTATGTTGTGCCAACAAGAGCACTTATAAGTCAGGTAGAAGCTGATTTAAAAGCACTACTGAGACAATATAATTTAGAGAATCAAACTAATATAACAACAGTTCCACCTCAGGAAGATATTTTAGATAAGAAATCCAATGTCTTTATTTTTACGCAGGAACGTCTTCATTGGTTTTTATATGGGAATTCTAATTGTAAAATTGATATTCTTATTATTGATGAGGCTCAGAAAATTGAAGATGGGAATAGGGGTATTTTGCTTCAACAAAAAATAGAAGATGTTGTTAAAGCGAATCCTGAAATAAAGGTATTCTTCTCCAGTCCATTTACCTCAAATCCGGAGATACTTCTGGATAATGTCATTAATAATAGCCGGAAAAGTAAGGTTAATACTCAGTATATTGCAGTTAATCAGAATCTTTTATATGTTTCTCAGGTACCGAGAAAAATCAGAGAGTGGCAAATTCATTTATGTACTGTTAAAAACACTATTTTATTGGGGAAAATTGTAATGACAGATCGTCCAACAACAGAACTGCATAAAATAGTTCATACAGCTTATCAAATATCGAATAGAGGAGGATGTTTGATTTATAGTAATGGGGCTGCAGATGCAGAGGATACAGCAAATTTACTTTACGATCTGCTGCCAGAGTGTGAACAAGATTCTGAAATTAAAGAACTAGTTAAATTAGTACAGAGCACTATTCACACCCAATATGTTTTAGCAAAAGTTTTATCAAAGGGAATTGCATTTCATTATGGAAATATGCCTTTGCTTATAAGAAATGAAATAGAGAGATTGTTCTCTATAGGTAAAATAGAATATTTGATCTGTACTTCAACTTTATTGGAGGGGGTTAATCTTCCTGCTAAATCTATTATTATAAGAAAACCATCAAGAGGTAGAGGAAATCCATTAAATCAAAATGATTTTTGGAATTTGGCGGGTAGAGCAGGACGATTGGGAAAAGAATATAGTGGAAATATATTTTGTATAGAACCATTAAAATGGGATATTTATCCTGAACCAAATAAAACGAAACAAGAAATTAAAAGAGCATTAAATGTTGTAGAAAGTAAAGGGGATGAACTTCTGGAATATATCCGGTGTGGGGCACCCAGAAAAAAGGCAGGAAAGTGTCCAGATTTAGAATTTGCTTTTGGATATTATTATATAAAGTACGTTTTGGACAAAGAGAATGCACCTTCAACTCCATTTTATGATAACTTGTTGTGTGAGTTGAGAACTCTGCAATCGATAATTACATTACCAAGTTCAATTATTAAGAAAAATCCTGGCATATCACCTTTAGCGCAACAACAACTTTATAATTATTTTACTGACCATATTAATGACATAGATACATTGATTCCTGTGTATCCTAATGACTCTAATGCTTTAGAGGAATACAGAAACCTTATAGAAGTTATAGGACAAACGATATCAGATTATCCACAACAATTAAATGTTCCTAGAGCAATATTATTGATCAATTGGATGTCAGGGAAACCGTTGTCGTATCTTATTCGTAAAAGTTATGATTCTTATAAAAGGAATGGTTATAACAAAAAACTTCCTGTTGTTATCAGAGAGGTTATGGAGAACGTTGAAAATTTTGTTAGATACCAATTCGCTAAAGATTCAAGTTGCTATGTCGATATTTTGCGATATGTTCTTGAAATAAATAGAAAAAATGATTTACTTAATAATATTCCACAATTAAATCTTTGGCTAGAGTTTGGTGTATCACAAAAGACCCATCTTTCATTGTTGGCTTTAGGACTAAGTCGTAATACGGTTATAGAGTTGACTAAATATATTACATCTACGGAGAAATCAAAAGAGGAATGTTTAAATTGGTTAAGATCATTGAATTTAGACGAATTGGATATGTCTCCAATAATTGTAGAAGATATTAGGAGAATTATATGATTATTGCATAGGATACAGTCCAAAATTTAGTGTAAGCGTCCAATTTTGACGTCTTGCCCCCAAGCATAGAAAAGTCGATCTTCGCTGCTGTAATCAAAAACTAGTAAGTATGTATAGCAGCAGCGATTTTGAGCATCTGTTCATCCGTTACAAAGCGGAGGCGATGCCGCAAGGTGAGTCCATCCAGGACTTCTGTTTGAAAAACAAAGTACCCTACAATCTGTTTCACAAATGGTACAAGGATACCCGACATCACATTGTCCCGGTACAGGTAGAAGGACAACAGGTGGAGCAAGAACCGGAAAAGGATCTTTCAGCTTCCGCCCCATTGATGGGAGGTGCCTTGTCATCCCCTCCGTTGAGATTCATGATAGACATCCGTATAACGGGTGGAATGCGCATCCAGCAACGGAATTTAAGCTACAAGGGTTTGAAGGACCTGGTAGAGAAGTTGGAGGGACTATGCTGAATGTTACAGGCATGAACAGGTTTTATTACCTGAGAAACTTCCATGACATGCGCTGCAAATATGAACGTGTGCTTTCCGTGATCCATCAGCAGTTGAACCGCGAGCCGGAAGAAGATGAAGTCTTCATTGTGATGTCCAGGGACCGTCGGAAAGTCAGGCTGTTTTCTTACGACCGCCGTTCCTTCAGTCTGTATGAGAAGCGTTTCTCTTCGGGTTATAAGTTTATGCAGGTATGCAGGCAGGGTGAAGAAACGGTATATAGCATCCAATGGAAAGATGTGGTTGTGCTGTTACAGAATCCTGTGATCAACTCGTTGAATATCAGATAAATAAATGTGAAATAATTTGTTTATGTCACTGGAAATGAGTATCTTTATGGTATAAAAAAGAGTGACATGGACGATCGTGAATTTGAAAAGATATTGGCTTCGGCCGAACAACTGAGGTTCCGTGAAAAAGAGACGGAGCCTTGGGCTGACCGTTATTCCGATATGAATTCCATGGAAAAATCAATGTTGCTTGACGAACTTTTTGCCTTACGCAAGGCTGACAAGGCAGAAAGGGAGCAGCTTCTGGCGAAGCTCGACCGTATGACCGAACAGCTGCTGACTCTGAATGAAAGCTCACAAGCACAAACCAGGATGATTGATGAGCTGAAGCGTATGCTCTCTGATCGTGACGCGCTGATAGAAAAGCTCCGGAAGGAGAATGCCGCCTTGAAGGAACAGAAGAAGCTTTCAGACAAGAACCGCTTCGACGGCAAGACCCAGAAGGTTTCGTCCAAGAACCGTGGCTCCGATTCCCGCGAAGCTGACAAGGAAGATTTTGACGGCAGTTCCACTCCCAACCTTCCTTCGGAGGAGAGGGGAACGGACATTCCGTCATCTGCCGGTAGTAAACAGGAACGGCCATACCGCCAGGGAATGTCTTACAAACGTATGAAGGCAGATAAGTCCGTGTGCCATGATTTCGATTTCTGCCGTTTGCCGAAAGAAGCAGTTATTATCAAGACATTCCACAAGTATTCCTACGAGCAAGTGAGCTATATTCTGGAGCACAGGTATCAGGTTGTCCGTTACAAGCTGCCGGACGGTAGAATCTGCGAAGGCTACCTTTCCAAAGACGGAGGCCCCGATTACATGGATGTGGTTCCGGGAACCCATGCATCCGCTGATTTCCTGGCCCATCTGGCCTTCAACCATTTTGTGCTGGATGTGCCTTATTACCGTGAGATGTACCGTCTGAATGACCATGGTATGTTCCTGAGCCGCATGACCTTGACCAACTGGCTTGAGAAAGGTGCAGGGTTTACCAAGAGACTGGTTGAAACGCTCAAGAATATGGCCATGGAGAAAGATGCCATCGTGAACTGCGACGAGACCTGGTGCAAGGTGAAGGTACAGGACCGTTATCGTAAAAGATATATCTGGTGTCTGGTCAACCGTGAAGAGAAGATTGCCATCTACTGTTATAAGGAAGGTTCCCGCAGCCGTGATGCCCTGAAGAACATTTTGGGCGACCGGCAGATCAGGGCGTTGCAGTCTGACGGTTACAATGTGTACATGTATCTGGAAGACAGGCTGTACGACACGGAACACCTCTGCTGCCTGGCCCATGCGCGTGCCAAGTTCGTGTATGCCTACGAGCAGGGCGGTGACCTGAATGCGAAACAGATGCTGGAATACATCGGCTGGTTGTACGGTCAGGAAGACAGTTATCGCCGGTCCGGTCTGACAGCTGAAGAGATAACCCGACAACGGAACTCCCTGCGGACAAAGGAAGTCATCGGCCGCATGCGCAGTTTTTTGAATGTGCTGACTTCGGAGGGTCATCCTCCCCGTGGAGATCTGATGGAAAAGGCGGTCAATTACCTGAAGAACTTCTGGAATCAGCTGTTCGCCTACTTGAAAGACGGCCGCTACAGCATCGACAATACCATTGCGGAGCGTTTCATCCGTCCCTTGGCGGGTGAGCGGAAGAACTCGTTGTTCTTTGGCAGCAACCGTATGGCGAATGTGTCAGCCGCCTATCATACTTTGATATCTACTTGCCGGGCCAACGGTATCTCCGCCCTGGCTTATTTAAAGAAATTTTTCCGTGAGGTGGTCAAAGGGCGCAGGGATTATGAGAATCTGCTACCGATGACCATCGGAATCAATACTAACAAACTTTAAAAATCAAGTCCGGTTTTTGAAAACTTTAAGAGGAAAGCTTCCCAAAGGGGCTTTCCCTGTAGGGTACGTCAAAATTGGACGCTTACAAATTTAGTTGTAAAAAATAATAACGACTTATTCAAAGTCTTATAATCGTTATGTAATTTTTTTATGTTGATAAAATCGTTTCTTTAGCACGTTTCTTATCTATATTAAGCAGGTAAAATGTGACAAGAATTACAGCTTGAAAACTATAATTCTTGTCACATTTTTTTTAGAACAGAAAGCTATTGTTTAATATTTTCTCATCAGGTTTTATTCTCTAAAAACTTATGAACTACTATCACCATCGTAATTCCCAAGATCAGAATAAACCCACATGCAGCAACCATTCTCCAAATTAACCAGGAATGCAAAAATTCTACATTCGCCACGATCATACAGACCAAGAAAGAGGATAGGGCTATTAGAATGACAATCAAAATATAAAATGCCTTATATGATAGATAAATGCGGTTATCCATTTGAACAATCCTCTGCTCTGCCTCTGTGCACTTGATCTCAATTTGGTCAATGAACTGGCC
>OMDF01001334.1_pt1 | contig 12127 bp, 10 predicted proteins | sample 1673631 | NCBI WGS metagenome assembly OMDF01 (sample SAMEA103958117, study PRJEB25191) | human gut metagenome | biome: human-associated habitat [ENVO:00009003]; feature: intestine environment [ENVO:2100002]; material: feces | place: Germany | collected 2013/2015 | reverse complement strand
ACGTAAATGTAATATTCCTCCTTTTTCAAGGACAGATCTTCAGGAGGAGCAACAGATTTATCATCAATACTTTCTATGTTCATACGAAAATAGAGAGCAAGCAGGAGATCGGGGTAAAGCTAACTATATAAGCCTTTTTGATGGTGTTCATAAAGACCCTTCCCATCACTCTCTTTTCCTGGAGTCCATGAAAATGGTCACCGGACCGTCGTTAATCAGGGAAACCTGCATATCCGCTCCGAATTCACCGCTTTCCACCCTGCCTTCCAGCAAAGACGCCAGTTCCTTCTTAAACAGCTCATACAGGGGAATGGCCCGCTCAGGCCTCGCGGCGCGGATGAAAGAGGGCCTGTTCCCTTTCCGGGTGGAGGCATGCAGCGTAAACTGGCTCACCACCAACGCGCTTCCACCCACCTCCCTTACGGAAAGATTCATTTTTCCGTCCGCGTCGGAAAAAATGCGCATGGTCGCCGCCTTGTTGGCGAGCCAGCTCACATCTTCTTCCGTATCCTCCTCTTCAATGCCCGCCAGAATCAGCAGCCCGGGCCCCACGGCCCCCGCGCAAACACCGCCGATATGAACGGCGGCCTTACTGACGCGTTGAATAACCAGCCTCACGGTTCCTCTCCTTTCCCCCTCAGGATAGTCACCTTCGTCCCCGGCCTGGTCAGCATGGCCAGTTCATTGCAGTCCTGCCGACTCAGATAAAACCCCGGCGAGCGGGGCGTGCCGCGGGCGGCGTCAATGACATAGCCTCCCGCCGCCAGCACCAGCGTCTTATCCGCAGAAGGAAACTGCCTGCTGTAAATGGACACGGGGGCCTGCTCATCCTTTACGGTCGTTTCCACATTCTTTTTTCCCCCGTCCTTCATGGAGAGGATGGGGTATCCCTTGACAAAATCCGTCCCGTCGTAAAGGCAGATTTCCTTTTCCGGCACGTTCACCACCACGTGAAAATCCAGGGGCCGGTACTTGAACACATCTCCTGTGTGAAGAGCGGGAATATCCATCAAACCGTTCAGATGAACCACCATGGCCTGGGAGCAACCCAGCTTCCTGACCATGCGTATCCAGGAATCTCCCTTCCGCACGGTATATTTCTTCACATCCGGCCCATTGGGATCCAGCAACTGGCGGATGCGCAGCCTCCCGATGAGTTCCTTCGCCTCTTTCCCCACCACGCCGCCCTGTTCCGCCAGAGGCTGCAACAGTTCCAGAGCTTTTGGCAGGCTGCCGCGGTCCATCAGGCGGCGGGCCTCTGCAAGGGCCTCCGGACGGCGCGGCCAGAGGGAATAATTTTCTCCGTCCGCCAAAATTCCCTGGGCACAGAAAGCCGCCGCCAGAAGGCTAAAGAAGACCTTTGCGCTTGAAGTCAAAGATATTGATTTCATGGGATTTTTGTATCATTTCCACCGTGAATTTCAAGAGGGAGACCTCCCATACGTCATCCACTCCCTCAATGAGAGCCATGAACGTATCCTCTCCATTGCGCACCTGGTCCAGCAGCCGGCCACGCACGGAATCAAGCGGTTCATGCAGAATTTCCTCGCTCACTTCCGACCTTTTGAATCTGAATCCGTATTCCAGCAGCGTCAGAAAGCCCGGGCCGTTTTTGGAGAGCCAGTCAAAAAAGCGCTTGGCTTCTCCGGAAAATCCCTCCGTACTGATTTCATTGTAAATGGAAGGCCGTATGATTTTCGGTTTCTCCGCTTCCACCCAGCCGCTGCGCACGCGCACCACGTTCACCTCATCCATCAGTTCACTGAGGAGAAGAAAATTAAACCTGGTATCGCCAAAAGTATCAATGCGGCGGTCCGGTTCATACACCACCCGCGTCATCTCCGCCGCATAGCGGATATCGTCACGGGAAAAGGAAGGCAGGTCGCTCATGGAAGAAAAGGCAGAGGGGCTTTCCATGAAAAAGCGGCTTCCTTGCCTTGGACAGGGAAGCCGCTTTTGTAATAAAGGATTTTTAGCAGTTTAACTTAACCCTGAACCTTTTCGATGTAAGCAACGACGTCGGCCACAGACTGAAGCTTTTCAGCTTCTTCATCGGGCACTTCAATGTCAAAGTTTTCTTCGAAAGCCATCACGAGTTCAACGGTATCCAGCGAATCAGCACCGAGATCCTCGATGAATTTCGCATCAGCAGTCACTTTATCGGATTCAACGCCAAGTTGGTCGACGATGATACTTCTTACTTTTTCTTCGATGCTGTTGTCAGACATGATATTTATTGTTAAGGTTCATTGATATTACATGGGGTATGCGCCATTTGCAACACCTATTTATGAGTTTTTACGCGTCATCCGGCCACGGCGCCGGAAGCAGCAGGTTTCCAGCCGATTTTGGCCGTTCTTTAAAGATTCAGCCCGGCGGCTATGCGCAAGCCGTTCAACGTAATGTCAGGGTCCACATGGTCAATGCGCTCCACGCCCCTGGCGATCAGCGCTGCATCCCCTCCCGTAGCAACCACGGCCGGACGCACGCCCAGCTCACCTTCCAGCCGGGCCAGAATTTCCTTCACCAGCCCCCGGTAACCGTACACGGCGCCGGATTGCATGGCCTCTACTGTGCTGGTTCCAATGACGCGGGACGGCTCCTGGGGGTCAATGGCGGGAAGAAGCGCCGTATTGCGCTCCAGGTAATCCCCCATGCTGGCAAGCCCCGGGGCAATGACGCCGCCCACATAGGTGCATTGGGGACCGATCACGTCAAAAGTCACGGCGGTGCCGAAGTCCACCACAACGCACGGATACCCGTAATAGGCCGCGGCGCCTACGGCGTTCGCCAGCCTGTCGGCCCCTATCTGGCGCGGGTGGGGATAGTCGATGCCCACGCCCAGCCGGGAATCGCAGGAAAGGAAATGGCACGGTTTGACGATCCAGTTTTTCAGCTCTTCCGCCACGCGCGGCACAACGGAACACACCACGGCGGCATCATAACGGACGCCGGCCAGCACCTCGTCCAGCCGCTCCCCGCTCACCTCCCGGGTGGGAATCATATACCGCTCCGGCAACAGGGCTTCCGGCGAAGAAAGCACGAACTTGGTGCGCGTGTTGGAATTGTCAATCAGAAGATAGGTCACGGGAATCAGTTAGTATGTTCCTCCGCCAGTTTCAAGGCCAAATCCGCTATTCTGCCGCTTCCTCCGGTCATCCCCGCCCGCAGCAGGTTTTCATGCATGCACCTCCACTGCGCGCCGCCGTCCGCCATCATTTCCTGAAGAGCGGAAGCCAGGGCGCGGACATCCGGCACATGGCCGCCGCCGCCCAGTTTTTCCAGAAGGCGGGTATTGCCCTCCTCCTGGCCCGGAAGAAGAAAGTTCACCAGCATGGGCCGTGCGGCCGCAAGCACTTCGTGCACGGTGGCGCCTCCCGCTTTCCCGACCACTACATGGCTGGCGGCAAGATAGGAAGGCACGCGGCGCGTCCAGCCGCGCACCGTCAGCCTGCGTCCGTATCTGGCTCGCAAATCCCGGATGCGAGGATAAATGCGCCGGAACCGGCGCCCCAGAATACAGGTTACATGCAGGGCGGGATTCGCATCCAGCATACCCGCCAGCTCCGCCCGCGCATGCCGTGCGGAACGCTGGGCAAAGTAAAGCACCCGGAACGGCTCTCCTTCCTTCCAGGAAAGAGGATGCTCCTTCGCCAACGCCCCCAGCACGGGATTGACGGGAAATCCCGTAACGCGCAGCCTGTCCTGCGGCAGCCCCTTTTCCTCCATGATGGCCCTCGTCCAGGGATCCGTTACGGCCCAGAGAGGGGACTTGGAACACAGCCATGATTTATTGATGACGAAGGAATCCGTTACGACGGTCAGGTAGGGGACCGCCCTGTCCGTGCGGGAGGCCAGGGAATCCAGCATGTAGGGATATACCATGTAGGTGCAGACCACGGCATCCGGCTTCCATTCCCGCAGCAAACGTTCCAGCAGGCGCTCCACGGGGGCGATTCCCCTGACGGGCTTTTCCGCCATATTGCGCCTGTCGCTCACCTCATACATCAGTTTCCAGAGGCGGGGCATGCGGGAAATCATCCACAGGTAGGCGGCGCGCGTCAGGCCAAACATCCGGGGCATCGCCTCCGCGCACAGGTCCGTAACGAGGACTTCCGCGCGCCCTGCGAGAGCATCCCTCACGCCCCTGGCGGCGGAATTGTGCCCTTCCCCGTATCCTGCGGTCACAATCAGAATGCGCGGCAGCCGTCCTTTCTGCATAGAACAGGGTATACCAATATTCCGCTCCATCGAAAAGAACTTCTTGCAGGAGGGCAGACATGAGGGGAAGCGGCCGGAAAAACATTATCCTCCGGTATTCCCTCCGGGCGGAAAGGAACGGGAAAAAACGGCCTTTCTTCCCTATGATTCCCTTCTCAAAACCGGATTTAACATTGACCTGCGCAGGCCGTCAGGGCAAGCTTCCAGCCATGCGCATCGTCTTCATGGGCACAGGCGACATTGCCATTCCCGCCTTCCGCAGCCTGATCCGTCATTCGGATCTGGCAGGCCTGGTCACGCAACCCGACCGCCCTGTCGGCAGGCACCAGGTGCTTACAGCCCCGGCCATCAAAAATATTGCCAGGGAAGCGGGCATTCCCGTGCTCCAGCCGCATTCCCTGCGCAGCCCGGATGCGCTGAGCAACCTCAGGAGACTGAATCCGGATCTAATCGTCGTCATGGCGTACGGGCAGATTCTGAGCCAGGAAGTGATTGATATGGCCCCCATGGGCTGCATCAACGCCCATGCCTCCCTCCTGCCGCGCCATCGCGGAGCGGCCTGCATCCAGTCCGCCATCAAATCCGGCGATGCAGAAACGGGCATCACCATCATGCACATTGTCAGGAAGCTGGATGCCGGAGACATCATCGCCCAGATCAGCACCCCCCTGGAAGGCACGGAAACCGGAGGTTCCCTGCATGACAAGCTGGCCAGGATGACGCCGGATGTGCTGCTGCCCGTCATCCATTCCATTGAAAAAGGAACGGCTACACGCATCCGCCAGCAGGAAATCCTGGCAACATACGCCCCCAAGCTCCTGCGGGCGGACGGAAAAATCGACTGGACGCGCCCCGCAGAAGAAATCGGCCGCATGATCCGGGCGTACGACCCGTGGCCCGGGACCTTCACCAACTACTGGAACCGCAAGAAACGCATCCGCAACATGAAAATTTTCCCCGGCTTTTCCATCCTCCCGGAAGCGGAGGGAAAACCGGGCCAGGTGCTCTCCGCCGGAGAACAGGGGCTTTTGATCGCCTGCGGAAGCGGAGGATTGCTGGTGACAGACGTCCAGCTTGAAGGCAGCACGCGCATGAATATCTCCCAGCTCATTGCCGGCCACCCGAATTTGAAAGATATCCATTTTGACGTATAAATGGCCAAGTCCTTTTCCATGGAGAGCCTGAACGCGGCCCAGAGGAAGGCCGTGCAGACCCTGCAGGGGCCCGTGCTGATCCTGGCCGGGGCCGGAACGGGTAAAACGCGCACCGTCACCTGCCGCATCGCCCATATGGTGGACCGGGGTATCAGCCCCAAAAGCATCCTGGCCGTGACGTTCACAAACAAGGCCGCTCTGGAAATGCGGGAACGCGTAGGCCAGATGGTGGAACGCAAGGCGGCGCGCCAAATAATGGTGAGCACTTTCCATTCCCTCTGCGTGCGCATCCTGAGAGAGGATATAGGGCGCCTGGGGTACAAGACCAATTTCACCATTTACAGCGGTTCCGAACAAAGCGGCCTGATCCGGCGACTGATTGTGCGCCACGGCGGCATTACGGAGAAAATCACGCCCAAGGATGTGCTTTCCTCCATGAGCCGGATGAAAAACAGCGGTCTGGGCCTTGACTCCATTGAAGACAACCTGACGGCCAACATCGCCGCCTCCTACCAGCGGGAACTTCAGGCGCAGAATTCCGTGGATTTTGACGACCTGCTGATTCTGGCGGACAAATTGCTGAAGGAGCACCGGGACGTCAGGGAGGCATGGCAACAGCGCTTCCGCTATATCACAGTGGATGAATTCCAGGATACCAACAGCCTCCAAATGAGCCTGCTGGGCCATCTGGTGGGGCCGGAACACAATGTCTGCGTAGTGGGGGACGACGACCAGTCCATCTACAAATTCCGCGGCGCGACCATTGAGAACATCCTTTCCTTTGAAAAGCAGTTCAAGGGAGCCCGCGTCATCCGGCTTGAGCAGAATTACCGCTCCACGCAGGCCATTTTGAACGCGGCCAACGCCGTGATCTCGCACAACCGGGGAAGAAAAGGCAAAAAGCTCTGGACGCAGAACGCCGCAGGCGACCGCATCACAGTCTACGAGGCGTCAAGCGAGTCGGACGAGGCCAATTATATTGCCAGCCGCATCATCTCCATGTCCAAGGGGAAGAATTTCAAGGACTTCGCCGTGCTCTACCGCACGAACGCGCAGTCGAACGCGGTGGAAAATGCGTTCAAGCGCAGCGGCATCCCGTACCGCATCATCGGCGGCACACGCTTCTTTGACCGCGCTGAGGTCAAGGATATGCTGGCCTATCTGTGCGTGATCAATAACCGCGCAGACGAGCTGAGATTGCAGCGCATCATCAATAACCCGCCGCGCGGCATTGGTGGTAAGACGCTCGAAATGGCGCAGCGGCAGGCGGCCGCGGCCGGTGTGCCGCTCTATACGGTCGTCTCCGACCCGTACAGCTATCCGAGCCTTGAAAAATCCGCCGCAAAGCTCATGGCCTTCACGGTCGTGATCGAGGAATGCGCCGAGCTTCTGACGACGCTTTCCCTGCCGGATTTCTACGAGGAAGTCATGCTCCGCACCGGCTATCTGAACATGCTTGAGGAAAAGGACGATATCGAAGCGCGCACCCGCGCAGAAAACATCCGCGAACTCAAATCCAGCATTCTTGCCTATATGGAAAACACCGATACGCCCACGCTGGCGGGCTTTTTGGAGGAAATTGCCCTCTACACGGATATCGAGCAGTATGACCCGGACGCGGACGCCGTCGTGATGATGACGATGCACGCGGCCAAGGGTCTGGAATTCCCGAATGTATTTCTCACGGGTTTTGAAGAGGGGCTGTTCCCGTCGAACCGCTGCCTGAGCGAGCCGGAGGAGCTGGAAGAGGAACGCCGCCTGTGCTACGTCGCCATCACCAGAGCCAAGCAGAACCTCGTCATTTCCTACGCCCGGCAGCGCATGCTCTACGGCCGCACGACGACGAATCTACCCTCCCGCTTTGTAGACGAACTTCCAGCGGAATCCGTCAAGCGCGTCGGCGCGCCGAAGCCCAGCTATTCGCAGCAGGCCCCCCGGCAGTACGGCTCGTTTGGACGCGTCAGCATTTACGGCGACGAGTATAACGACTTTTCTCAGATCCCCACGCGGCCGAAGCCGCAGAAGGACTATTCCGTCCACACGCAGCCGAAGCCTGCTCCGAAGGTCAGCTTCGCGGCAGGGGAAATGGTGCAGCACAAGGCCTTTGGCCGGGGCATGATCCTGACGGTCCTGCCCATGGGCGCCGACGCGCTGCTCGAGATCGCATTCGACGGCGTCGGCACCAAGCGCCTCATGGCAAACACGGCGGCGCAGCACATGAAAAAGCTGTAATCTTCCCATATCCCCGGCATAGGCTATGCTGGGGGTGTATGGAGATGAGCCGGAAAAAACGAAGACGCAGAAGATTGCTGCTGATCATTCCGCTGCTTGTGCTGACAGGGCTGATTCTGCTCGTGGAGCTGCATCTGTCGCCGTATATCCGCGAGCTTGCGCGCAATCAGGCAGTCAACGCCGCGTCGAACGCCATCACAGAGGCCGTCAGCGAAATGCTCCGCAAGGGCGATACGGATTTTTCCCGCGTGATCGTGCTGGAAAAGGATGTGGAGGGCCATATCACCGCGCTCCGCACCGACATGACGCAGGTTGAACGCCTCAAGGTCGAGGTGCTGGAAATTCTGGATACTCTTGTCGCGCAGATCAACACGCAGCAGATGGGCATCCCGCTCGGAAACCTCCTGCTGCCCGATCTGCTGGCCGGAACCGGCCCGGAACTGCCGGTCAAGGCTGTCAGCCTCACCATGTCGAACGCTGACTTTTTTTCGGATTTTACCGCAGCTGGGATTAACCAGACCCTGCAGACGCTGAAGGTGAAATTCACCATCAGTCTGACTATCCTGACGACTGTTGGCTATGAAACGGTTGACGTGGACAGCGATGTCATGGTCGCACAGACCGTGATCGTCGGCACAGTACCTGAAACTTATGTAAATCTAGGGCATCTTACCACAACAGAAGGCTGGGAATGATATGGAACCGAAACAGGAGATTGAACAACTCACCCGGGAACTGGAACACGCGGGGTATCTCTATTATGTGCTCGATAATCCCGAGATGAGCGATTATGATTACGACCACAAGCTGCGCAGGCTGGAAGAACTGGAAGCGCAGTATCCGCAGTACGCCTCGCCGCTCAGTCCGACGCACCGTGTCGGCGGGCAGGCGCTGAGCGAATTCGTCAAGGTGCGTCACGCCGTTCCGCTGGAGAGCCTGCAAGATGTATTTTCCTTCGACGAACTGCGTGAATTCGACGCGCATGTGCGCGAGGAGGAGCCGGACGCGGAATATTCTGTCGAACCGAAGGTCGATGGCCTTTCCGTTGCGCTGGAATACATCGATGGACAATTTGTCCGCGGCGCGACGCGCGGCGACGGATTGATCGGCGAGGATGTGACGGAAAATCTCAAGACCATCCGCTCCATTCCCATGACGCTGGAGCATGCGCCCGCCCGTCTGATCGTGCGCGGCGAGGTCTTTATGCCTCGTGTCAGCTTTGAAGCACTCAACGCCGAGCAGGAGAAACTCGGAAAGCCCCTTTTTGCAAACCCGCGCAACGCGGCGGCGGGATCGCTGCGCCAGCTCGACCCCGGTATCGCTGCAAAGCGCAGGCTGGACATTCTGGTTTTCAATCTGCAGCTGGCAGAGGGCGCGGAATTTCAGACCCACAGCGAGACGCTGGACTATCTGCGGAGCCTCAAATTCAAGGTCATTCCCTATACGCTCTGCCGCGATATGGACAAAGCGGAGCAGCTGATCAAAAATCTTGGCGAAACGCGCTACGACCTGCCGTATGATATCGACGGGGCTGTCATGAAGCTCAACAGCCTTGCGGGCCGTGCCCGTCTCGGCAGCACGGCCAAATTCCCGCGCTGGGCCGCAGCCTTCAAATACCCGCCCGAGGTCAAGGAGACGGTATTGGAGGATATCGTCGTGCAGGTGGGCCGCACGGGCGTTCTCACGCCCCGCGCCATCGTCGCTCCCGTGCATCTGGCGGGAACGACCGTCACGGCCGCGACGCTCCACAATCAGGACTTCATCACCGACAAGGACATCCGCATCGGCGATACCGTCAAGATCCGGAAAGCAGGCGAGATCATCCCGGAAATTCTTGCGGTCGTGCCGGAGAAGCGCCCGCAGGACGCCGTGCCGTTCCGTCTGCCGTCCGTGTGCCCCGTCTGCGGCGCGCCGGTCGGTATCTATATGGAGACCGACGGTGTGATGGTGATCCGTACAGCCGAAATCCGTTCGTCCGACGGAACCGTCAGCCGTCCGTCAGAAAATATTCTGCGGGAAGGCGACTATATCACAAAAGTAAACGGACAGAGCATCCGCAAGCAGGAGCTGATTGATGCAGTAAAAGTATCAAACGGTTCCCCGGTGTGTCTTTCCCTGCTTCGGGACGGGGAAACGATCGAAGTGCAGGTGACACCGCAGAAAAGCCAGGACGGCACCTGCCGCCTCGGGGCCTGGGTCCGCGACAATATGCAGGGAATCGGAACACTGACTTTCGTGGAACCGGACGGAACCTTTGCAGCGCTCGGCCATGGAATCAGTGATGTCGATACCGGAAAAATGCTCCAATTGAACGGCGGAGAACTGTATCTGACACAGATTCTGTCTGTGATCCCGGGAAAAGCGGGTGTACCGGGTGAATTGCAGGGCGTGATCCATTACGAAGAAAAGAACCGCATCGGGTCAGTGGCGGAGAATACCATCTACGGTATCCACGGCGTTCTGGACAGGGAAAAAAGCAGTGCACTGCCGCTTACCGTGACGGAAATTGCCTACCGGCAGGAGATCGAGACGGGCCCGGCCACCGTGCGGATGTGCGTGGACAATACGGTAGAAGAGTATGAGGCGGAGATTACGGAAATCGATCTTAGAAGCGAGAATACGAACAAAAATTTTGTGCTCGAAATTACCGATCAACGGCTGCTGCAGAAAACCGGCGGCATCGTACAGGGAAATTCCGGCTCGCCGGTGATCCAGAACGGAAGGCTGATCGGCGCCATTACCCATGTTTTCGTAAACCATCCGGAAAAAGGCTACGGTGTCTTTGCGGAAAACATGCTTGCACGGAACTGAAAAAATATGCGTTAATTTGGTTGAAATTGTTACAAACTCCCGAATTTTTACGGAAAATGTCGATCGAATTTTCAAAAATTTACGGGAAATATATTGAAAAGGCGAAAAAATAAAATTATAATGTCTGTGTGATTGGAAAAAGTTCAGAAGAAAACGGATGCAGTGAAATTCCGGAAAGACTATGAGTTTTTGCAAAGGAGAGCTTTATGGAAAAGATCAACATTGCCATCGCGGATGATAACGAACGCATGCAGGAAATGCTTGGGAACGTCATAAAACAGGATGACACGCTTGAACTGATCGGGCAGACCGGAAACGGAAATGATATCTACAGTATCATCCGCGACAAAGAACCGGACGTCGTACTGCTTGACATTTTCATGCCGAAGATGGATGGTCTGACTGTAATGGAGAAAGTCAATGAGGATAAAAATCTGAAAAAAAGACCTGCCTTTATCGTTGTCTCCGCCGTAGGAGAGGAGAGGATCACCGAAGATGCGTTCCGGCTCGGCGCTTACTATTACGTCTTAAAACCGTTCGACAACGAAACTCTTCTGAACCGGATCAAAGCAACAAAAGGAATGACAGCAGTAAGAAGATACCATCCAAGAAATTTTACAAACCCCGGAAAAGAGCCGATCTGTCCGCCGGAAAACAGTCTGGAAATCGATGTGACAAATATGATCCACGAGATCGGCGTTCCTGCCCATATCAAAGGATACCAGTACCTGCGCGATGCGATTCTGCTTTCCGTAGAGGACACGGAAATGCTCAATTCCATTACCAAGATTCTCTATCCGACCATCGCGAAACGCCACCAGACAACGTCAAGTCGTGTCGAGCGTGCCATCCGCCATGCGATTGAAGTGGCCTGGAGCCGCGGCAAAATGGACACAATCGACGAGCTGTTCGGCTATACCGTGAACAACCGCAAGGGTAAACCGACAAATTCTGAATTTATTGCATTAATTGCAGATAAAATACGTCTTGAACTGAAAAATCAGTAAAAAGTAACAAAAAAATCCGAACAAACGGAGAAATTACAGAAGTTTAGACTTTTTTTTCTGGACAAAGTACGGTATAATACAGACAGGACGTTGATTATCCTTTCGCGTTTCATAGGATCGTGACAAAAAGGAAGGAATTACAGAAAAACAAAGATGCGATAATCAGCATGAAATTACAGGAGGATTCTTTTCATGAAAAATATTTTGTTCGTGGCTTCAGAGTGTGTACCGTTCATCAAAACAGGCGGTCTGGCGGATGTAGTAGGTTCTCTGCCGAAGTACTTCCCGAAAGAGTATTTTGATGTGCGCGTGGTGATTCCAAAATACGCGGGAATCAAAGAACAGTTTAAAAATCAGATGCGGTATGTGACAAACTTCTACATGGATCTGAACTGGAGACAGCAGTATGTCGGCATTTTCGAGATGGAATATGAAGGCATCAAATTCTACTTTATCGACAACGAGGAGCATTTCGGAGGAAGCACTCCATATGCGGGCATGCCGTGGGATCTGGAAAAATTTGCTTACTTCAGCAAAGCAGCGCTTTCCATTTTACCGACCATCGGCTTCCGCCCGGATCTCATCCACTGCCACGACTGGCAGACCGGTCTCGTTCCGGTTTACCTGCACGAGCGTTTCCAGGCAGATGAATTCTATCGGGGAATCAAAACCGTCATGACGATCCACAACCTGAAATTCCAG
>OMDF01001333.1_pt1 | contig 12131 bp, 9 predicted proteins | sample 1673631 | NCBI WGS metagenome assembly OMDF01 (sample SAMEA103958117, study PRJEB25191) | human gut metagenome | biome: human-associated habitat [ENVO:00009003]; feature: intestine environment [ENVO:2100002]; material: feces | place: Germany | collected 2013/2015 | reverse complement strand
GCCCTGGTCGTTCGGTGGAGAACTCCCGCTTGAAAATATCGGCAAGGTGGAGAATAAAGGTATCGATGCCAACCTGGCGTTCAATCATCACATCGGTAAAGTCCGTTACTCCATAGGCGGAAACTTCACTTATGCCCGCAACAAGATATTGGAAATGGCTGAGGCCGCAGGAACCTCCGAGTACCTGAGAAAAACCGGACGTCCCATCTACAGCTACTACGGTTATAAAACAGACGGTATCTTCCAGAACCAACAGGAAATAGATGCGTATGCCAAACAGGAAGTGGCAGGAAGCGACTATGTGACCCGCCCCGGTGATATCAAATATGTAAACGTAAACGGTGACGAAGTGGTAAATGCCGGTGATATGACTTATCTGGGATACGGCAACGTACCGGAAATCGTATACGGTATCAACGGAAGCCTGGCATGGAAGAATTTCGACCTCAGTTTCCTCTTCCAGGGAGCAGCCCATGCGCAGGTTTATCTGAATGGTGGCGTAGTAATGCCTTACTTCAATGATGGCAATCTGCCTCAGTTCTGGGTAAAAGAAGCATGGAGCGAGAACAATCCCGGCACACGTTATCCGCGTCTGGAGCAGTCCACGCACAACTTCCCGAATACGGATTTCCCGCCCGTGCAGACCTATCTGTATGATGCGTCTTATTTCAGACTGAAAAACATTGAAGTAGGTTACAACTTCCCGCGCAAATGGTTGAGCAACCTCCGTTTAGAGAATGTACGTGTGTACGTCAGCGGACAGAATCTCTTCACCATTACCGATGTTCCTCAGATAGACCCCGAAAATGTAAACTCACAAGGTTGGTCTTATCCGCAAATGAAATCATTTAACGCAGGTATCAGTATTCAATTTTAAACAGACAATATCATGAAAGAAATATTTAAACCCTTATTCATACTACTTGCCGCTATCAGCATGACTTCCTGTACTGATATGCTGGACATCAAGCCTACGACATTTGTCTCCGACGACTTGATTTGGCAGGACAAAAAGCTTATCGATCAATTCGTAGCCAATACGTACGGTACACTGGTATGCGGCTTCAACCGTAATACGCAGGGATGGGATCAGGACTGGGCTGCCGCTTTCGGCGGTAACTTCGACGCCGGCGCCGACGACTTCGACGGCAAGTTCGATGCAAATGTAAATCAGTTCAATACGGGACAGATCACAGCGCAAAGCACTCCGTTCATCGACGAAATCTGGAAGAGCAATTACAGCATTATCCGCAAATGTAACCTGATAATTGCCGCCGTTCCGGACACCAAAGACGTGGTGCTGACACCGACCGAAAAGAAATATTACGAAGCGGAAGCACGTTTCCTGCGGGCATTCTGTTACTTCGACCTTGCCAGGACATTCGGACGGGCACCGTTGATTACGGAAGCTCAGCAACTGGAAGACAATCTGCTGGTACCGGCCACCGATTTCGAAGGATTGATAAACTTCATTGCCACCGAGAGTGATAACTATGCGGAAGATCTCGACCCGACCGTTTCCGACGCCATGAAAGGGCGTGCCACCCGTGGTGCCTTCCTGGCGCTGAAAGCTCGTGCCCTGCTCTATCTTGCCAGCCCGCTCAACAATGCCTCCAACTCTAAAGAGCGTTGGGAAGATGCTGCCAAAGCCGCACAAGCTGTCATGACTCTGGGAGTGTATCATCTTTACCGCAATGGTGAATATGCCTACGGTTCTTTATTCTTCGACAAATCGAATGCCAACACGGAGATCATCTTTGAGCGCCGCTTCCAGTTCCCGGAAATTACGCATAACATCCACATGCAATGGAGTCTTGATCCTGCCGATGCCGACCGCGGTTCCTGGAACGGTTTATATCCCACCCAGAACTTAGCTGATGCTTATGAAACCACAGACGGTAAATTGATAACCGATCCTACATCTATTTACAATCCACAGGACCCATACGCCAACCGTGACAAACGTTTCTATCAGACTTTACTTTATCATGGAAGTTACTGGGAAGGAAGCCAGTTGCTTATGCATCGCCATCTGCAAAACCCGGATTGGAGCGGCAACTGTCTGCCCAACGATTACCGCGCACGCTGCGGGTATGGACTTCGCAAAATGATGCAGGAATATGATGGAGCATCTGCCGACTTATACTCCGGAGCCTTTGCACAGGATAACAACTGGCCTTATTTCCGCTATGCAGAAGTGTTACTGAACTATGCCGAAGCGCAGAATGAGGCATTGGCTGCACCGGATAAGAGTGTGTACGATGCCATCAACGAGGTTCGCGACCGTGCAGGCCAGCCGGGATTACCGGAAGGTTTATCTAAAGACGAGATGCGTATCCGTATTCACAATGAGCGCCGCGTAGAGTTGTGTCTGGAAGAACACCGCTTCTTCGACTTGCGTCGCTGGAAAGAAGCAGCGACTCTACGGGCACCCATCAAGGGAATGACGGTTGAGTTTGACGGAAACAATAATAACTATAAAATAGTAACCATTGAGGAACGGGTATTCAATGAAAACAATTACTATCTACCCATTCCTCACAGTGAAACAGAGAAGAATCCGAATTTGAGGCAGTAATGGGATGAATTCAACGTGGTGCGGTAATGAGCTATATTCCCATTAGGACTGAACATACTTCCCACTACGACTAATCTTAGTGGGACACCAAGTGCACTATCACACAAGAAGTTACGTTCTTCAGTTCACTCCTATATAACGCATATCGGTATAGTAATGAATATAATGAAACTATAAACTCATATCAATCATGAAATCAATATTAAAGTATATCATACTTCCCTTCCTTTTCACCTCCTGCATCGGATGTGAGAATAAAGAGCATGATACCCCCGCCCCGGAACCTAACGAGCGGGAACTCTCCAAATACGAACCTGAGGACGGCAAATGCTTTGTCTTCATCGGTCAAGATTTAGGAGCTGTAGGCGGACTGGAACAGTACAATGAAGGCTATTGCGATCATTTCCAGACTCCGGCAGGAATAACCGTTTATCTGGGACTGGGCGGTAGCAACACCGATAAAGTATCCGGTCTTTATGATATCGACAATTGGGGTTCAGGTGATTGTTGTGCCAACTTATACCCTCAATCGGAACGTTTCAACAACTCAATGATCGCCGTAGGGCTTGCCATTGTGGGAAATGAAACGGAAATAGCATCCGGCAAATACGACCGGAAGCTGGATATAATAGGTGAATGGTTCAAGAAGCTTGCTCCCCGTCCCGTCTTTCTGCGTATCGGCTATGAATTCGACGGTACAGACTGGAATCATTATGTACCCGAAACGTATATCCCCGCCTACAAGCACATCAAAGATCATTTTGATGCGGCAGGCATCCGCAACGTAGCTTATGTATGGCAATCCAAAGGAGATGGTACTCCCCTGTCCGATATGCAGAAATGGTATCCGGGAGATGAATATGTGGACTGGTGTGCCTACTCTTATTTCGGGCAGCCGGATCAGGTAATGATCGAATTTGCCCGGATGAAAGGCAAACCGGTATTCATAGCCGAATCGACTCCCGTCTTCCAGAAGGGACAGACTTACTTCGATGCGGATATCAAAAAGCCTGAGATAGCCCGGAAGATATGGGATGAGTGGTTCACCAAATTCTTCAGTGTTATCGAAAAAAACAGCGATGTAGTTAAAGCTTTCTCTTACATCAATGTGGAATGGCTCTCACAACCGATGTGGATAGTAAATGTAACCTTCCAGCAATGTGACTCACGTATTCAGCAAAGTGAATATGTAAGCAACCACTGGAAAGAAAAAGTTTTGGGCAATGGCTATATACATGCCGCGGGATTGGATTGGAGTAAACTGCCCCAATAAACACGCTGTAATTATTTACCCTGAATAAATCAATCAATGGATAAAAGAAACAATGCATATCTGTACATCACCTGCTTCATCGTCTCGATAGGTGGTCTGCTGCTGGGCATATCGGCCAATGTATCGGGAGCAAGCATGTACTTCGGCGACTTTTTCGGTCTGCAATCCGGCTCCTTTCAGGAAGGGCTGGCTGTAAGCATCACCATGCTGGCAACCTTCATCGGTAACTTCTTTGCCGGAAATGTCAGCGAAAGAATCGGACGAAAGAAATCACTCATTCTGGCAGCACTGCTCTTTTGCTTCTGCACATTGGGCAGTGCACTCAGTCAGACGTATCTGTTTTTTCTGATAAGCCGCTTCATCGGTGGACTGGGTATAGGAATCTCACTGCTGGTAGGTAGCAGATCGGAAGAGCGGTTCAGCAGGAATGCCGAGGTTATCTGGTGGCTTACGCTTCCAATACGTTGGTGAATGGCTGGTTCGACAGTCCGGAACTGAAATGGCGCTGGATGCTCGGATTGGGTACTTTGTTCCCGATTATCTACCTAATCGGATTAACATTCGTACCGGAAAGTCCGGTATGGACCGAAAACCGGAGCCAACGGAAAGACAAGGAAAAGACTGCCCTCTCCTATCAGGAACAGGGACGCAGATTGTTTAAACGCCCGATGCGGCTGATACTGTTTATTGCTTTCAGTGTCGCCTTCTTCCAGATGGCATGCGGAATCAATGCGGTATTATTCTATGCACCCAAGGTGTTCGACATGGCGGGTTTCACCCCCGACAGCTCTTTCCTGCAATCCAACCTTATCGGGATATGTATGGTGGTTATGACCCTTACATCCATGACATTGATTGACCGGCTCGGACGAAAACCTCTGCTGATTATCGGTTCGTGTATCATGATAGCCTCACTGCTGACTGTATCTGCTACGTTTTATATGTTGGGGTCCCCCGTCATTATCCTGATCGGACTGCTCTGCATGATAGTCGGCTTCTCTATTTCACTAGGTCCGATTACCTGGATATTGCTGTCTGAGATATTCCCGTATCATGTAAAAGGATTGGGTATATCGCTTGCAGGTGTCTTCAACGGAATTATCAGTTTCGCCGTCACCACCTTGTTCCCGGTCGAGATAGAACATCTGGGTGCAGGCAATACCTTTATGATTTATGCTATCATCATGGTATTCTGCCTGATCTCCGTCAGTCTGCTCTACCCCGAAACAAAGGGACGCAACATGGAAGAACTGGAAAAAGAACTCATAAAAACAACTTAGCACTATGAATATGATTACAAACCCTATTCTGACCGGATTTAATCCGGATCCGTCTATCTGCCGCGTAGGAGATGATTCCTACATAGCCACCTCCACTTTTGACTGGTTTCCGGGTGTACAGATACATCACTCCCGTGACTTGGTTCACTGGCATTTACTAACCCGGCCACTCACCCGCGTGTCTCAACTCAATATGAAAGGAAATCCCGACTCCTGCGGAGTCTGGGCACCCAATCTGACCTACAAGGACGGAACGTTTTATCTGGTCTACACAGATGTCAAGCGCTTCGACGGCAGATGGAAAGATACGCACAACTATCTTGTGACGGCAACCGAGATAGACGGTGAATGGTCCGATCCTATCTATCTGAACAGTAGCGGGTTTGATCCTTCATTGTTCCATGACGAAGACGGACGCGCCTGGGTTCCCAATCTACTTGTAGATCACCGGAAAGGAAAATTCTTCGGTGGAATTGTCTTGCAGGAATATTCTTACCGGGAGCGCCGGCTTATCGGAGAGGTTTATTACATCTTCCCCGGCACTGCATTGGGAGTTACGGAAGGTCCCGTACTCTTCAAACGCAACGGTTGGTATTATCTGATAACAGCCGAAGGTGGAACGGAATATAATCATGCCGTAACTCTGGCACGATCCCGGCAGATTACCGGTCCCTACGAAGTACATCCTACGAATCCGGTACTGACTTCCGCTCACAATCCGGATTTGTATCTCCAAAAGGCAGGTCACGGCTCGGTAGTATCTACTCCCGATGGCAGATGGTATCTGACCCACCTTGCAGGGCGACCATTAACTACCCGTGGCAGATGTACCCTGGGGCGTGAAACATGCCTGCAAGAAGTAGTGTGGCACGAAGATGGCTGGCTGTATCTGAAAAGCGGAGGTAATGAACCGCAGGTACAAATTGAAGCTCCCGACTTACCAGTCTGCCGTTGGGAGGCTTTACCGGAACGATGTGATTTTGAAGACGAGACTATGCCTATCGACTTCCAGTCACTCCGTGTACCGATGGATGAAACCTGGGTATCACTCAGGAAACGGAGTGGGTTCCTGAGTATTAAAGGTAGGGAATCACTTTGTTCCACCCATCACCAAAGCATGATAGCGAGGCGACAACAAGACTTCAACTTTACAGCTACCACCCGACTGGAATTTCAACCGGATACTTTCCAGCAAATGGCAGGACTGGCTTATTACTACAATACAAGGCACTTTTACTATCTCTTCATGTCGTGGGAAGAATCTCTCAACAGCTATGTGCTGAATATATTCGTCAATGATGATAATCGCTGGAGTGAGCCGTTACCGGAATATATCCGGCTGGAAAAGGGAGAAGTATGGCTGCGGGCAACCGTTCAGAGAGAAAAGTTGAACTTCAGTTATTCCATCGACGGGGATACATGGCAGGAAATAGGGGGTACATTGGATGCTTCCATTATATCTGATGATTACGTTTGCAACAAGTTTGAATACAAAGCCGCCTTTACCGGAGCTTTCATCGGTATGTGCTGCCAGGATGTATCAGGACGGGGCAAATGGGCCTATTTTGACAGCTTTGAATACAAACCTTTATTGTAAACTCTATTAATTTGCTATATGAAAAAGCTATTTTATCTCGCTATAGTTCTTTGTGCTATAGCTTGTACAAACAAGAAGTCTTCCGTAAACTATGCCAAGTTCGAGCCGGAAGACGGCAAGTGCCTGGTTTTCATCGGTCAGGATATGGAAGCAATAGGCGGTATAGAAGGGAAAGAAGGATATGTTAACTTCTTCGGAACTCCGGCAGGTATAACCATCTATACCAACATCCGTCCGGGAGATGTATCTTACGGATATACTTACCAGGGACTTGACGGGCTTACATCGAATGCCAATTGGGGGGCAGGCAATTGCTTTGCGGACGCACAACTTGCATCTCCCCTGCTTAAAGGCTGTGACGTAGCCATCGGTCTTGAATTAGTAAACCATGAAGAAAAAGTAGCCAGCGGGGAACATGACAGTTATATCATTCGCTTGGGAGAATGGATACAAAACATTGCCCCCCGAAGAGTATTTCTGCGCATCGGCTATGAATTCGACGGGCATGCCTGGAATCACTATCAACCGGAAGCTTACATTACAGCTTTTCGCCGTATCCATACCCTATTCGATTCACTGAACATATCCAATGTAGCTTATGTTTGGCAATCCACCGGAGGCAACAGCAGTATGGACGAGCTTTATCAATATTACCCCGGTGATGAATATGTAGATTGGTTTGCATACAGCCAGTTTGCCCAGGGGCGTTGCCAGGCTATGATAGACCTGGCTCGCAAACATGGCAAGCCACTCTTTATTGCGGAATCTACTCCTATGTTTCAGGAAAAGGGAGTTGTAGCTTCCGAGTTACGCCTTTCCAATCCGGAACAGGCCAATCGCGCCTGGAGTACCTGGTACAAGGAGCTGTTCAATACAGTGGAGAGTAATCCGGATGTCGTGAAAGCATTTTCATACATCAATGCAGATTGGCCTTCGGAAGCGATGTGGCAAGGAGATACAGTGATTTTCAGCAAGATAGATGCACGGTTACAGATCAATCCGGACATCACGGTGAAGTGGAAAGAGAAAATGAAAACGGAAAGATATATCCATGAACCGATAGCTCATATTGAATAAATTTATATTTTTGGAGCAAAAGAGGCTGAAATGAAATACACACTGACATTGTTATTACTCATCTTCTCCGTTCATATATACTCCATAAAGAACTGGTTACCTTATATCAATAACATCAGTCGTATGGAATATGGTGGGGGCACGCAGAATTGGACAATCACCCGTGACAACAACGGCTGGATTTATGCAGCCAACAACTCAGGGTTACTACAGTTCGATGGTTACTCATGGCATCTGTTCAGCAATGGCATGATTATCCGGACGGCTTACCATGACGGCAAGGAACGTATCTACGTAGGAGCATTCAATAATTTCGGTTATTTCTCGCCAGACGAAAAGGGAGCTATGCACTATCATTCCTTATCCGACAGTCTGGAAGATAAGTATCGCAATTTCAGTGATGTATGGGATATCTATTGCATAGATCATAGCATCTATTTTGTATCCTACAACCATATATTCAAACTTACGAACGATGAAATTACTGTTATCCAAAGTAAGGAACGTATGCTCTGCTCCGCCAATATAAACGGAAATTTATATGTGTTCAAGGAAAACGCGGGGGTATTTCTGCAAACCGGACAGTTATTTATACCGTTGGCAAGTACGGAAAAGATCAGTAACTACCATATCAGCGAAATACTCCCCTATCAGGATCAAAAGCTATTACTGATAACTGAATATCATGGCATTTATATCTATGACAATTCAACAACTGTTCCGCTCATCACTCAAAATGATCCGTTACTCAAATCCAGTCAGCTGTATTGCGCAGAAATAAAGGATGACAAGATTTATATCGGGACGATTAAGAGCGGACTGATTATTGCAGATATTCCTACAGGAGAGATTGAGCAATATGATATTCGGTCGGGCCTGCAAAACAATTCCGTACTGAGTCTGAACGTGACCGAAGGAGATAATATATGGTTGGGACTTGACAATGGCATCAGTTATCTGGAAACCAACAGCCCATTATCAAACCTCTATACCGGAAACCAGAATTACGGAGTAGGCTATGCGTCAATTATTCATAATGGATACATCTATTTCGGAACGAATCAGGGATTATATTATAGCCCCTGGCCTATCAAAGACATCCGCCACCTGGCTCTCCGTCCCGTAAAGAATGCCGATGGACAAGTCTGGAATCTGACCGCCATTGGAAAAACTCTGTTCTGCGGTCACAATAATGGAGCCTTTATGATTGAGGAAGGAACGGCCATCCCCCTGATAGGTGAAAATGGCTTTTGGAACTTTACACCGGTCGGAGAAAATAAATCCAAAGTGCTGGCAGGCAGCTACACCGGATTGGTTTTATTAGAAAACAAAGGCACGAAGTCTGCACCTCGCTGGATATCCACACGGAAAATAAAAGGTTTTAATCTCTCGGTACGCTATGTAGAATATGATGAATCTGATGATATTTGGTGGATATTTCATGGAACAGGCATGAGTGCCATCAAGTTGAATTCGGAATATAGTAAAGTAATATCCTGCCAGCATTATCCGAATCAGAATAACTCTTACCAGACCAATCTGTTTAAAGACAAAGGCCGTGTTTACTTCACAACAGATTCCGGTATCTATCGTTATAACTCCATCAGGCAGGAATTCGAATTATCCGAAGAATGGAATCAGCGTATAGGTAACAGAGATTATCTTCGTGTAGTCAGCAATGAAGAAAACAGTTGTGTATGGTATATGCAGTCCGGTAAACTGAAAATCAATTATATTACTCCGCATGGTTATATAACAGATTCTGTCAGTACCACCCGTTTACAAAACAATCTGATGGGTACCTTCGAAAGTATCAACAGAGTGGACTCGGCTACTTGTATTATCAGTACTCTGGATGGTTTCAGTCTTTATCGTATCACTACAGATTCATTGTCATCCCTCTCTAACAGTTACAAGTTCCTGATTAAAAAAGTAATAATCTCTTCCAGCAATGAAGAAATAGATTCTTATTTCTACAATGGCTTTCCAACTGACAGACAACATCAGACTATCCTAAGAAAATATCGGCCGGATGCTTCATATCGGTTTGAAATGAATCCGAATACTAATTCTCATGATAAAATCACTTATTCCGTCCAGCTAAAAGGGCTGGATGAACAAATGCTGGCATTGAACGCTTCAGGCATAAAAGAATATACTGGACTGAAAGAAGGAAATTATACCTTCCTTATACGTGCCTACAATCATCATACCCACCAGACGGAAGTAGAAGAAATTCATCTCAGAATTCTTCCACCCTGGTATAGAAGTATTTATGCTTACATCTTGTACGTACTTCTCCTTGTTGCACTCGGATATGGAATCTATAAACTATTGAACCAGAGATTCAACAAGCAACACCAAAAACGTCTGGATGAACTAAAGGAAGAAAGCCTTAAACGGGAATTCAAACTAAAAGAGGAAGCTCTTGCACAGGAAAAGAGGATAGTTGAACTGGAAAATAACAAGCTTCAACAAGAGTTATTATTAAAGAGCCAGGAACTCTCAAATTCCATGTTCTATGTAATTCAGAAGCAGGAAATTTTCACTTTCATGCAAGACGAACTCCAGAAAATTTCTGCCTATCTGCGTAAAGAACAGACCAAAGACGCCTTGCGTAAATTGAACAGACTTCTGGAGAAAGTACATGCCAATATCGAAGACGAAGATAACTGGCAGAAGTTGGGAAATAACTTCAACATCGTACACAATAACTTTCTCAGCCGCCTGAAAGAACGTTATCCCGATCTTACATCCAGCGAATTAAAATTAGCCGCATATATCCGTATGGATTTAATCACCAAAGAAGTTGCACCACTATTCAATCTATCGGAACGGGGTATGGAATCAGCACGATACAGGCTTAGAAAGAAATTAGGTTTGTCACGGGAAGAGAGCCTGTCGAAGTTTTTGCAAAACTTCTAACAGGATTGTAAAAAGTGGCTAAAAGTATAATAAAGCAAATCCCAGTCCGCATTTCCATAAAAAAAATGAGTTGACTCTTTTAAGTGAACAAGTTGTAAGTACTTCTCCGGAATTGTTCTCTCGAAGCACTTCACACTGGAAGCACTTACCAACTCATCATCATCTGCATGAAAGACCAATGTAGGAATAGAGACCTGTGGTAGTACCTCTCTTGTTTTCTTCATCAAACAAAACAAGTCAATCATTCTCGGTACCCAACTCAAATAAGTGAGTATGGAACAAGGAGCTACACTACTCGCCTCCAATAGAGCATGAGCAGGATCACTTTCCGGAATTTCTTTGCAGAAGCCTACCTTCAGATTATTTCTGAGAGCTCTACCCTTAACCCTCACATATAAAGGGGTATCTATAGCTACTATGCCTATTATTTGCTCCGGACTTTCCATATAAGTAAGAAACGATAAAAGACTTCCCATAGAATGCCCAACCAAAATAATCGAATTATAGTTTTTCTTATAACGAGCTATTTCCGCATTGACATATTCCAGCCACTGCTGTCTGCTACTGCGTGCAAACTCCTCCCCTGTTCCGCCATGTCCCGGTAATAACAAAGAAGAAGAAGCAAAACCCAGTTCGGAACTTCGTTTCATTAAACCCAGAAACTGATCCGGTCCTTCCACTATGCCATGTATAAAAACAACAATAGTACTCGCACCTTCCCTTGGATAATAACACGGTTGTTGTCTCTCCATCTGCTCATTAGTTTCTCTCTTCTTCATCTTCCCATTCGTTACTTTTCAATTGACGTGGTATCCATCATTTACACCGTAATTCAAAATTAGTAAAAACATAAAAGCCCCGCAAACTCTGAATAAGAAATTCGACATATAAGTTCATATTTTAAAAGGAAATATAGCGGATATTAAGTATATTTGCAAGCATAAAATTAATAACTATGAAGACTGCATTTATTTTATGCCTATTAAGTTTATGCTTATCTAGTACATCTCATGGGCAAGAAGGAAAGATGTTCACGGTTGATAAAGACCTATCAAGCAGTATGCTCAATAAAATATACCAGGATCGTGACGGAATAATATGGATCGCAACAGAGGATGGATTGAATCGATATGACGGTGCTAAATTCACCGTTTATAGAAATGAAAAAAGTAATGGAAGCAGTAAACATGGGAGCAGATGCCATCATGGATTTATCTTCCCACGGAAATACAGAACCGTTCCGTAAAAAACTGACTTCCGAATGTCCTGTAATGATTGGAACAGTACCAATCTATGATTCTGTAATTCACTATCAGAGAGACTTAGATACTCTTACCGCAAAAGACTTTATTGATGTAGTACGTCTTCACGCAGAAAATGGTGTAGACTTCGTAACATTAC
>OMDF01001330.1_pt1 | contig 12164 bp, 9 predicted proteins | sample 1673631 | NCBI WGS metagenome assembly OMDF01 (sample SAMEA103958117, study PRJEB25191) | human gut metagenome | biome: human-associated habitat [ENVO:00009003]; feature: intestine environment [ENVO:2100002]; material: feces | place: Germany | collected 2013/2015 | reverse complement strand
TAGCATTCAAAGAACGGTCTAAGAATGAATCAATATAGCTTGACTTGTTAGCTCCTGTAAGCAGGTTATAGAACTTCCACATATTAAGCTCGCTTCCAAAACTGCCAAAGTTCTCATCATTGATGTATGCCTTAGCCACAGAATTAATCTGTGTATCTGTAAGCAACATTCTTGGCAGTACCTTTTGGTAACCTGTTGGCAAACATTGGTAAAGCCGCATCTTGCCTATAATCTGTGCGAATTGGTGTTCACTCATGGAAGTGTTGCCCAACTGCTGCATCAGATAAAGATGCTTGGCAGGATTGTAGTTGTTGAACAGTTCCAAAGCCGCACGATATAGCTCACTTGTATTGCTCACTCTCAAATCGTCTTTATAACCATTGGTAAAGATGCACATATTGCAACAGACTTGGTTTTTGAAGCCAATCGCCAATCTGAATAACTCTGGAACTTTCTTGCTGTATAAGTTCATCTGATTATAAGCCCTCACACCTACAATGGAAAGATTGAGCTTATTTTCACCAACCGTTTCATAGATGGTAGGAACATCAATGCTAAATGCTGCTCGCTCGTAGTATATGGTCTTGTCAGATTCCAACAGTTGGTTGGCTGGCTTGTGGATAGCTTCAGGGATTCTGCCTTTGATAATATGGCTCACACGAATATCTGCCTGTTCCACTCTCTCACCACTAAAGAATGATTGTGCTGCATCTTGTATGGTTTCCACAAATGCGGCATGGTTAATGGTAAGTTCATTGTCTTTGGAGAACACAGGAGTAATGCACTCATGTTTCAGATGATGCAGGGTTGCTTCCTGCGTGTTGGCTTCAATGAAATGGTTTACAGGTCTTACAGGTTCGTCCACAATGATTGTAGCTTCTTCTGCGTATTCATCCAAATTCATTCTCTCACGGTTCTGTGCCATAGCTGGCATGATAACTAAATTTCTCATAATGATAAATTGTTTAAATGATTATTGATTGATTTAACTCTCGAATTGGTAAAGTTCCTATCGTCTTGGATTGTTCCATAACGATTTTGACTTTACTACAATCCGCTGAATTACATTTAAGTGATATTACAATTAGACTATATTACCATTATGTCTGTATTGTGTATCTCTTTAAGAAGTCCATGAATGATGTGAGGTGAATAGTAAAATTTATAATGGTTGAGGGGGTGGGTAGGTGTCTGACCAATTCCGTTTTTATTCTGCTTGGTGAGAGGGGGTGTAAAATAGTGGTATGCCCCCTCTCGCGTATCATTAAAAATATTTGATATTGAATTATTGTTCACCCAAAGCCTCCTTGATGGATTTGATAGTTCGCAATCGCTTTAATTCTTTTACTCCAAGTTGGCGGTAAGCTCTACCTAAAATAGGGTATTCATGTTCTATATCAATGGATTGCAAGTCGAATGTCATTGGATTTGCTTTGATTTCACAATATCGTTTATGTAATTCTCTGAATGTTGGCTTTACAATTAACTCCTTGACAAACTTCTCTGGTGCGATATGCCATTTACCTTTAGTTGTTACTATTCCAGATTGGGCATAGGTTTCTCTTAATGATTTGTCTGATTGGTAAACTACAGTGGCAATATAGTAACTGTAAAGCTGCAATTTGGCTACCATGTCATTGACTATAAATTTATTCTCTTGATAGGATAGATAAGATTCAACCCCAACTTTCTTAATCTCATTAACCTGTTGCTTGGTTGCAGCTTCTGATAGCTTGGCATTATTAAGCATATCAGCCCTTTCTTGTGCAGCTTTAACTTCCTCATCCACTATCTGCTCCATTTCTTCAAATGTTGTGTAATGGTCAGTAGCTTTAGTGTTGAAGATATGGACTACTTTATTCCTAAATGGATTTGACTTGGTTCTGATTCTTCCTACAATCTGTGGTATATCCATATCAATGCTGACCAATGTGTGTCTGTTCTGAACGTTGCTGACCACAAAGCATAATCCTGTTTCAGAATGGAAATCCACACCCTCAAATGATTTGGAAGTGATGAAGTTGAATTTCTTGGGAGCGTCAGCAGAACTTGATATAGTATATTCTTCTAAGGTTCTTCTGTTCTTAGGATTGTCTGCACAGATAATTCTATAATCATCTTCTGTTAATTGCGTCTGTTTAAGTATGGCTTTGATTTCAGTAACGCTGTTGATGAAGAAGTATGCTTCCTTGCTCTCAATGCCGTTCACATTCAGACTGCTTTTAGCTTGGTAGGTTTTGATGAACTTGGCTGCTACCATATAAGGCTTGTCTGTATGGTAAGGATAAACAGTAATATCGTCTGTTGTATTCCAATCAGCCATGTATTCTGGAATGTCATTGAAGATTGCTGGTTTCAAATTGTTTGGAATAGGGGTAGCTGACAAGAAGCAATAGGATTTGAACTCTTTAAAGTGAGCCAACACCCCATTGATAGCCTTATCTCTGAATGAGTATTGTTTAAGGAAATTGTGATATTCGTCAATCGTCAGTTTAAAGTCTTTAGGATTGATAAACTCCATCAGCTTGTCTATCTTGTCATAGGTGCAGATAATCTTCTTCACTCCAACAGAAGATAAGTAGTCCTTTAATTTCTTCTTTAGTTCTAAGGTGAAATTCCCATATAAGCCAAACAGGTTATTAATAACAGGACTTAACCCTGCTTTGCGCTCATGCTTCTTCCAAAACTTCACATTGCCGTCTGTACCTTTAATTGGATAGCATTTGTTCTCTATAAGTTCTGTGGTTGGAACAGCGATGATATAATTCTCGTTATTGGTAAGTGCTATGGTAGTAGCACCGCAACCTGTCTTGACTTTGTTAAAGATGCAGTTCGTAGGAAAGTCATCCATGATAAGGAATCCATCTTTCTCTTGAATATCTAACTTGGTAATCATATATTGTTGGCTTTTAAAAATCTGTTAGCTGTAACCCCAATTATAGAATCTTAGATATGTCTAAAGTTCATATAATGGGTAATTTGAGATAGTTCTATAAGGCTGAAATGCCAAACCCAAGAATTTGGAGTAGAGAAGCCCACCTGTCACATGGGCTGTCTAAAAGGTCATTCCTTTACTTGTCCTGCCAATTTAAGCAGAGCCTCCTTGTAGGATTTGGCTTCCATGCTCTGACCTGCGACAGGAGTGAAGTACTTATTCCAATTCTCTTTATTGATGAGGTTGATAGTGTTTACAACCACTTCTATATCCTTACATTCAGTAAAGAATGCTTTCAATCCTGCTCCAAAACGTCCAGTAAACCTATCATTAGAGATGAAGCTGTTAGATTCTAATGCTGCTAAGATTCTATCTCCCTTATCTTGTGTGTCTTGGCTGATTTGGACTTTACTAAAGTCAGAGAGTTTCTTATATCCTTGTTGGATTGACTTGATTTGTGCTGCTGTCAGATTGGATGTTCCAAGAGTATAAACGTTGAAAAGGAATGCAGGAATATAGCCTTCTTTCCTTTTATTAAGGATATAGTCTGCATTAGTATCTCCTGTTGAAATATTGGAAGCATAAAAATCATCATTAGACCATTTCCTGCCATTGTTACGTATTGATATGTAAGCCAATATATCCATATTCTCTTTAGAGAGTTTTACTGGCTGATAAGTAGCCGTAACACCTTTCAGTTCATCAAACATGAGGGCTATTGTTCTATGCTGACCATCGCCACAAACACCGTCGTACTTGTCATAATCTGCTTCCTGTACTTCAACCATTTTAATCTCGAAATTGCTGATAGTAGCAGAGCCTTCCCCTTTCTTGCGAGCAATAGTAGGTTTGTACAACTTTCTACCGCCTAATTTATTCTTAGCTTCTTCCATTGGGAAGTATTCAATAGGCATTGTTTCAATGAATCCCCATGCCTTAATCTTGTTGTAAGATTCAACTACGTTAGAATTGTCAATTTTAGTGCGGTTACCTTCGATGAACAATAAATTTAAGTTCTTCATGTCTTTGAGACTTTCAGTGATTAGTCTGTGGCAACGTGCCTGTCAGCTTTCTGAAAGCGGTGCAAAGATATATCCATTAAGTGAAGTATATAAGAGTAAGTTTTATCAATCAAAAGTTTCTCTACTGAATATCATTAAGTTAACATTTGATTAAGCGTAATGTTGAAGTCTTTGAAAGCCCTCATCAAGCTGTCAAATGTAATGTTATTGTCTTTAGTGCAGACATATGCAGGGTCTCCCATGAGCAATTTGCAGAGATATAAGATGCATAGGGCTAAGTCTCTTTCTGCTTGTACAAATTTTACATCCTCTGGCTTCTTTACTTTGATGGGAAGATAATCCAGCAATGTCTTGACCAAAGAATATTGGATAGTGCGCTCTCGTACTCTTTTATTCTCTCGCTCCACAAAATAGTGTGAAACCTGTTCATGGGAAGAATAAAATTCAAGCATGGAGTGAATGAACAAGGAGTTCTCGAACTCAAAGTTCTTGCCATCTACTTTGATGTTCATTTTTAGTTTGGCATTGGGCTGTTCCTCTAAGATGGAGAGAATGTTGTTTACCCTGTTAATCCCTGTGGTTATTTGGTTCTCGCTCCACACTTTGATGATGTGGTATAAGAATGCTATGAACTCAAAGGTTGGTTGGGGTTGTAGCTCCAATTTGTTGAGAGCCACTTGTATCAGTGTGAAATTATAGAACTCATCTTCTGTAAATGGCAGCTCCTTTAGATATGTGTTACGACTACGATAGTATGCGAATGGTGCTTGAAGTGGCTGGTAGTCGTCCCCATTAAATAGAGGGAAGTTCCTGCAATAGATTCTGATATATTCTATGCTGTCAAGAATAGATGCAACATCTTCCTGCTGATATGCACGCTTGAAATCATCTTCCATGCTTTGCTCCATTTCAGTTAACAAATCTCTATCCATCTTGGGGAGAATATTCTGTTCTTCTATATTCTGGTTATCTTCCATAAGTACTTCCTGCTCCAATGCTGCACAAAATTAAAAAATAATCCCCACCTGCATTGCTACAAGTGGGGAATTTGTGAGTTGGATATGCTTTAGTAATCAGAATCTCCTTTAAACGTATCCATGAGTTTATCCATCTGTTCGCCTATGCACTTATCTATCAGTTTGGCATAGTGGGCAGTCATTCGTGTATTGGTATGTCCCAACATCTTAGAAACGACTTCCAGCGATATGTTATTGGCTAAAGTAACTGTACTTGCAAAGGTGTGCCTACTTGTATGGAAGCAAATTCGTTTATTGATTCCACAGAGTATAGCTATATCCTTTAGATATTTGTTGATGTCCGCAGGGTCTTGAATAGGGAGTAGTTTCTCTCCACCTTTGTACTTATCCAATATCAACTTGGCGATAGGGAGTAGGGGGATGCGTGATAGAACTCCTGTTTTAACTCTACGCTTCTTAATCCATATTCTGCCTGCATTGTCTTTCTCAAAGTGTTCAGGTGTCAAGGTCTTAATGTCAATGTAACTAAGCCCAGTGAAGCACCCAAAGAGGAACATATCTTTAGCTCGTTCCAATCTTGGCAAGGGAGTGTCAAAGTTGATAATCTTCCTCAATTCTTCTTCATCCAAAAAATCAATTTCTACAGGTTCACGTTCCACCTTATAAGTAGAGAATGGATTAAACGCCATATAGGAGTTGGCTACTGATAGATTAATAATCTTCTTTAATAGCTTTAAATGTTTAGTGGATGAGTTTTGTGCCATGCCCTTATCAATTCTTAGGAATGAATGAAAGGACTGAATGAAATTTATATTCAGTTCACGTAAGTATAAATCTTCTCTCTTGTACTTCTGCTGAACAAATTCTCTTAATAATCTGATGGTATAGACAGACACCCAATGAGTAGCTTTAGAAACTCCATTGCCTATCAACTTTTCTTGTTCTTGGTTATGTTCTTCAAAGACTTCAAATAAACTTTTCTCCTTTAGAGATTCTACCTTATCAAAGTAAGCATCACGCAATAGTTCTGCTGTGATTACAAAACCTCTTTCTAATAGCTCTGCTTCTTTTTGATATAGTTTAGCCTTAATAGCTTTTAGGTAGTTGTTTAGACTTTGGGCTTCTTCATCCTTACCTTTTACTTGTTGCTTGTTCTTGTCCCAATTACAGGATTTAACTTTCTTGCCTGTGGAAAATGCACATCGTTCTCCATTCACTGTGAGTACGACCTCTATTGAAGTTGTACCATCTTTCCTAACTCTGCTATCTCTTATGAAGAATAGGATAGCAAATGAACTTCTTACCATTGTTTAATCATTTAAAATTAGACATTTGGAAGTTCTCTAAATATGATATATCTGCCTGTTTGTTAGGTGGATAAGTGAAATCTTGTGTGCAGTTTGATGAAAACATGAAATTGCACACAAATTGCACACAAAATAGCTTTAATTTAGCTCTCAATCAAGGATAATCAGCCACGCTTAACCTTAGAGATTTAAGCTCCATTTAAGCTATAATTTGCTTCAATTCTATCATCCAACCACAGCCATTTATAAGAAGAACAGCAAGAGGAAATGAGTATTAGATAGGGGATAAACATTGTAGTATAACTAAAACAATAAATCCCCATAACTCATAGAGTTACAGGGATTTATTATATAGTAATTATTGAAATTACTTATTCAAAGCAGTAGCTACGTCAACCGCACAAGCTACTGTACATCCTACCATCGGGTTGTTACCGATACCGAGGAATCCCATCATTTCCACGTGAGCAGGAACTGATGAAGAACCAGCGAACTGAGCGTCTGAGTGCATACGGCCCATGGTGTCAGTCATACCGTAAGAAGCCGGTCCGGCAGCCATGTTGTCCGGGTGCAGAGTACGACCAGTACCACCACCGGATGCCACTGAGAAGTACGGCTTGCCAGCCAATACGCGTTCTTTCTTATAAGTACCTGCAACCGGGTGTTGAAAGCGGGTCGGATTCGTAGAGTTACCAGTGATGGATACATCCACGCCTTCTTTCCACATGATAGCCACACCTTCGCGAACATCGTCTGCACCGTAGCATTTTACTTTGGCACGGGGACCGTCGCTGTATGCGATTTCACGAACTACTTTCAGTTCACCTGTATAGTAATCGAATTGAGTCTGAACGTATGTAAAGCCGTTGATACGAGAGATAATCTGTGCAGCGTCCTTGCCGAGACCGTTCAGGATGCAACGCAGAGGTTCTTTACGTACTTTGTCTGCTTTTGCAGCGATTTTGATAGCACCTTCGGCAGCAGCGAATGATTCGTGACCTGCCAGGAATGCGAAACATTTAGTTTCTTCGCGCAGCAACATAGCAGCCAGGTTACCGTGACCGATACCTACTTTACGGTCGTCGGCTACAGAACCCGGAATGCAGAATGCCTGCAGACCGATACCGATAGCTTCGGCAGCTTCAGCAGCGTTTTTGCAACCTTTCTTCAATGCAATGGCAGAACCTACTACGTAAGCCCACTTGGCATTTTCGAAACAGATAGGCTGAGTTTCTTCACAAGTTTTATAAGGATCAAGTCCGGCAGCTTCGCAGATTGCGTTAGCTTCTTCGATGTCTTTGATGCCGTTTTCGTTCAAAGCAGCAATGATCTGTTTGATACGACGGTCTTGGCTTTCGAATTTTACTTCTCTAATCATATTCTTTCCTCCTTATAATTATTCGTGACGTGGATCAATTTTCTTAACAGCTCCTTGTTCTTCAGTTACACGTCCATAAGTACCTGTAACTTTCTTCAATGCTTCATTAGCATCAGTACCCTTCTTGATTTCGTCCATGAACTTACCCATGTGAACGAATTCGTAACCGCAGATTTCATCGTTCTTATCCAAGAATACGTTCTTGATGTAACCTTCAGCCATTTCAAGGTAACGGGGACCTTTAGCCAAAGTACCATACAAAGTACCTACCTGGCTGCGAAGACCTTTACCCAAGTCTTCCAGACCGGCACCGATAATCAGACCACCTTCCGAGAAAGCCGACTGAGTACGTCCGTAAACGATTTGAAGGAATAGTTCGCGCATTGCTGTGTTGATAGCGTCACAAACCAAGTCGGTGTTCAATGCTTCCAATACAGTCTTTCCCGGAAGGATTTCAGCAGCCATGGCAGCCGAGTGAGTCATACCTGAGCAACCGATAGTTTCTACCAATGCTTCCTGGATGATACCTTCTTTTACGTTAAGGGTTAGTTTACAAGCACCCTGCTGAGGAGCACACCAGCCAATACCGTGTGTCAAACCAGAGATGTCTTTAATTTCTTTTGATTTTACCCACTTTCCTTCTTCAGGAATAGGAGCTGGTCCGTGATTAGGACCTTTTTTCACAACACACATGTGTTCTACTTCGTGTGAATAGATCATAATAATTCGCTCTTTTTATTTAATGAAAATTTAAAGCCTTTTATAAGCACCGCAAAGTTAGAACTTTTCCCGATTTTAACAACATATATATTTGAAGAAAAATCAGAGTAATTGGCATCAATCTATCATCATCAATCAAATTTAAGATAAATATTATTGAATAAACCCAATATTTTTATACATTTGTATTACATTCACATTACTATTCACACACTAACTACATCATGAAAAAATTAATTTCAGTTCTGTTAATTTTCATTCCCGAAATTTTATTTGCAGCAAACAAAGAATGGAAATCGGGATATGTTGTCACCACCCAAAATGACACAATAAAAGGATATATCGCCTATCGGAAAAGCATGGAAGATCAAGAAAAATGCTTGTTTAAAAAAGACATGCGATCTCCAGAATTTAACTATACTCCGAACGAATTGATCTCATATCAATACGATGACGGACTATGTTTTCAAAGTAAAAATATAAAAACAGCTCATCTCAACGGAAAATATTTCGTAGAATGTTTATTGGAAGGAATTATCAATTTATATTGCGCACAAATAGATTATTCGAAAGAAATGAATAATCGAAAATCATTCGGGCCTATCGTCACAGCATTCTTAGCCGAAATCCCGAAAGAAGACAGTTGGGTTGAGATAATCTGTCCGGCTGATATTTTCAACGACCAACTGGAATCGAAACGAAACGACAAGAAATTGGCCAGCCTTTTTATAAATCAAATAGAGAAATTGAAAAACGATATACCTAAATCAAGTTATAACCAAGATAAGATGATCGCTCTGTTCAAAAAATATCATGACCTCGTATGTACAGACAAAGATTGTGTCATATATAAAGAACCCCATAAAAGACCTTCTCAATTTTTGACTTGTTTCACAAGTTTCGGATTTCAAAAAAGACGTACAACAGATCTGCTCGATCCAAAACAAGAAAATTTTCTCTGTCCCATGGCACATGTCGGAGTGACATATAGCCGCAGCCTTAATAAATTCACAGACAGGCTTCGATTAAATGTCGCACTTGGTCTGTTCTATCTGAATGCTAAAAAAAACACCTATTACGACAAAATATTTTATCATCCCGGATATGAATTCACAGATAATGAAGGAAACGTTACAGGACTAAAAACATATCACGATATAGAATACCATTACTTATTTCGTACTTTAGGGATATATAATCAAATCAGTGTAGAAGGCAGATTGATGGTGAAAAAGGAAATACAACCTCTACTCGAAATAGGATTTTATCAACAAGTATATATTCCGGTAAAAAATAAACTCGACATATCTGTTCGAGAGTTAGGACACAACATCAATCCGATGGAATATCCTCACTATATTGTCGGGATAATTGCTTCAGCCGGAATATCTATTAATAAAGGGAAGTATCAAATTCCCATAAAAATAAACACTTATCTCCCATTTACCGAAAGTATAGACAGACCGATGGAATTACGGACACAATTCAACCTTTCTATCGGATATACATTCAGCATCGGAAAAAATAACCGATAAATTTCAATGGTATCTCATCATATCCATGATTAAAACGGTCGCATATCACTACAATGTGCAATCGATTTTATCTTTATTTTTTGTCAAATTGATAAAAGCTCTTTTTGCATTCTGAAAAAAATTGACGAAATTTGTATCGCTTTTGTAAGATTGACAGTAGTTTTAATTATTAACACAAATAAATTCTCAATTACAATGAAAAAAAGTGCTCTGCAAATAGCTCGTGCAGCTTATCAACCGAAGTTGCCTAAAGCGCTTAAAGGGTCTCTCAAAATCCAAGAAGGAGCTCCGACTCAGTCTGTAGCTGACCAAGATGCTATTGCGAAATTATTCCCCAATACTTACGGAATGCCGGTATTATCGTTCATAGAAAGCAATGAAGTAAAAAATTACCCGGCAATCAATGCAGGAGTTATACTTTCGGGCGGACAAGCTCCCGGAGGTCATAATGTAATTGCAGGACTCTTCGACGGATTAAAAGCGCTGAACAAAGACTCCCGTTTATACGGATTTTTATTAGGACCGGGAGGTCTAGTCGATCACAAGTATATCGAATTGACCCAAGATATTATCGATGAATATCGGAATACCGGTGGTTTCGACATTATCGGCTCAGGTCGTACAAAACTCGAGACAGAAGACCAATTCGACAAAGGGTTACAAATTATTAAAGAATTAAATATCAAAGCCCTCGTTATTATTGGAGGAGATGATTCTAATACCAATGCTTGCGTATTGGCAGAATACTACAAAAAAAACAATACGGGTGTACAGGTAATCGGTTGTCCCAAAACAATCGACGGAGACCTCAAAAACGAAATGATAGAAACATCTTTCGGATTCGACACGGCTTGTAAAGTTTATTCCGAAGTTATCGGAAATATCCAACGTGATTGCAACTCTGCAAAAAAATATTGGCACTTTATTAAATTGATGGGACGTTCGGCTTCTCATATTGCTTTGGAATGCGCATTACAGACCCAACCAAATATCTGTATCATCTCAGAAGAAGTAGAAGCCAAAAACATGTCACTAGACGATGTTGTGACATATATTGCAAAGATCGTTGCCGATCGTGCAGCACAAGGTAATAATTTCGGGACTGTTCTTATCCCTGAAGGATTGATCGAATTCATTCCGGCCATGAAAAGACTTATCGCCGAATTGAACGACTTCCTTGCACACAATAGCAATGAATTTGCTATGATTAAAAAATCAGAACAACGAAATTATATCATCAATCACCTCTCTTCCGAAAATTCGGCTATTTATGCAAGCCTTCCCGAAGGTGTCGCCCGTCAATTATCATTAGACCGCGATCCGCACGGAAACGTCCAAGTATCATTGATCGAAACTGAAAAATTACTTTCAGAAATGGTTAGCAAAAAATTGGCCGAATGGAAAGCTGAAGGCAAATATAACGGCAAATTCGCTGCTCAACATCATTTCTTCGGATACGAAGGTCGTTGCGCTGCTCCTTCTAACTTCGATGCCGACTACTGCTACTCATTAGGATACACAGCGGCAATGTTGATCGGTGAAGGTAAGACCGGATACATGTCTTCGGTACGTAATACTACAAAACCTGCAGATCAATGGATTGCAGGAGGTGTTCCTGTAACCATGATGATGAATATGGAACGCCGCCACGGAGAAATGAAACCAGTTATACAAAAAGCATTGGTAAAATTGGATGGTGCACCTTTTAAACATTTTGTAGCACAGCGCGAACAATGGGCTAAAGAGACTTGCTATGTTTATCCCGGACCGATCCAATACTTCGGACCGACAGAAGTTTGCGACCAACCGACAGAAACATTGAAATTGGAACAAGCCTAAAGATTATTATTCTTATATAAAAACGAGTCTCGTTTCTTTAATTGAAACGAGACTCGTTTTTTATATAAAAAAGCCTGTTATTCCATTTCTTTAAACAACCGGTCTGATCATAAAAAAATGCAGAGAATAAAAATATCCTCCGCATTTTTCTCAAAACATATTATACTTCCTTTATCTCTTAAACTGTGCCCTTACGAAATCAAGATATTCTGTTCCATAGCCATCACCGTAAGCCGGATCGGTAGGTTCTATCGCTGTATTGGTATTCCAATCGTTAAACGAATCGACAAACACGATAGGATGTCTGCCCAAATTACGTTTTGCCACATTACATAATGTTTTAAACGTATCTTTATTACGAACGACCAACGGGTATTGAGCATAATTCTGCAGATTCTCTACATACCAATTAAATGCAGGAGAAACTGTCGGAATAAATTCGTGCCCGAAG
>OMDF01001285.1_pt1 | contig 12531 bp, 8 predicted proteins | sample 1673631 | NCBI WGS metagenome assembly OMDF01 (sample SAMEA103958117, study PRJEB25191) | human gut metagenome | biome: human-associated habitat [ENVO:00009003]; feature: intestine environment [ENVO:2100002]; material: feces | place: Germany | collected 2013/2015 | reverse complement strand
CCCCACTGCTGCCTCCCGTAGGAGTCTGGGCCGTATCTCAGTCCCAATGTGGCCGGTCGCCCTCTCAGGCCGGCTACCCGTCGTAGGCTCGGTGGGCCGTTACCCCGCCGACTACCTGATAGGACGCGACCCCATCCCATACCGATGAAATCTTTCCCGACACCCCATGCGAGGAGTCGGAGCATCCGGCATTACCACCCGTTTCCAGGAGCTATTCCGGTGTATGGGGCAGGTCGGTCACGCATTACTCACCCGTTCGCCACTCTCACCACCAAGCAAAGCCTGATGGATCCCGTTCGACTTGCATGTGTTAAGCACGCCGCCAGCGTTCATCCTGAGCCAGAATCGAACCCTCCACAAAAAAACTTTGCAGAAAGCCAACATGTGACTCTCAAAAACAAGAAAATTGACGATCGCCTTATAAGGAAAGGCGCATCGCACGAAAACCTCACCGTCCTTCAAGGCCTCCCGGCCACTCGCGAACGAGCGGACGATGAACTGGCAATCATTGACTATAAAGAAGTAGTACAAATACGCTCTTGAGTTCTCAAACCACCACCGCTCACCCGCCTCGAGGAACCCCAACCGGGGAACCACTCGCCGAGCGGCAGCGAAGAGTCAATTTACACGAACCCCGGCGATCACGCAAATCGACCCTTCCAAAGATACCCTGGAACCGTTGCAAATAAACACATCCCTCGGCGTGTCGAAAAAGGCCTCCGAACGGCCGTACAGCCAGTCTAGACCCCGAAGACAACGCCCACATGAACCAAAAACAAACTATAAACGGCGTGTCATACCCATATACATCTCATTCCCATGTGATGAATACCCAAATGCAATCGCAAATCATGATTCCAGCGGAACAGAAAGAACAGAAATACAAAAGAGACGCGAAGAAGCATGAAACCTGGCTGCACTTGCGACGGCACGCACGCTGAAATACAACAAGAGCCGCCGACTCAGGGAAGTCGACGGCTCTCGCTGTTTCAATTGTTATTCAGTTATGTTTTGACCTGTGAGAAGGAAGTGAGATCAGGCAGTGACCTCAGTCTTGGCCTTCTTGCGATCCATGTAGCGCTTGATAGCCAGAGCCTCAAGTGCGATCACCAGGATTGCGGTCACGCCCCAAGCCACGTACATGGCGGTCTTCCAGATCGGGGTGGCGACCTTCGGCTCACCGTCTGCATACTGCCAGCTGTTGGCGGCGGTGTACAGAATATTGTGGGCGGCGGTACGCATGGCCTTCACGGAGGTTGCGGACTTGTCGGTGATGTGGTTGGTGATGGAGGTGGTAGCCAGCATGGAATCGTTGCCGTTACGGATCTCCTGATCACCGTTCTGGTAGCCGTAGCCGCCGAAATAATCGGTCAGGACGAAGCCCTTGAAGCCCCACTCGTCACGGAGCACGGTGTTCAGCAGAACGTTGTTGCCACCGGCATAGGTGTTGCCGATGTAGTTGAAGGCGCTCATCACGGCCTGTGCGCCGCCTTCCTTCACGCTCATCTCGAACGGCTTGAGGTAGATCTCACGCATGGCCTGCTCGTTGGTCCAGGTGCAGAGCATCTCAGTACGCTTGGTTTCCTGATCGTTCAGTGCGAAGTGCTTCATGAAGGAGTACACGCCCTTCTCCTTGGCGCCGGCGATCTCGTTGGATGCCATGACGCCGGAGAGCAGGGAATCCTCGGAGAAGTACTCGAAAGTACGGCCGGAGAATGCGTTGCGGTGGATGTTCATAGCCGGAGCGTACCAACCAGCAACATGCATGTCGTGAGCCATATCGCCGATCATCTCGCCGAACTGCTTGGCCAGATCCTTGTTCCAAGTGCAAGCGAATGCGGTGGAAGCCGGGAAGCCGATGGAGCCAACACCAGTGAAGTTGTTGTTCAACGAGGCCGGGCCGTCAGCGTCGGTGAGCTGGATCTTGCCGACGGAGGAGACGGCCGGAGTGCCGTAGCCGCCGTTGGCAATGAGGTTGTCCATATCGTCGAAGGTCAGCTCGTCAAGCAGCTTCTCCCAATCAGCATCGTCGTAATCCTTGCCGTACATGTCGGCCAGGCGGAGGCCATTCTTGGCACCGGTGGTCGGCATCTCGTCGGAATCGTCGTTGAACTGAGACGGATCGTAGTTGGTGTTGTTGTAGAAGGTTTCCTTTGCCTTATCAGACATTTCGAAGTTGGTCGGAGCGGCGGTGGCTTCCTTGTAGTTTGCGAAATGTCCTGCACGGCTCAGGTAGGTCACATCGCCTGCAGCATCATCGAACTGGTTGGTGGCCACGGTCTGGTCGCCATTGTGGGTGTTCGAATCGGAGTCGTAGGTGATGGTGTCGTCCACGGTGATCTTCTTGGAGCCGATCACAGTGTGGGAGTCGGAGTTGATGGAGATGTTGTAATCGCCCTTTTCGAGCACGTATGCCTTGGCATTCTTGTAATCATAGGAAGCCATGTCATCGTCTTCGAATTCGACGGTCACGTCCTCGGAAGCGCCCGGCTCAAGCTTCTCGGTCTTCTCGAAGCCAACCAGGTTGGCACTGGCCTTTTCGATGCCACCTTCGGTGTACGGCGGGTTGTAGTAGACCTCAACAACATCCTTGCCAGCGGTGTCGCCGGTGTTGGTGACGGTCACATCAACGGTGACCTTGCCATCCTTATACGTCACATCGTTGAGCTTCTGCTCGAAGGTGGTGTAGCTCAGACCGTAACCGAACGGGAATGCAACCATGGAATCGTAATCGATGGCACCTTCGGCCGCTGCGGTCTCATAGAACTTGTAGCCCACATAGATGCCTTCGGAGTAGTTCACAAAGCCCGGGATGGCGGTGACTTCGTCACCAGTGAAGCCCGTGTACTTGGCGGCCTTGTCTTCCATGTTGGTGTATTCGAACTTGCCGAAGTTGTTGTAAGACACCGACTGGGTGAGATCCTTCAGGAAGGTGTCGGAAGTCTTGCCGGACGGGTTGGTATCGCCGGCAAGCACGTCACCGAGTGCGGAGAAGCCGGTCTGGCCTGCAGGCGGGCACCACACGACGGATTTGATCTGCGGATAGTCGTTCAGGAAGTCGAACTGGAAGGTGTTGGCGCCGTTGTAGACGAGCGTGACTTTGTTGAAGTTCTTGGTGACCAGGTCGAGCATATCGCGCTCGGTCTGGCTCAGCTGCAGGAAGCTTTCGCCGTCCTTGAAGTCCTCGTAATCCTTGGAGTTGTTCTCATAGGTGATGCCTTCGGCCTTCATGTTCATCGGAAGGTCAGCGCCCTCGCCACCGACGCGGGTGAGCACTACAACAGCCTCATCGGAGAAGCTCTTGGCATCGGAGATCAGGGAATCGGAATACTGGTCGGCCGGAACCTCAGGCAGGGTCCAATCCTGTGCCCACATGCCAACAACTGGGCGATCTGCACGGTAATCGGTGTACAGCTTGGTCAAGTCGGCGTTGGTCTCGATGCCGGCTTCCTTCATGCCATCAAGCAGGGAAACGGTGTCATACTGGTCAGACATGGAGCCGGAGCCGGTGCCGCCGTATACCGGGTTGGTGGAGCCCCAACCGAACACGTTGACCTTCTTGTTAGCCAGCGGCAGGTTGGAATCATCGTTCTTCAGCATGGTGATGGCTTCCGACTGCACTTCCTTGGCCAGCTCGTTGGCCTTGGAAACAGTGGTGTCAGACAGCATGTACTTGGTGATGGTCGCGTTGTTGAGCAGCGTCGACAGCGGACCGGACAGCATCATGGAAACCGCGACGACAATGCCGACCAAAGCCACAAGCCAAGACTCGGAGTGGATGATCTTACGGGTCGCCACTTCCTTCACCGTCTTCTTGTTGACGGCAAAAGTAATGATCAGCGCGAGCACAAATAGCACGCCAATCGCAATCAGGTACGGCGTCAACGAACCGATAACGTTCATGACGTCAGCCATGTTGATTTGCAGCATGGTCTGCCTCCTCCTTGATTCTCATAACCAAACGACATGCAGGCTCCGATTTCCTCATCGAAACCAGAAATCATGCAACGCTGCCCCGCGTCACGCAATTTCCAGAAGTGAAGACACTTCTTCATGTCGATGTTTCGATTTCACCAAAATCCGCGAAAAAAGCACCCTGATTTTTCCCAGCCTGTCGTTTCGCATGCATAATCTGCATACCACCTGCGCATGTAAAACTACCATTCGTGCACATATAATCCCGTTGCACGCATGCATCTGGCACAATGTGCGCTCATCCGCAGATTGTTGCAACATCCTTGCCTTGATTGCGGAAATCATCGATCTTCATTGCGCTTCCAACTCCATAATCGCAATTCCTGCGATATTTTCGGCACACTACAGCGAGCTGTTCCAGCGGCAACTTACGTAAGGCAAGTACCATGGGTGCCATGAGCGACTTAAGCGCATTGAATCTGGAGGCAGGCAGCCTCGTTGGCGGATACACGTTGATTTCCCGGCTTGGTTCGGGTGCCATGGGATCGGTATGGCGGGTGCGAGATGACGGCGGACACCAGTATGCGATGAAAATTTTGCGCGATTCCCTTGCCGAGGACGATGCGTCCAGCGAACGCTCCCGCGATCAGCTGACCGCACGCGAGCGCCTGCGTAGGGAGGCTATGGCGCTGCAGAAAGTGCGTCATCCGGGCGTGTGCGGCATTGTGGATATGGAATTGGATGATGCGCTGGCCTTCATTGTGACCGAGCTGATCGAGGGCAAGAATCTACGTGAAGATGTGCGTACCAACGGCCGGTATGTGGGCGATGATTTGGAACGGTTGGGACGCAAGCTGATCGAGGCGGTGAAGGCCGTGCATGCGGCCGGGATTGTGCATCGCGATATCAAACCGACGAATGTGATGGTGTCGAATACCGGACCGGTATTGGTGGATTTCGGCATTGCCATGGGCGAGGGCGAAAGTCATGTGACTCGTACCGGATTGGTGATGGGCACGCCTGGATTCATCGCGCCGGAAATCATCGACGGTGCCGAATCCGATGAGATGAGCGATTGGTGGTCGGTGGCGAGCGTGCTGGCATTTGCCGCCACTGGCGAGCCGGTGTTCGGCACGAAACCGATGATGGCGGTATTGGAGCGTGCTGCCGCGGGAAACGCGAATTTGGCGGGATTGCCGGCTGGGACCATGGCCGCGTTCCGTTCGGCGTTGGATCCGGATCGTACGAAACGTTGCACTCCAGACGAGTTGTTGCAGGCGATTGCGTTGGATGCGTTGAATCCGCAAGCTTGGATTTCGGGGAATACTTCGGATGCCGCCGATAGTGCCGGGTCGGAGGCGATGCTCCCTTTTGATGGATCGCCCGACAATCCACGAATGCTTTGGCGGGCGTTAGACCATGTGACGGGAGAAGACGCCATCGGCACGCGCACCTTGCCGCAATTCGTTGAGGCCACGCAGGCAATCGGCGCAACCGTTATTGCTGACATAACCGATACCGTTATTGCCGATGCGCCCGATGTCGGCACCTCGGTCATGGATATCAACGCGCATACCGCAACCATTCCTCTTGGCACCGGCACGCGCGTGCTGCCTGTCAATAGTGGGGATACCAGTGTGCTGCCGCAAGATACACCGCAATCCACGCGGGTGATGCCGGTCCAGGACGCTTGGAATCCCGCTCAAGAGGCCGCACAGATCGACCCGGCCATCAAACCTGCATTGCAGCGCATCGCCAACCAGCGGCCTCCTGCCGTAATACCGAACGCATCGGTTGAAATGGCGCAAAGTGCGCAGCCACAAGACATGCAAACATCTGCCGTGCCAACCGCACCGGTCACTCCGGCCGCGCCGCTCAACCCGAACGTGCCGCAGAGTGTACTGCAGCCGCCGAATCCGGCCGACGTGCAACGCGGCGAACTGCTAGGCAGAGGCGTGCCCCTCTGCGTGCTGATGGCGATTCCTGTGGCCGCATGCGGCCTGTTCTCGCCATGGATCGCCCTGATCGCGGGGGCGCTGCTGGCCTGGTTGCTCGCCACCATTGGATTCAATATGGAGGCGCAGCTGGAACGCGAAGGCCGCCGTGGGGGCAGCCGCAGGGCTTCCGACTGGTTCGCCCGCGCCGCCACGCTGCCTTGGCATGTGCTCAAGGGGCTGGGTTATGCGGTGCCACGCGCACTGATCATGGCGGTCATCGCCGCATTAGGATTGACGATTGCCACAGTCACGCTGCAACTGCCGTTTGCCATGGTTGATACGTCGATATTCGGATTCACGATTCCGCTGCCGACCTGGATTGAAGGGCCGGTTTCGCAAAGCGGCGTCGCCCAGGCCGGTTGCTGCGCCATCGGCTGGCTGGTATGCGCCCTCGCTCCGGGAGCATTGGTGCTGCGATTGGGTGCCGGCGCATTGCGCGGCCGCCCGAAATCCGGCACCACTGCCGAATCGTACGATATGTAGTGACGCCATCTCACGAAATACGCAGCGAAAATCAAAAATCGGCAAACGTTTGCAATCATCAGAAAAACATCAGATAATCGCACGTAGTATGGCAACGTGAGCTTTTACGAAATACTTCATTCAGCAATAGCGTGCCCACACTACTATGGTGCACAGCATCGTGATGTGAACATCGAAAGGAATGTGGATGGCCCAGAACAGTAAGGATGCGCAGAAGCGCGCCAGCCGCGCCGAGCGTAGGGCCGCTGAGGCCGCGGAGATGAAGGCTCGCGCCGAACAGATGGAGAAGGAGCGCAAGCAGCAGACCCTCATCGGCGCCATCGTGATGGCGGTGCTGGTGATCCTGGTGGCGATCGGCGCGTTCACCGTGTATCACAACATGCACAAGAACACCGAAACGCAGGCTTCCACCCAGACCGTGGAAGAAGCGTACGACAAGCTGCAGCAAGTCGAAAACGCCCCTAAGCTCGTCGATAAGAAGGGCGGATTGCTGATTTCGAAGGATGGCTACGGCAAGTCCGTCGAAGGCGCACCGACTGTTGCGATCTACATGGATTTCCTGTGCCCGGGCTGCGGCAATCTGCATCGTCAGCTTGATGAGGATCTGCAGAGGATGGTCGACGCGGGTCAGATCAATCTTGATTTGCATTTCATGGCGTTTATGGACAAGTGGTCCACCGACGATTATTCAAGCCGCGCAGCGAATGCCGCGATCTATCTGGCCGAGCATGACAGCGATCCGAGCCATCTGATCACCTTCCTCGAAAAAATGTACGCCGAGGATTTCCAGCCTGAGGAAAGCTCGAATTACAAGTCCGTCAGCGACGATCAGATCAAGGAACAGATGATCGCCTCGGGAGTTTCCGAGGATGTGGCGGACAAGGCGTTCGGCCGCGACTACCAGGATTGGCTTGACGCCATCGACACCTATACGCCGAAGCGCTCCGAACTGTGGAACACGTCCGGAACCTACAAAGACAGCATGACCACCCCAACGGTGACCATCAACGGCAAGTTCTGGGATATGAACCAGTTGAGCACTGCGCAGGAGACCATTGAGGAAGGCCTGCTGGAGGCCATCGGAATCAAGTCCGACGACATCGGCAAGGAAGGCGTGATGCCCTCCATCGGCTCCGACAAGGATCCGATCTCCAACACCACTGGCGAGTGATCAGCCCTACGCAATCCTCATAATCGAAAAATTATACCCCCCTACTCGCCAGCGTGCCAGCCAAAGCGCAGTTCCAAGTTGACGGTATCGGGCACGCTGGTTATGCTATTCAATCGTTGCCGTTTTTATGCATTATGCTAGAAAGCGGCACAAGCCTCCTTAGCTCAGATGGCCAGAGCGGCCGCCTTGTAAGCGGCAGGTCGTCGGTTCGATCCCGACAGGAGGCTCGAAACCCGTTTTGACGGGCTTTGACCTCTTACCATGGGTAAGTGATCCAGAAGCCTTCCCCCAACTTATGGCTTCTGGCGACCGGACGAGGCTTCCCCCAACCTGCCTCGTCCGGGCAGGGGGCAGGATATCCCCTTCTCTCCTGCCCCCCTTTTTCTTTACTCCTTTTCCTCGAAAATGTGGCGGTATAGATAAAGCCAGCGGAAACCATGCCATTCGTCCCGATCTGACCGTTACAATGACGGCGATGTAGGCAGTCGCTGGAAAGAGGACGTATGACAAGAAGGTGGACCCCCCGGAGATTCGTGACGCTTCGGCGTGTTCGAGTGACGGCATGCGTGGTCTCGTTGACGCTCGCCTCGACGCTCGCATTCGGCGTAGGCGCGCGCAAAACCGTGGCTCTGACCATCGATGGCGAAACCACCACCGTAACCACATACGCGATGAGCGTCGACCGTCTGCTGCAGGAACGCGGCGTGAAGGTCAAAACGCATGATCTCGTGGAATCCACCAGCCCCACCAGCATGCTGAGCAACCATGACGTGGTGACGGTACGAAGCGCCTACCAGACCACCATCACCATCAACGGGCAGGAAGTGCCCTTCTGGACAGTGGCGACCAGCGCCGAACAGCTGATCGGATTCTTCGAACAAAACGAAGCAGACGCGGCAAAAGTCACCGTCAATATCGACAACGTGTACAACAAACTCACCGGCGGACTGATCATCAACCAAAACGGGCCGGTCACCGTCATCGCAGACGGGCAAAGCTCCGAATCGCCGAATGGCAAACTGCCGGCGGCCTCCATTCTTGACTCCAAAGGCATCACGCTGAACAAGGAGGATCGCGTCAGCGTCGAAAAAGACAACGGCGAAACGATCCTGCGCGTCCGCCGCGTGACGCACGGCGAGGAAACACGCACGAAAGCGGTGCCTTTCGGCACGCAAACCATCGTCGACCCCAGCCTGCAGCCCGGCGAAGTCGTAGTCAGGCAGGAAGGCGAGGACGGCGAAATCCAGCAAACGTACGACGTCACGTATGTGGACGGCGAGAAGGAAAGCGAGACGCTGACCAACGAAACGACCACGAAAATCGCCCTCGATCAGATTATCGCAGTAGGACCGGCAGCATCTTCCGACGATTCGGGATCGGATGACGGATCCGGCAATTCCGGAGATACCGGCAATTCCGATAATTCCGGAAAGAACGACAATTCGAACAAGAACAACAATTCCGATAATTCCGACAAGAAAGACGATCCGAACAGTAATTCCGGCAATACGGATAATTCAGACGACAACAAGAAGGACGATTCCGGATCGAAAACGGACCCGGATCCGACGCCAACTCCTGACCCGACCCCCACGCCAACTCCTGACCCGACCCCCACGCCGGATCCGACGCCCACCCCGACACCGCAACCTTCCGATCCTTCGGCAGGATGCCGCCTCTATCACCCCTCCCCCGCGCAGGCACAGGCCTACGCGGCCGGAGCCGCGGCGCAATATGGCTGGACCGGGCAAAACTGGACCGATCTGGTGAAACTGTGGACGCGTGAATCGAGCTGGCTGTGGTATGCGGAAAACGCATCTTCCGGAGCCTACGGCATCCCGCAGTCGCTTCCTGGCAGCAAAATGGCGGCATTCGGCGCAAAGCGGTCGCGCAGCGCGGCGACTTCCGCAATGGGCTGCACCGCGCCGACCTCGTTGTTGACCTGCATGAGAGCATTCCGAGCAGGTCGGATGGTATTAAACAACGCCGATCGCAACAATACGCAAACGCAACAGCGCACACTTTTCATACCAGTTGAACGGATAATGAGGTAATGACAGAACACGCGAACGAAACCAACGCAACCGACGAAACCGCGCAAGGCCGCCTGTTGGGGGCTGCCGACATTCGGCCTATCGCGGCCGAGGCCGGTATCAGCCCGACGAAAAAATTCGGGCAGAATTTCGTAATCGACCCGGGCACGGTTCGTCGTATCGTGCGCGAGGCAGGTGTGACCGCCGACGATCATGTGCTGGAAGTCGGACCTGGACTCGGTTCACTGACATTGGCGATTTTGGAAACCGGCGCCACGATGACCGCCGTGGAGATCGACCCGCCCGTTGCGGAACGACTGCCCGGCACCATCGCCGAATTCATGCCGGATGCGGTGGATCGTTTCCGCGTGGTCAATCGCGATGCGTTGACCGTGACGCCGGAAAATCTGCCTGATTTCCAAAATGATGATTCGTTTACACTGGTCGCCAATCTGCCATACAACGTGGCCACGCCGATTCTGCTGACCTTGCTGGAACGTTTCGACAATCTCGGCACGTTCCTCGTGATGGTGCAGAAGGAAGTCGCGGACCGACTGAGCGAAAAGCCCGGTTCAAAGATCTACGGCACTCCAAGCGTGAAGCTCGCTTGGTATGGTACCGCGGAACGTGTGGGCATTATCGGGCGCAATGTGTTCTGGCCGGCACCGAATGTGGATTCCGCGCTGGTGCTGTTCAAACGATATGAGGGCGGGCACACGCCTTCGGCCAACAATCCCGACGGTTCCGTAGTGGACCGCGAAAACGTGTTCCGTCTTATCGACGCCGCATTCGGCCAGAGGCGCAAAACCCTGCATGCCGCGTTGAAGAAGATCGTGCCCTCCGAAGCGTTCGAGCAGGCGGGCATCGATCCGACGCGCCGTGGCGAAACGCTTGCCATCGACGAATTCGTGGCATTGGCACGAGCCGTGGGCGAGGTGTCGCAAGCATGAGCGACGCCAACACCGCAATCAACACGGTCAGCGTGGACTGCCCGGCGAAAACGAATCTGACCCTGCACGTAGGCAGGCCACGCAGCGAATGGGGTGGCCGACACGAGCTCGACACCATCTACTGCGCCGTCGGCGTGTACGACACCGTCACCACCAGTCGCAAAAAGCCCGGATCCGGTTTCTCCCTGAATCTTGAAGGTGCCTATCTTGGCGATCTGGCCTCCTCCGGCAGCGACATGCGACGCAACCATGCCGTACTCGCCCTGTTCGCCATGGCCGAAGCGAGCGGCCATGAACCGGATGTGGCGTTGAACATTGAAAAACGCATTCCCGTTGGCGCGGGCATGGCAGGAGGTTCCGCGGATGCGGCCGCCACGATTCTGGCATTGAACACGCTATGGAATCTTGATTGGTCCATTGAACGGTTGCAACAGGTTGCCGCCACATTGGGCGCGGATATGCCGTTCTGCCTGACCGGAGGCTATGCGCGAGGCACCGGCTTCGGCGAGCAGATCGAACAACTCAGCGAAAACAGCGACGCCGTGCTGGAACTGACGGATCAGGGCTTTGCAGGCCGTCTGCTGGTCGGCGCGTATCAGGCGGAACTGCGCACGCCGGAAGTGTATGCCATGTTCGACCAAATCGGCGCCGGCGCAACCGACAACAATCATCTGCAACAGGCGTCGATCTCACTGCATCCACGCAGCGGACAGGCGATCGACGAAGCGTTGCAGGCAGGCGCCAAGCAGGCGTTCGTCTCCGGATCCGGCCCTTCCGTAATCGCATTCGTGCCAACCGACGATGCGGCACGCGCCGTGCAGTCGGCATGGCAACAAAGCCGTTGCGTCGACCGCATCATCGCCACCAAGGCACCGGCCCATCCGATTGTGCATATCATCGCGTAACAGTAAGGTTGAAGTCAACCGATTTTTGGAGAAGGACTCGTACATGACTCAGGCTAACGACGAGCGCGCCGCGCGCAAACAGTACATTCGCCGCCGTCAAAAGGTGGTGTTCACCATCACCGGCACCATTTTGACGATCGCATTGGTGATTTCCCTGCTGTTCTTCTTCCATGTTGGAGGATTGGGCAATGTCAAGTCGGCCGCGGTACAGCCGAATTACGGCCAGCAGGCCCCTTGCGCAGCACAGGAACAGGACGGCAGCAAAGGCAAGTACGTGGAAAACCGCAACATCACCGTGCGCGTGCTCAACGGCACTGAATTCGCCGGCTTCGCGCAAGCCGTCAGCAGCGCGTTGCAGAACCGCGAGTTCAACACCCAGGCAGCCGGCAACTACACCAGCTCCAAAGTGGAACGCACGATGATCATCTTCGGCAAGAACGCCATCAATCAGGCGTACACGGTGAACAGCAACTTCACCGACGCGACGATGGTGATGGACGATCGTGAGGATATGCTGATCGACGTTGTGGTTGGCGCGACTTTCGACAATCTGCAGAATCAGAAGAAGGTGCCGACCGCCGGCAAGGAGATCGACAGCTTCGAGGGATGCGTTACCGTCGACAAGATGACCGACGTACAGAAGGCCCCCGAACACGACGCCGTGTGATTTGCAGATTTTTTGATTTGCAGATTTTCGGATTGACCTCACGATTTCGATTTTTCACTGAAAATCAAGGTCGTGAGGTCAATTCTTATATTCGTGGGTTAAATCGCGGGCGAAATCCTCTAGAGAATACCCCCGAAACCGCACTTTTCGGAACCGACTGACCTCACGATTCTATTTTTTTCCCGAAAAATCGAATCGTGCGGTCATAGAATCCAAATCGTGAGGTCAGCAAGCAGACTACTCGGCCTGCTGTTCCTCATACCAACGGTTCAACTCGGCAACAGCGACATCACGCTCGACCGGGCCGTTATCGAGGCGATATTCCAGCATGTGCTTGTACGCCTTGCCAACCAGCGGTCCCGGGTCAATGCCGAGCAGCTGCATGATTTCGTCACCGTTCAGATCAGGGC
>OMDF01001276.1_pt1 | contig 12649 bp, 8 predicted proteins | sample 1673631 | NCBI WGS metagenome assembly OMDF01 (sample SAMEA103958117, study PRJEB25191) | human gut metagenome | biome: human-associated habitat [ENVO:00009003]; feature: intestine environment [ENVO:2100002]; material: feces | place: Germany | collected 2013/2015 | reverse complement strand
GTCGCGAACCTCTTCGGTATATTGTGCCAAACCACGAATGCTCTGGGCTTCTCCCAAATGATTGAACTTGGCCATCAACGGCGCATTGAAATATTCCGGAAAAAGAACAAAATCACTCTTATAATCGGAAACGGCATCTACGAAAAACTCAACCTGCTCAAATACATCATCCAATGTTTTATAAGGGCGCATCTGCCATTGCACTAACCCTACACGTACAGTGGTTTTCTTATCCACATAATCCTGCGTAGGCTCCTGATAATAAATATTATCCCATTGCAACAAAGTGGCACAATGCTTGGATTCTTCGTCATTGGGAAGATAATTCTTCATGACACGACGCACATGAAAATCATTGGAAAGCTGAAATGTCAATACTGGATCATAAATCTCACGGGAACGCACCTTATCCAAATATTCCTTAGGACGCATCGTATCCGCATACTTATAATAATTAGGAATACGACCACCGAACATGATCGCTTTCAGATTCAGTTTCTCGCATAATTCTTTCCGGTACTCATACATACGGCGTGCCAGACGCAAACCGCGATAATCCGGATGGATAAACACCTCGATACCATACAAAATATTCCCTTCCGGATTATGCGTACAGAAAGTTTCATTACCAGTTACTTTGGCATAGGTATGATCTCCCTTTACCATATCATAGTCTACAATAATAGAAAGAGCACATCCCACTATCTTATCGTCTACCACCGTTACTACTTGCCCTTCCGGAAAAATTCGGATAAGCGTTTCTATTTGCTCGTGTGTCCAAAACACATCCTTATCCGCATACACCCGTTTGAATGATTGTGATAATTGGATGTAATCTTCGATCTGTAAATTCCGGACCTCTACTTTATTAATTTTATGCATCGGTTCCATAATGATTCTCTTATTTATATTTTAAAACAGCGGTGCAAAGGTAGGACAAATTATAAAACAATGTTCTCCCAAACAGAAAAAGATAAAGAGAATATCACTCAGTATGAAAGAAAATATCTATGAACTTTTCATAGGATTTTCAGAAAACTTTTTGTTATCTTTGGAAAGTTAACCCAATAACAAACAAAAAACAACCAATTTTGCTATGAATAAAGAATTAATAATGAACCCTAACCAATTGGTGGCATTTCTAGAAAAACCTTGTGCAGAGTTTACCAAAGAAGACATAAAACGATACATTCAGCAGAATGGCATCCGTATGGTCAACTTTATGTATCCCGCCGGAGACGGACGACTGAAGACATTGAATTTCGTTATCAACAACCAAGCATATCTAGATGCTATCCTGACTTGCGGGGAGCGAGTGGACGGTTCCAGCCTATTTCCATTCATTGAGGCGGGCAGCAGTGATCTATATGTAATTCCCCGATTCCGGACGGCTTTTTTAGATCCTTTTGCCGAGATCCCCACACTTTCCATGCTTTGCTCTTTCTTTAACAAGGATGGAAAGCCGTTGGAAAGTTCACCCGAACATACCTTACACAAAGCATGCAAGGCATTCAATAAAATAACCGGCATGGAATTTCAGGCTATGGGAGAATTGGAGTACTATGTAATTGCTCCGGATACAAATATGTTCGAGGCAACAGACCAGAAAGGTTATCATGAATCAGCACCATACGCCAAGTTCAATGATTTCCGTACCCAGTGCATGGTCTATATTGCACAAGCAGGCGGACAAATAAAGTATGGACACTCCGAAGTAGGTAATTTTACCTTGAATGGCATGATATATGAACAGAATGAAATAGAATTCCTGCCTGTCAATGCCGAAGATGCGGCAGACCAATTGATGATTGCCAAATGGATTATACGTAATCTGGCCTATAAACATGGTTATAACATTACTTTCGCGCCTAAAATAACTACAGGAAAAGCTGGTTCCGGATTGCATATCCACATGCGTATCATGAAAGATGGACAAAACCAAATGTTGAAAGAAGGTGTTTTATCAGAAACAGCACGCAAAGCTATTGCCGGCATGATGGAACTTGCTCCATCCATCACTGCATTCGGTAACACCAATCCTACTTCTTATTTCCGCCTGGTTCCCCATCAGGAAGCGCCAACTAATATTTGCTGGGGTGACCGCAACCGTTCAGTATTGGTACGCGTACCTCTAGGATGGGCAACTAAAACAGATATGTGCATGACTGCCAATCCACTGGAAACGGAAAGCCATTATGATACCACACAAAAACAAACGGTGGAAATGCGATCACCGGACGGATCGGCCGATCTCTACCAACTGATAGCAGGACTAGCTGTAGCCTGCCGCCATGGTTTTGAAATAGAAAATGCACTAGACATTGCAGAAAAAACTTACGTAAACGTCAATATTCATCAGAAAGAAAATGCAGACAAACTGAAGGCATTGACCCAGCTTCCCGATAGCTGTACGGCTTCTGCAGCCTGTTTGCAGCAACAGCGCGAAATATTCCAAAAACATAATGTGTTCAGCCCTACTATGATTGATGGAATCATCAGCAAATTAACTGGCTATAACGATCTGACTTTACGTAACGACTTGAAAGATAATCCGGAAGGAATGTTAGCGTTGGTCAATAAATATTTCCATTGCGGATGATTTGACTAAAACAGCGGGAGGAGGGTATATCAATATTTATTGATTTGACCTTCTTCCGTTTTCTACATTCACGCCATGATAAATAAAAAAGATCAATGTATTTCTACACTGGTCTTTTCTTTTGAGCGGAAAACGAGACTCGAACTCGCGACCCTAACCTTGGCAAGGTTATGCTCTACCAACTGAGCTATTTCCGCGTTTGCGGTTGCAAAGGTAGATATTTTCTCCAAACCTGCAAACATTCTACTTATTTTTTTCGCGAAGAAAAATACACATTTACCATACGAAAGCGGCAGACTTTTGATTATCAACTCATTCTGTCGCGATAATCCTCATAAGAAAATTGCTTGAAAATATCAGCTTTCCTCTCTTTGGCCCACATAGCAATAGCAGGATGGTGAATTCCATTGAACATATTTGTTTTCACCATGGTATAATGTATCATGTCTTCGAAAACAATACGCTCTCCGATTTGCAATTCATGGTCGAAGCTCCAGTCGCCCATATAGTCACCACTCAAACATGAATTTCCACCCAGGCGATACACATGACAACCACCATTATTTCCTATTTCAGCGCCACGTACGACAGGCTGGTAAGGCATTTCAAGACAGTCGGGCATATGACAGGTAAAACTCACATTAAGAATGGCAGTACGGATACCACGACTTACTACAATATCTACTACTTCAGAAACCAATACGCCGGTTTGCCAAGTAAAGGCAGAACCTGGTTCAAGGATAATACGCAAATGAGGATAACGAGCACGCAAATCTTTCAGCAGTTGAATAAGATGCTCCACGTCATAATCTTTACGCGTCATCAGATGACCACCTCCCAGATTCAACCACTTGATTTGCGGAAACCAGCGAGAGAATTTTTCTTCCAAATGTTTTAATGTCCGTTCCAGTTCATAAGATGAAGATTCGCAATGACAATGACAATGGAAACCTTCAATACCTTGCGGCAGCACCTCAGTCAATAAATCCGCCGTCATACCGAAACGGGTGCCGGGAGCACAGGGATTATAAAGTTCCGTTTCCACTTCGGAATATTCCGGATTGATGCGAATACCGCAAGAAATGCCACTTCCCTCTTTCACTACCTCTGGATAAAAACGACAGAACTGCGACAAAGAATTAAAAGTTATATGACTACTACAACGCATGATTTCAGGAAAATCAGCTTCCGTATAAGCGGGAGAATAAGTATGTGCCTTACTACCGAATTCTTCCAGTGCCAGACGTGCCTCGTAAACAGAACTTGCTGTAGAATGCTCTATGTACTCCCTAAATATAGGAAACGAGCGCCACATAGCAAAAGACTTAAATGCCAGAATGATCTCTACTCCAGCACGGTCAGCAACACTTTTTATGAGAGTGAGGTTCTTTCTCAACAATTCTTCATCCATGATATAGCACGGAGAAGGAAAACAATTGAAATCTATCATATTTTCTTTTTTAACCAATGATCTTAAAACGGGCAAAGCGCAATAGAAGTTGTTTGTCGCCCGCATTTTTGAAGTGAATGGTAGCTTTGGCATTATCGCCCTGACCTTCCACTTTCATCACTTCTCCCAGACCGAAACGTTCATGCTCGATCAGTTGTCCCGGCTGCACAGCCATTACAGAAGCAGAGGTGGGTGTAGAAGAAGAGGCTGCCGGAGTCACCCGTTTCAGATTGCGCGGAACGCTTGGAGCTATAATCTGCTGTTTGGAACGCTGCGGAGTTTCTTTTTCCGTATTATACAATGATTCACGAACATGAGGTGAGCGAGAGAAACTACCGCTATGTTCCCTACGGAAAGATCCGGCCTCTTCATCAATTTTACTACCAATCCCTGCGTCCTGAGGCAAGCGGAGGAAGCGGATGTCGATATCTTTCAGAAAACGACTGGGGCTACCAAATTCCATTTTCCCATAACGGAAACGAGTACGTGCATACGAAAGGAAACAATGCTCTTCTGCGCGAGTGATAGCCACATAAAACAAACGCCTCTCCTCTTCCAGCGCACGGGGAGAATCTCCGACCATACCACTGGGAAAAAGATTTTCTTCCATTCCCACCACAAATACATTTCTAAATTCCAGCCCTTTGGCAGAATGAACGGTCATAAGCGTTATTTTCTCATCATCCCCATTGTCCGAGTCCTGATCAGTCAGCAATGATACTTCCGATAAAAAGTCCGTCAATGAAATATTCAGATTACCCTCTTCCATGCGCAAAGCACAGAAATCGCTCATACCATTCACTAATTCCTCAATATTCTCTTTGCGGCTAAGATTTTCCGGTGAATTATCTTGGCAGACGTCATTAATAATGCCGGACTGACGGATGATTTCCATACCAATCTCATAGGCATTTTTCTCCACTGCTCCTTCTATAAATCCACCAATCAGGTCACGGAAGATTTGCAATTTAGAGTGCGTGCCTTTATTGAAATTCAATCCGTATGTCAGCGGCTCACAAAGCACAGTCCAAAGACTGATATTGTTTTCCGTAGCAGCAGTAATAATTTTACCTACTGTCGTATCTCCGATACCACGGGCCGGATAATTGATAATACGCTTGAATGCTTCTTCATCATTAGGATTGACCACCAGCCGGAAGTAAGCTATCACATCCTTAATCTCTTTACGCTGATAGAAGGATAGACCGCCATAAATGCGATAAGGCATACCCCGCTTACGCATAGCTTCCTCAAATACACGGCTCTGCGCATTGGTCCGATAAAGTATGGCAAAATCCGAATAGGCATAATGCTCCGAACGGCGCAACTCAGCAATCTTATTGACTACAATATCTCCTTCTTCCACATCACTATATGCCTGAAACACCCCGATGGCTTCCCCTTTCTCCTTTTCAGAGAAGACCTCCTTGCGTATCTGTCTCTCATTCTTTTCAATCAGACTGTTGGCAGCACAGACAATAGTTTGCGTAGACCGATAGTTCTGTTCCAGCTTGAATACTTTCGTATTGGGATACACTTTTGTAAAATACAATATATTGTCAATATCTGCTCCCCGGAAAGAATAGATACTCTGCGCATCATCCCCTACCACACACACATGCTGATGATCTTTTGCCAACTGCAACACAATGCTGTGCTGGGCATAGTTGGTATCTTGATATTCATCTACCAGAATGTAGCGAAACTGCTCCTGATAACGTGCCAGTACTTCGGGATGATCTCTGAAAAGAATAAAAGTATAAAAGAGTAAATCATCAAAATCCATGGCATCCGCCTGCCTGCAGCGATCCCAATAACGATGGTAAATATCCCGGATCGCAGGCATCTTGGCAGCACAATCACCTTCATAAGCCTCCTTATTAGAGGCATATCCCGCAGGAGAAACCAAGTGGTTCTTCGCATTCGAGATGCGTGCCTGCACACTACCCGGTTTATAGACTTTCTCATCCAGCCCCATTTCTTTTATGATAGAGCGTACCAGACTTTTACTGTCTGCCGTATCATAGATGGTAAACTGTGAGGTAAAACCAATATTCGCAGCTTCCGCATGCAGAATACGTAGAAATATGGAGTGGAACGTACCCATCCATAAATGGCGTGCCCGTTGATCTCCCACCTGCCGGGCAATACGTTCTTTCATTTCACGGGCAGCTTTATTAGTAAAGGTCAAAGCCAATATATTCCATGGCTGATAACCATTCTCCAACAAATATGCTATCTTGTAGGTCAGCACCCGTGTCTTTCCAGAACCTGCACCGGCTATAACCAATGACGGACCCTCGTTGTAGAGCACTGCAGCGCGCTGTCCTTCATTCAATTCTTCGATATAATTCGCATTCATGTATGCAAAATTAAAAGAATCTTTTTATATTTGTACAATGTTATTCAAACTAAAATCATAAGAAACTATGGAACAAATTAAAAATATGCGACTTTACATTTCTTTTATCTGCCTGTTGGCCTTCTCATGTGCTTCGCCTGTAATGGCGCAAAAGCAAAGTAAAGTAGAAAAGCTCTTGAAATTTCTTGTAAACAATGAGAATGAGAAATTTACAAAAAACCGGGACAAATTAGATGCTGAAACAGCAACAGCTTTTGAAGCAGAAGTCAAACTAATCGATTTATGCGATCAAATCTGGAATCAGCAAGAGGTAACCGTTGCCAAAGATTTTTTCCAAGCTTATGTAGATGCTACCAAAGCCAACTTTATTTCCATCTGTCAGGAAGCCGGTGCTGATCCGGCCGCAATCCGTAAACGTATGGAAGATAACATCAGTGCTATATTAGATGAATATCCCAATAAATTAGTCTATTCCAGCACTCTGGTAGATGCCGTAAAAGCATCAGGATATGAATTGTCCGATGAAAGCAGAAAACATCTGTATGATGTACATGAAGAGGAATTATGGAAAGATTTCGTACGTAACAAGAACATTCCGAAATGCGAAAGATATCTGACTGAATATGCTGATGGTAAGTATAAAACAGAAGCTATGATAGAATACAATCGTCTACTGTTCCAAACCGTACAGAAATCACCATCCGCCAATAACTTTAAGAGATTCTTCGATCATGACCGGCTCAACACATTCTTCAACGGGCGTTCCAAGCGGGAGTCTATGGCACAGGCTCTCTCCATTTATGATGATTATCTTTACGGTAACATCTGCAAAGCGCAGGCCATAGCTTCCATTAAGCAGGCTATTGCAGAATATGAACAGGCCCCTTATTTGAGTCCAGGCGATAAAAAATATACCAATACTCTGGAGTACAAAAAAGACAGTATTGACTATGAGACACTAAAGCTGGAAGTGAACTCTCCAAGCAAACTGGGACTCATCAAAGAATACCTCCTAACTCATAAATACAAGGAATTCCGTGATAAAGCCAACAAATTACGCGTACCTTTTGAGCAACAATTGGTATGGAGTAATCCTACTACCATCCAGGCATACACCCATGGATTATTGATGAAATCCAATGAGACGAAGAATGGAAAGAGTACTCAGAAAACCTATACGTATGATGAAAACGGAAGACTGGTTAGTATCAAGGAAGTTACGGAAGATAAGGGAACCACTACCCTACAGACTAATTTCTTGTATGATTCTCAAGGTAACTGCGTAGAAGAAGTGCAGGTAAACCAAAGAGGCATGAAGGAGGTGTACAAACGCCTGCGTGCTTTCAGCACACTGGGTGTCATTCTTTCGGATTCTGCTTTCTATCAGAGCGGAAAACTGATCGTAAGAAAATATCATCCACAACTCGGTCTGCTGGCAGGAGAGACAGTTTACGAGAAAAACATTCCGGTATCTTCCGTAATCAACCAATATACTAAGAAGGGACAGATCATCAAGAGAGAAGAGACATTCCCATTGCCTAAAGATCCGTTACCCACCCAGGTAAGTAAACAAGTGGATGTATATGAATACGATACTTATGGTTATCTGACAAAGATCACATTTGAAAAGACTCTTGTCAATAGTGATAAGACCAGCGGTTCACTCATATTCTTGTATGACGAATTCGGTAACCAAATAGACAGTAATGCCTATTATGAATATGATAGTACCGGACGCTGGATACAAAAAACAGATCGGGGAGATGCCAAGAATACAGAAAAGATTCAGATTATCTATCAGCAATAACCATAAAAAATACCGTCCGCATAATGAAATACGGACGGTATTTTTATATAATCACTCTATTTTATGATAATCGTTGCGCAATTTCCTGAATAGAAAAAGAGCCTTCCAAAGTACGAACCTGTATCTTTCCATGCAGCAAGTTAAAGAAGAAATCAGCTACCTTCTCCGGAATAATTTCACAAAGCTCTCCATTCGCATCAACTCCCAGATCATAGGTTTTCAGCAATTGACTTCCCAACGCCGTAGCTCCTATCAGGAAATGATTTCTCAATTTATCCACATTGACCAGATCCGCAGCCAACACCTTTCCTACTACCGAATAGCAATGCACCAGTACCTTTTCGTCTCCTTCAAACAGTTGAGATTCTTGTTCGTCAGAATAGGTATTCATCTCTATAATACCTGTATTTTCCATCTCGGGAGTTCCTTTATAAAGAGCGCCCAAATCCGCCAGACTTAAATTGAACAGGCGGGCTTCACTCGTGACTTGCATTTCTTCGCCACTGAATGCGCTGGGTAACAGCAACTTTATATCCCCACTAACAGCTACATTCTTCGCATTGAAAGTTCCCACTATACAGTCTTTCATGGTCAACTTAGCCGTAGCAAAAACTCCTCCCAATACTATACAGTCCTCCAATATCACTTCATCCGCAAAAATACTGCCGGCAACGAAAGCATTGCACAATTTTACAGTCTTTCCGTTGATGTCAGCCATGAACATCGGACGGCAATCACGAGCATACGACACCAGAGAATCCGAAGTGGCTACCGTCTTACGCAAGATAATATCCCCTTTCGCATTATTGCTGATATGGAATTCAAGCTTAGTGAACACCGCACCAAATATTTCCACATCTCCATTCTGTATTTCCAGCTTGCGGGCATAAACAGCCCCTTCTACAATGGTATCGTTCTGTATCAGCACATCCCTTTCCAGTTCAGCAGATGTACGGGGGAGAATAGAACCTTTTACCAGATTCTCACTTAAAATCACTCCATTCTCCAAACTTATTACTTTCAATTCTTTCATAACTCTACTTCTATTTTATAGAACATAAGTAACGGTATTTACGATAAAAAATTCCCGGCAAGTTTCCTCATCATTCCGGCTACCCGTTTTTCATGTTCTGAAGAACCTAATCTTTGAATCTCTCTCTCCAGATGCTTTCCAATGCGCTGCTTATCTTCTTGTGTCATGGCAGGCATGGACGCTTGCTGAACATTCTGACGTACTTTCCAGTCATTGACTCCCATACGTGCAGTCTGTTCATTCATCACGACCTCAGTTTCTTTACTGCCACCAGCAACAGTCTTCTCTACTACTACCACCGGCAACATCCAACGGGCATTTTTACATCCGCCAATCAACACATGTTCTATATGACTGGCCAATTGCTTTTGCCCGAGCAGATATTGCTTGGCACTCTCTATCAATCCGGCAGCCCGCTGCTTCACTGTGATAGCAGAAATACGTGCCTGTACATCCAACTGCTCTTTATGCCCAACTAATGCCATTGCCGACAGAGATGAGTCCGTATTGCGCAACTGTTCCTTGCGGCTGCTTTCCACAAAGCGGAAGCAAGGTTCCATCAACATGTGAATACGCTGCACCAACTCCCTGTCCAAATTCTCAAAAACAGCGGAGTAACGGGTAGTCAGAATATCATAGTCGTCTATCATCACCAACTTACGATTGGCAAGTTCATCAGACTGAGACTGTAATTCGGCAACTACGGCTTCCACATTCGAGCATTCTTCCATATTTTGCATATCCAGACTGGCAGTGATATATCCCAAAAAGCCTTTGGATATATGTTTACCGATTTGCTGAGTACTGGCTATCTTATGGGCAACTTCAGCTGCATTACATGCCACAACAGAGTTACGCAAGCTTTCAATGTGTTTACTGCAATCGTGTACGCTACTGTTATAAGGATTATCGTCTATTTCCAGATAGATATCAATCGGCTCTTCCAGAACTACAGTCTTGGAAGCTGACTTATCACCTACGGTGAGTGTCACCGTTTCGCTCTTCCGGATCACATCATGTAAGATATGTCTTCGTCCTCCCATAATCAACCCTCCTTCACATAAAGCCAGGTTTCATTCCGGGCCATAAGTTTCTTCATATTCTCCTTCACTCTTTCATTTAGATCGGAAGTTGCAATCAGTCGTTCCAGCTTTCCAGCCACCATCCGTTGCGATTCTATAGAAACATTTTCCCATCCGGAACCTTCAACCGTGCGTTCCATATTTTCCCGTATCTTCGTGCATGAGCGTTGTCCAATCAATTGTTCAAGTCCTGAAGGCAGTTTTGTTTCCACCACTTCTCCTCTATCTTCTTTTTTCACCAGTATGATAGCAGGCAAATAGCGAAGAACAGACTTGCCAACAAAGGAGTTCAGCTTTATTCTTTGCATTTTAGCGCTTTGCTGCTTGCATGTAGTGAGAAAATTAGTCATTTGTGCAATTAAAGCTTGCGCATTACGCTTAATATGGGCGGCGGCAATAGCTTGTGTAGTAGCCAGAGATTCCGTCTGATTAACCGGAACGGTACCAATCAGATTATTCAGGCGGTTCAAAGTAATGGCAACATCCCACTCACAGAATCGAATAACAGGTTTGTCCAACTCATGAACACGATTATGCAGAGCTACATCAAGTCCTCGGAATAACTTAGAATAGCGCTCTGTCAGAATCACAAAGTCATCTCCCATTCTCTTTTTCAAATCAAGCAACGCCTCTTGTTGCTGTATCAATTCGGACGCATACGCATTTACCGAGCTTAACGCTGTGGCATTTTTCTGTTCTATCTGAGAAGTAACCAGAGAGAAAAAGCCTTTATTAAGCCGTTTGCACAGTTTGTTCGTAGCATCCCTTTCGGCAGCAATAACAGCCGCCTCCATAGCAACCACTGCTGTTGTGACCCCGGAGACCTTATTAGATACAGTATCTATTTTATTGGCCATGTCGCGGGTATCCACTGTAACATCATATTTTGCCATAATCTTTCATTTTCAAGTTTATGAATGCTATTTCTCTTTCTCCAGATCGCTAAAGTCATCCAAATCGTCCAGATCATCCAAGTCGTCCAAATCACTCAGATCGTCCAACTCGTCCGCTGTCTCCGATGCTTTAGGAGTCTCATGAACTTCCGGAGCCGTTGTTGTCTCTGTATTTTCCGGAACTTCCGGCTGTACAGGTTCCACAGCTTCAGCCACCGGAGCCATTCTAATAGTTTTTTCCGCTTCTTCCGCCACTTCGGGTTGTGCCGCCGGTTCATCCACGTTTACGGCTTCAGTCACTTTTGCGCTTTGAGGAGCATATCCCGAATAGTCCATAGCCTCGCTGTCATCCACTAATTCAGCATGATGATTGAACACAACATCCTGTCCTTGCTCAGCAATTTCATGCAATGAGTCGGTAGCTACCTGAGCTATATCCAAAGTCATATATTCTTCCACACAATCCTCAACAGCAGGAGCAGGTGGAATATTCGAAGCAAATGCATAAAAAGGATTGATGCCTGCCAAAGGACGGCGACGATCATCCAACAAAGCTACATTATCATTAGCATCCACGATTTCCTTTGCCATTTTATCGCGAAGACTGGCATCAAAGAATTCAATGAATCCATAAACTTTTGCCCGTTCATTAATATCACTCTGCAAAGCTTTCATATATTCCTTGAACTCTTCCTGAGTTTGTTTGAATGATTCAGACTGTTCGGCAAATTGCTGCAAATTACTTTCCAGCTTATCTCCTGCATTCTCCTCCAACTCCTGAGCATCTCCATCCATCATTTGTTGCAACATCCGTGCCTTCATACGATCCAGACGTTCAAAAGTGGATTGTGCAGCAAGGAATTTTGTCAAATTGCTACGCATAATATTAATCAAATCATCTCCGGAAGTCCGGTTACGCCCATAAAAGTCTTGAGTTTCCCGGTGCCATTGATTCAGATAATCACGCTTCTGATTATCAATGTCATTATAGATATCCAAACGGTTCAGTCGCGTTTCCGCTAACAGATTCTGTACGATAGGTGCTACGATTTCTTCTTGTATCTGGCTGATACCATAAGGCATTGTCGTACGGCTTCCGTCTTCTGCAACCCACGAATGATCCTTCATATCATAGCGCATTCGTGAACTTTCCTTCAATTGGAAAGGTGTGTAGTTCTCCACCGTATCGCGGAAGTTGAAATTCGTCTGGCGGATTTTCTCCAACTCATCCTTCTCCAACTTCGGTGAATAGTGATTATAAGAGGTTTTCAGAATGGTGAACAGCAATTGATTAGAACTTTCCACCAGCGAATTAGTGGATTTAACCTTCGCTGCCGCAATTGTCTGTACTGCATACCCCACGTTTGAAATCAAACGGCGTAATACATCTTCAAATTGCTCGCTCTGGTCAGACAATGAATGG
>OMDF01001262.1_pt1 | contig 12748 bp, 8 predicted proteins | sample 1673631 | NCBI WGS metagenome assembly OMDF01 (sample SAMEA103958117, study PRJEB25191) | human gut metagenome | biome: human-associated habitat [ENVO:00009003]; feature: intestine environment [ENVO:2100002]; material: feces | place: Germany | collected 2013/2015 | reverse complement strand
CCTGAAAGCGGTGCAAAGGTACGCTTTTATTTTAAAACTGCAATACTTTTAGGAGAAAAAAAACAAAAAACACTATATTTTTTCTCTTAAGACCACTTATATCCCACTTTTTAAGTCTACTCTCCTCATAAATTATTATAAGAAAGAGACAATGCAGAATGAAAATCCCAAAATTATCATGTACATTTGCATCTACAATAGAAAAAACGCATGAAGATAACGTATCTCCTTTTAGTACTTTTCCTTTGGACACCCTTTTGCGCAAAAGCGCAAAAGAAGCCTTTTATTATCGAAAAGCAACTGGAAGTTATCAAAAAGGAACCTGAAAATAGTAATGCACTAAAATTTCTATGTCAATATTACCTCAATAAAGGAGAGTTCTCCAAAACAATCACTTATGCTGAATACATGAAAAATATAGCGGATAAGAGTAAAAATCCATCTCTCTATCTATATTCCTATCTCTTTCAAGGACAAGCACAAATGATGAGCGGCAGGGAGAAGGTTGCCAAAAAGAATTTGAATCTGGCTTTAGAGTTGGCAACCAAACTTCACAATGATTCTCTTCTATGCTCAGTGTATGGCAATTTAGGGCTATATGCTGCCAATATCGATACAGATTATTATCGTGCCATTCAATGGCTGTATAAGGGTATCACGTTGGCACAACAAAATAAATATCAAGAGCAATACGCTATCCTATTAGCTAATTTAGCTAATATCTATTATCTGAAAAAAGATAAAGCCGGCATCAAATATGCGTTAGAATCGTATGAACTCGGACATAGGCTCAACGACCCCTATATTATTTACACCGGAGCAATCAATACCGCTTATCTGTATTTCTTGATGAAGCAAAACGAAGAAGCCATAAAATATATTCATGAAGCAGAAAAGTTAATGCTGGAAAATGATTTTTACGATCAGGCACATACTTATAATCTTTTCGGAAATATCCTATGTGATTCAGGAGAATATGTACAAGCCATCGAATACTATAAAAAAGCAATGAAAGATAAACAGGCTGCACAAACTTCTTCCATTGTATATGCCCATTTGGGATACGCCCGTGTTTTAATGAAGGAAAAGAACTATGAAGAAGCTATCCTGTTACTGAAACAAGGATTGGCAATTTCGTATGCACGGGCAAATGCAATTCACCGCAATGCACTTTATGAAACTCTTTCTACCTGTTACGAACAACTTCATCAGTACCATAACGCACTGAATTACTATAAGGTGTTCCGCTTGGAGAATGATAGTCTTTTTAATAAAGATAAGGAAAGAGATTTAAGCGAGATGAGATTTAAATATGACACCGAGCGACAAGAGAATATGATAAAACAGAGTAAGCTAGATGTGATGCAGAAAGAACAACGCATCCAGCAGCAAACATTTATCCTTATCATTATCTTTATTGTATTGGGATTGCTGTACTACCTCTACCAACGTAAAAATAAACTTTATGTAAGTATCGTCAAGCAAAATCAAGAAGCCATCAAAAGAGAAACAGAACTGAACCGACGTATCAGAGAACTGGAACAAAACGGAAAGTCTGGTAATGCTCCCGAAAAATATGCCGGATCATCACTCACCGATGAGAAAAGTCTGGAACTTTTCAGAGCTTTAGAGCGAGCCATGCGTGAAGAAAAAATTTACAAAGACAACAGTATTACAAAGGATAAAATAGCCGATTTATTAGGCACAAACCGCACCTATCTTTCTCGTATTATCAATGAGCAGTCCAAACAATCCTTTACTCACTATGTAAACAGTTTCCGTATTGAAGAAGCCATCCGCCTATTATCCAATCCCCAAAACGACACCCCGCTAAAAGCAATCTCTGCCGACTTGGGGTTCAACTCCATTTCCACTTTCTACAACCTTTTCCAATCGGTGGTGGGAATGACTCCTTCTCAATACCGCAATAAAGTGCTGGAATTACAAAAACAGCAATAAGTCACTATACACCCTTGATTTTTCTTCCGAAAACAGCAATTGCCGATATTTATATAGGTATAAAGACTCTTTTTTTAGATTTTATCCCTTTCTTTGTATCATCAGAATATTAATAACGTAAAATACAGACAATGAAAAAGAAGTTTTTATTAAGCTGCCTCTTGATAATCATGGCATGGCTTCCGTCATTTGCCCAAATTCAAGAACCAGTCAAGTTTAAAACTGAGTTGAAAACAATTTCCGACACAGAAGCACAGATTGTGTTTACCGGTAATATTGATGCCGGATGGCATGTTTATTCCACTGACCTTCCTTCGGGCGGTCCTATTTCCGCTACCTTTAATGTGGAAAAAATACAAGGTGCAGAGCTGATGGGAAAGCTCACTCCACAGGGAAAAGAAATTGAAAACTTCGACAAAGTGTTCGAAATGAAATTACGTTACTTCGAGAATACTGCAACTTTTGTTCAGAAGTTTAAAATCACAGATGCTTCCTATCAAATTGAAGGCTATTTGGAATATGGTGCATGTAATGACGAAAACTGCTTACCACCGACAGAAGTACCGTTCTCCTTCTCGGGAAAAGGGAATGCCGCTACCGCTACAGTTGCAACATCGGAAACCAAAGCCGAAACAGTAAACCAACCTGCTGCTGAAAATTCTGTTGCAGAAGCAACTGCCATTGACAGTGCTGCTACTGTAGCCTTATCCGATAACGAAACCTCTGTACAGGACTATTGGACACCGGTTATCAAAGAATTGAACAGCTATGGTGAGACAACTTCGCAGCAAGATCGTTCTTGGATATATATTTTCTTTGCCGGATTCATCGGTGGGTTGCTTGCCTTATTCACTCCGTGTGTATGGCCTATTATTCCGATGACCGTAAGTTTCTTCCTGAAACGCAGCAAAGATAAAAAGAAAGGTATCCGTGATGCTTGGACTTACGGTGCATCTATCGTAGTTATTTATGTTGCATTAGGTTTGGCTATTACTTTAATTTTCGGTGCAAGTGCATTAAATGCTCTATCTACCAATGCTGTATTTAATATCTTGTTCTGTTTAATGCTGATTATTTTTGCTGCGTCATTCTTCGGAGCATTTGAATTGACATTACCTTCCAAATGGAGTAATGCAGTGGATAGCAAAGCAGAACAAACAAGCGGTTTATTGAGTATCTTCCTTATGGCATTTACCTTGTCATTGGTTTCTTTCTCTTGCACAGGTCCTATTATAGGTTTCTTATTGGTAGAAGTTTCTACCACCGGCAGTGTCATTGCCCCTGCTATCGGCATGTTGGGTTTTGCTATCGCTTTGGCTTTGCCATTCACACTGTTCGCTATGTTCCCGTCTTGGTTAAAATCAATGCCGAAATCCGGAGGCTGGATGAATGTCATAAAAGTAACATTGGGTTTCCTTGAATTAGCATTTGCCTTAAAGTTTTTATCCGTAGCCGACTTAGCTTATGGATGGAGAATTCTGGACCGCGAAACATTCCTTGCCTTGTGGATTGTAATCTTTGGTTTGTTAGGATTCTACTTGTTAGGCAAGATTAAATTCCCACATGATGACGATGACAATACCACAAGTGTACCCCGCTTCTTTATGGCATTGATTTCTTTGGCATTCGCCGTATATATGGTTCCCGGATTGTGGGGAGCACCGTTAAAGGCTGTCAGCGCGTTCGCTCCTCCTATGACAACTCAGGATTTCAATTTGTATAACAATGAAGTCCATGCCAAATTTGATGATTACGATGCCGGCATGGAATATGCCAAACGCAATGGAAAACCGGTTATGCTCGACTTCACAGGCTACGGATGTGTAAACTGCCGCAAGATGGAAGCTGCTGTATGGACAGACCCGAAAGTAAGCAAACTGATGACAGACGATTATGTATTGATTACATTATATGTAGACAACAAAGAGCCATTGCCGGAACATATCAAGGTAATGGAAAACGGTAAGGAACGTACTCTACGCACAGTAGGTGACAAATGGAGTTATCTGCAACGTTCTAAGTTTGGTGCTAATGCACAACCATTCTATGTATTAATAGACAATGAAGGAAAGCCGCTGAATAAATCGTATTCATATGACGAAGATATAGATAAATACGTGGATTTCCTTCAGACCGGATTAGATAATTACAAGAAAGAAAAATAACCCCCCGGATAAGAAGGCTGTCTCTAAAGACCCGGCAGTCCCATCATCTTGTCATTCTGAATAAAATGAATCGGACAGCCTTCTTATTCATAAAAATTCTAAAACTATGATTGCCAAGTCAGAAAGAGAGCAAATCATTGCCCTGATTAACCGCGAAGTGGTTCCTGCTATCGGATGTACCGAACCTATAGCTGTCGCACTTTGTGTAGCCAAAGCAACTGAAACATTAGGGAAAAGACCTGAAAAAATAAAAGCACTGTTAAGTGCCAATATATTGAAAAATGCCATGGGAGTGGGCATCCCGGGAACCGGTATGATCGGCCTTCCCATTGCCATCGCTTTGGGAGCTTTAATCGGAAAATCCGAATACCAGCTTGAAGTATTAAAAGACAGCACCCCCGAAGCTGTAGAGGAAGGAAAAAAGCTGATAGATTCACAAGCAATCTGCATCGGGCTTAAAAAAGACATAGACGAAAAGCTATATATTGAGATAATCTGTGAAGCCGATAATGACAAGGCAACGGCTATTATATCAGGAGGGCATACTAATTTTATATATGTATCTCATAACAATGATGTTATACTGAACAAACAGGCTACAAGCTCCTCTGAAGAAGAACAACATGAACCAGAACTTAATTTGCGGAAAGTTTATGACTTTGCCACAACTACCCCTCTCGAAGAAATCCGCTTCATACTTGAGACCAAACGTTTGAACAAAAATGCAGCCGAACGCTCTTTTCAAGGTAATTACGGACATCAATTAGGCAAAATATTAAAAGAAAGCAAAAGCGAAAAACAGTTATTAGGCAGCAATACTTTCACTCATATTCTATCTTATACTTCTGCAGCGTGCGATGCACGTATGGCCGGAGCCATGATTCCTGTAATGAGTAACTCCGGCAGTGGAAACCAAGGAATTACTGCTACTTTGCCTGTGGTGGTTTATGCAGAAGACAACCATAAATCTGAAGAAGAATTAATTCGTGCACTCGTTCTCAGTCATTTGACAGTTATTTATATAAAACAAAGTTTGGGGCGTTTATCTGCTTTGTGCGGCTGTGTAGTTGCAGCAACAGGTTCCAGTTGTGGAATAACCTACTTAATGGGAGGAAATTACGAACAGATTACTTTTGCCGTACAAAATATGATAGCCAATATCACGGGAATGATTTGCGACGGAGCAAAGCCCAGCTGTGCCCTCAAACTGACCAGTGGTGTATCTACAGCTGTATTTTCCGCTATTTTAGCAATGGAGCATAAATGCGTCAGTTCCGTAGAAGGTATTATCGATGATAATGTAGACCGCAGTATCCGCAACCTGACCAAAATCGGCTCACAAGGCATGAATGAAACAGATAAATTAGTATTGGAGATTATGACTCACAAACAGTGTGACTAAAATACGGATACCAAAGAAGGCAGTGTGTCAAAAACAAACCAGTGTAATAGTTACATTGGATTTCCAACACACTGCTTTTTCGTCTTTATACCAATAAATCCCCGTATTGCGAATGACGTATGAAATATGTTTTTGCAAATGAACAAGTAGGTTTTATCTTCAATTGATTTATTTCGGCATATCTGGCAGCAGCCGTTGTCAAATCTGCTGCTATTCCCATTCCTTCCAATTGTGGAGGAACCATGGTATGGAGTATATCCAGCACCCCGTCTTTTTCCTCATATTGCAGATAAGCAATCTGTCCCGATTCAAAAACCTCAAACCGATTTACCTTCTCATCATGTATGACTGTATGTTCCATTCTATTCTTATTTTAAATGTGATTATTACAAATAAAACAACTTCCAAATAGAATTGTTCTTATCATTCGCCTTGTTCTTGTTTTTCTTTCTCCTGATACACTGACGGAAGCATACCAAATTCTTCTTTAAAATATTTAGTAAAATACTTAGGATTATTGAATCCCACCTGATAAGCAACTTCCGATATATTCATCCGAGTCTCACGCAACAACTTAGCAGCATGCTTCAAACGAATAACACGAATAAACTCTATCGGTGTCTTCCCTGTCATAGCCACCAATCTCTTATATAAGTTTACACGGCTCATTCCCAGTTCACGGCTTAATTCTTCTACCGATAAATCGCTACGGGAAATATTACTTTCTACATATTTCATCGCGGCTCCCAATAGCTTCTCATCTACCGATTCATCATTACCACTATGGCTTACAGCTTTCTTCGTTCCTATCATCTCACTGATAGCAGGAGGGATAATACCATCAACCTTCTTACTTCCTGCAGTAACAATCACCTCCGGCAACTCATCTTCCGGTACTATATAAGTAGTATACTCGTCACTGTTTTCATCTTCTATAAGTTGGATAACTCTGGCCCTCTGGGTCTTGATGGTTGAAACGGTGTCAATTTCCTTTTTTTCCTCCAAAACAGATTCTATCGTTTTTATCTCTACAACCTCTTTTTCTTCAACTGCTTTCGAAACAACTTCATCCACAACTTCGGAAGATATTGATTCATCGTGAGCAAGTAAAACGGCACCGGATTCTTCTTCAGACGTCACCTTCTCTTCCGGTTTATAACTGCCGGGCTGTTCTAATTCTTCCGATTCCTCATCCGATTCATCCTCTCCTATCTCAGACTGCTCCTCTGATTGTCCGGATTTACGTTTGCCACCGCACATTTTACTGCACATTAACAACATAATGCCAACAAACAGAATAACATACAGTATACAAGCCCATGTAGACAGCCAAAACGGAGGTGTAACAACTATTTTCAGCGAAGCTTCTTCATTTCCACTGAATCCATCACTGTTTATTGCTTTTACCCTCAATAAATAAGTACCGGGAAATAAATTGGTATAAACCGCCTCTCCTGTCTTAGTCGTAATCCATTCATCACCGAATCCTTCCAGCTTATAGGCATATTCCACTTTCTCAGGAATAATATAATTATCTGAAGCGAACTGCACACAAAACATATTCTGCTTATAATCCAACTCCACTTGATCTACAAAATTCAAAGCCTTATCCAAAATGACTTTATTACCATATACTTCTCCTACTTCAACTTCTTTATTGAACAACAAGAAATGAGTAAAAAACACGTTAGGCAATACCTCGTTGTATTTAATCTTATCAGAAAAGAAACGATTAATTCCATATACTCCTCCTATTACGATTTCACCGGAAGACAACTTTTTCACAGAGCGTTGATTAAAACCGCTACTCTGTAAACCATCTCTTTCATCATAAATATTACAACGAAAATCATACATACCGGTCTTTGAGTCAAGCATCGGTATGATATGAGTCAATCCTTTGGCAGAAGTTATCCACATATTCGAGTTATCATCCTCCACAATTCCGACTGTCAACAGGTCTGACAAACCATTTTTCTCTGCAAGAATCGTCAATTCATCTATCTTCGGGTTATAAATATTCAATCCCTCACGAGTTGCTATCCATATCAACCCACGACTATCTTCATACACCTGATTTATATTCTGGTTTGAGAAACGAGTCTTTCCCGATTTAGTTCCCGTCAAAGAAATAATCTTTTTTGTTGATAAATCCATGACAGATAGTCCCCGGGAAGTCCCTATCATTAAGGAGTTATCCCTAGTTATATACAATGAAGAAACAGTATTAAATGCAAGGTCAGACGTTGTGGTATTATAAGTATTAAATTCTCCTGTACGTGGATTGAGACTTTGCAGACCACCACCTGATGTACCTATCCAGACAATACCGGATTTATCTTCCGCCAACGCCACAATATTATTATCAGTCAATGATTTACTATTTTTCACCATATTCTTATAATGAGTAAATCGTCCATTATCATAACAGTCCAATCCTCCTCCCAGCGTTCCTATCCAAAGCTTTCCGTCTCTGGTTCTCAATAAACAAGAGACAGCATCCGATGATAAAGAATTGGCATCGGATACCTCACGGACAAACAATTGAGGTTCACCGGTATTTATTTTCCAATGTATCAAACCATCATTGTTGGTTCCTATCCACAAATCCCCATTCTTATCTTCTTCAACAGCAGTAACATCACCCACATAATCAAGACTGAATTTGAAGATACTTTCATGATAATAAGATATTCCTTTCTTCCATGTGCCTAACCACATCATTCCATTAGGATCTTCATATAATGCAGAAACAGTATTATCTTGCAGACTGCGTTCATCGTCAGGTTGATGCATCAATGTTTTTATTTCCCCGGTAGACTTATTCAGGATATTTACCCCGTCATGTTCCCATCCTATCCAAATACGTCCTTGCAAATCCTGAGCAACGGACAACACCGCACTCCGCGATTGCCGATTTATAAGGTCTCTTAACTTCTTTTGCCACTTCTTCTCTGCCGGATTATAAATCCAAAGTCCGGAAGGACTGTAAATCCAAATGTCATTCTCTTTATCTACGAAAAAAGAAAAAGTCTCATATTTATTATTTCCCAATTCTTTGGATATCTCCTTTAAATCCCAATTTATTTTATTTGTATCCCTGTTCAGACACACAATCATTCCCGTATTATACACAAGCAATACTCCATCACTACACTCTGAAATATCCGTTATCTCTCCTTCAGGCAATTGACCGGCATCAAACAAAAGCGGATAAAGCAACTGTGATTCAGGAATATAAAGATAGCATCCTTTAGAAGCAATATAGAACCACATGTTCTTATTCTTATCAATATAAGTCAAAGCAGGGATTCCGTCAATACCGGCTTCCCACAACAAAGCATGCACATCACGATTAAAACTTTCTGTTTTAGAATCATAAATCGTATAACCGGCAGCGGTACGTATCCACAGTCTTTTCTTTCCATCTTCCTGTACCTTTTGAACACAATTATCCGGCAAAGGTCCCAAGTCAAGGTTATGGCTGCGATAAACTTTCATTTGGCAACCATCATAACGATTCAGCCCCGAAGCCGTAGCAAACCACATAAAGCCTTCTGAATCTTTAAATATATCGTTTACCCGATTACTAGACAAACCATCTTTTACTTCAAGATGCTTGAACATAAACCCACCTGCACTAACTGCCATAGAAAGACACAACAGCACAATGACAAGTCCCAATTTCTTCATATCCTTTATTATTTAAAAGCTAATTTCTTTTTCCTATGCAAATGAAAGAAAAAGCTTGATAATAACCAAGTTAATTCTTTCATTTTTATCATTTAATACCTATAATTTGTTTCATCCTTCCTCCTCCCTTTTGAGCATAAGCATTATTTTTCCTATTTTTGCAACCGAAATGAAGCCATTAACAGATACCCAATACATCCGGCAACTGGTCTCGGAGGGAGAACATTGCCATCAAGATTTTAAATTCGAAATATCGGATGCACGCAAGATAGCCCGAAGCTTGTCCGCCTTTGCCAATACAGAAGGAGGACGATTGTTGGTCGGCGTCAAAGACAACGGCAAAATAGCCGGCATTCGTTCAGAAGAAGAAATATATATGATAGAAGCGGCAGCCACAATGTATTGCTGCCCTAAAGTAGAAATCGAGACACGGACTTATTTGGTCGAAGGAAAAAGCGTATTAGAAGTTTCTATCGGTGAAATGGCAGTCAAGCCTGTCTATGCACTGGATGAAAAAAATAAGCCTTGGGCATACATCCGTATCAAAGATGAAAATATCCTTGCCACACCTGTACATCTGAAAATGTGGCAGCATACAAAAAAAACGGAAGGCGTATTGGTTGAGTTTACAGAAAGAGAACAACGGCTGCTTGACACACTGAAAGAACGTGGAGAAATATCTCTCAATCAGTGTTGCCGAATTTGTAACTTAAAGGAAGACTGCAAGCGAACTATTAGCAGACTTTATTCGTTTTGGCTTAGTAGAGCCTGTATTTAGCGGACATAAGTTTTACTTCAGACTAAACCAAGAATAAAAACATCAATATTAAAACCTAAACTAAAGACAATATAAAGTAATGGATATTTTAACCCAATTAATCGGCAACGTAAATGATGTTATTTTGACATACATCTTAATTATAATGCTGCTAGGTTGCGCATTCTGGTTCACTTACAAAACGAAATTTGTACAATTCCGCATGATAGGCGAAATGGTACGCCTGCTTGGAGATTCCACCGGCAAGACAGAAGGTCGCGAACATCACATCTCCTCTTTTCAGGCATTTGCCATCTCCATAGCAAGCCGCGTGGGAACAGGCAATCTGGCAGGAGTAGCCACCGCCATTACATTGGGTGGTCCGGGTGCAGTCTTTTGGATGTGGGTAATTGCACTTTTTGGTGCCAGCAGTGCCTTTATCGAATCCACACTTGCCCAGCTATATAAGGTACATGGACATAATTCTTTTGTCGGTGGCCCCGCTTATTACATGAAAAAAGGATTAAAACAACCATGGATGGGAATTCTATTCGCCTTTTTGCTCATTTTTACCTTCGGGTTTGCTTTCAATTCCGTGCAGAGCAACACTATCTGTGCCGCATTCGAGGAAGCTTTCAATATTTCTCCGGCTCTGATGGGATGCATATTGACTGCACTTACATTAATTATTATTTTCGGAGGTATTCAGCGTATAGCCAAAGTCAGCAGCATCATTGTACCCATCATGGCCTTGGGGTATATTTTTTTAGCACTTTTCATCGTGATTATGAATGTCAAACATTTGCCGGGAGTCATTGAGCTGATTATTGAGAATGCTTTCGGTTGGGAACAGGCATTAGGCGGGGGTATAGGCATGGCATTGATGCAAGGCATCAAACGCGGATTGTTCAGCAACGAAGCCGGTATGGGTTCTGCACCCAATGTGGCAGCAACCGCCGATGTCACCCATCCCGTAAAACAAGGATTGATTCAAACATTAGGTGTTTTTACAGATACCTTGGTCATTTGCACATGTACAGCATTTATCATTCTTTTCAGCGGGCTGGCGTCTACAGGAGAAGCCAACGGAATTAAACTGACACAGATGGCGTTAAATAATGAAATAGGTGATATCGGAACAATTTATGTAGCAGTAGCAATTCTATTTTTTGCTTACAGTAGTATATTGGGAAACTATTATTACGGCGAAGCCAATGTACGATATATCACCCGCCAACGCTGGGCTATTCCGGTTTACCGCATCTCTGTATGCGGCATGGTAATGTTCGGTGCACTTGCCAGCTTGGACTTGGCATGGGGCCTGGCAGATATAGCAATGGGATTCATGACCATTTGTAACCTGATAGCCATCGTTCTATTAGGCAAATATGCTTTCCGCCTATTAGAAGATTATCGGATACAGAAACGTAGCGGAATTAAGAATCCTGTTTTCACGAAAGATAGAATGAAGGACATTGAGGAAGATTTGGAATGTTGGTAAAGTATTAAAAAAAATAAGTATCTTTGCGGCAAGAACATAAAATAAAAAAAGCCATGAGCATATTTTCAAAATTATTCAGTAAAAAACAAGCAGAAGGAGAAGAAAACACCAAAGTAGGTGGAATGGAAGACTTCATGACGCTGATTCGTGTATATTATCAGTCTGTAATGGCCTGCAATATAGGTATTACCAATATTAATTTTCTGCCTGACATGGCAGTTTTCAAACGTACACTTAAAATCCCTACCCAAAACAATAAATTAGGAATTGCCGAAAAGTCACGCTGTAAAAAAATGTTAGTAGAACTTTATGGACTAAGTGATGATTTCTTCAAAGAAATAGACAATTCCATTAAAAAGAATTGTAAGAATGTAAACGATGTAAAGACATATCTTTTTATGTTCCAAGGATTCAGCAATGACTTGATGATGCTTATCGGCAATCTGATGCAATGGAAGTTCCGTATGCCCAGCGTAATGAAGAAGATGTTACGTAATATGACGGAAAAAACTATCCATGACATTATGACCAAAACAGACTGGAAAGATGACAGCGTACACAAAACTTGTATTGCTATCCGTAAGTATCAACACGCATTGGGATACTCTGAAAATTGGATGACCGAATACGTTTACAATATCGTTTTATTGGCTAAAAAAGAGCCGAAGCCAAAAGAATAAACTCGCATTGCGGTTTACTACTCTTGCCATTATAGCTTTGCTGTAGGGACGAATCCGAGTATTTGCCCCTATGGTAAAGATACATATTTCGATATAGCTTCATAAACTTAATTTCCAAAGATTTCATGGATTCTCTATTAAATATCGAAGAACATCCATTAGAACCCTTTCTGCCGGCTAATGCTGTCCTGCTGATGCTTGGCAGTTTTCCTCCGCAAAAAAAACGGTGGAGCATGGATTTCTTCTACCCTAACCTGCAAAATGATATGTGGCGTATCGTCGGACTTATTTTCTTTCAGGACAAAGAGCATTTCCTGAACCCTGAGAAGAAAGTATTTGATAAAGACCGTATCATTGAATTCCTAAACGACAAAGGAATAGCACTTTATGATACAGCTTCAGCTATCCGCCGTTTACAAGACAATGCCTCCGACAAGTTTCTGGAAGTAATAGAACAAACAGATATCAGCCTGTTACTAAAACAAATTCCGATGTGCAAAGCCATTGTTACCACCGGACAGAAAGCAACAGACATTATCCGCGAACAAATAGAGGTAAAAGAGCCAACCGTAGGTACAAGCGAACCTTTCG
>OMDF01001258.1_pt1 | contig 12808 bp, 10 predicted proteins | sample 1673631 | NCBI WGS metagenome assembly OMDF01 (sample SAMEA103958117, study PRJEB25191) | human gut metagenome | biome: human-associated habitat [ENVO:00009003]; feature: intestine environment [ENVO:2100002]; material: feces | place: Germany | collected 2013/2015 | reverse complement strand
CGCGCAGAATGGCGTTTTGACCGAAGACCCGACATTCGATCCCGGTGAGGATTTTGCCATTACCGACCCCAAGGAACTGACGGATTTTATCCGCTGGTCGGTAGAGAAATACCCCAACCGCCATTATCTGCTTGTAATTGGCGGACACGGTAAAGCGTTTGTTCCATATGAAGATGAGGATGCGACCTCCACTAAAACGCGTGCGACACTCTATGATGACCACAAATATATGTCGTCCGCACAATTGGGAAATGCAATCCGCCAATCGGGTCAGAATCTTGACGCTCTTATATTCAACTCTTGTCAGCAAGGAAATATTGAAATGCTTGCGGAATGGGAAGGTACTGCCGACTATCTGCTCAGTACTCCTTTTATGTTGCCAGACTTTGGCTATGACTACGCTTCGCTTATCGGTGACCTGCAACAGGGACGCTCTGTAGAAGAGGCTCTTGCACGTACCGCCCACCGCGCAATCAATCTTTGGCAGGAATTTCACAACCAAGAAGAATGCGGGATGGTGACACAAGTTTCCCGAATCCGTGACCTCACTCCTCTGTGGGAGACAATGCGGCAGATTATCGGCGCGATGAATAAATCCATAGAAGATAGAAACTTCACTACCGATGCCCCGGCCGTGTATGGACAACCTTATGGACAAGGCTATGCAAGAGCGCTTGTCTCCAAATATGTCGGCAATGAAGACGATTTTTTTGAATATAATCGCCCAACTTTCGCATTGGATATTGTGGGATTCTTTCATGCAGCTTATGTGCAAAGCGGCAACATGAGTCTCGCTCCATATATAAATCGTCTCGATGAGATTCTTGCTGATGTAATTGTGACCCATCGACAGACTAACGGAAAGCATGATTTCATTTATCTTGTTTTCAATGCCTTGTCAATTTATGATAAGGAGTTAGATGGACAACTTTATCGTAAATGCCGGTTCGACAAACTCACGGGTTGGCGTGATTTCTATGATAGCCTAACGGATTTTGTCTATAACTATGAGGAGGAATGTGAGATTCTCACTCCCATTTCCGAACACATCATTGGGAGATGGGATGTAAAAGAAATGTTACGTAAGCGATTCAATGAATGGATACCTGCGGGAAATGAAGCGAGCGATTTGGGTGTCATGATTTTTCGGCCTAATAATGAAATTGTCAGGGTAAATAAAGCTGGAGGATATACACGATTGGGCATTAACCATTGGATTATAACAGAAGGGAATAAAATTAAGCTTACTGATTTTGATGTTGATGCTGAAACAGATATACTTCAACTTACCGAAAATGATTTAGTCCTCATGGAAACAGTCTCATATAGTAAAATGAAGGTACATTTCCAAAGGGCAAATGATATGGACAAGACGATAGCTGAAAGGATGGTAGGCAAGTGGTCGCTTTCCAAACGCTATGAGAAAGTAAATGGCGAATGGGTTGAAGTGGAGAATCTACCCGTTGAGTGTTGGGCCGAATTTTTAGAATCAGGATTATCAAACAGTTATACCCGTTTGTCCACCACCTCTGAAGGAGTTAAAAGCGATAACATGCCTTGGCGGGTTCATGAAGAAACCGGAACTGTCTCGTGCGTAAACCCTGCCGATCGAGTTCCGATTTTTTGCAGGATAGCGTTGGAAGACAACGACAATACAATGATTATGAACCATTCGGAAAACTTCAACCCGGAGTTGGAAGAACAGACAAGTACCGAGTATAAAGACATTCTGATTAGAAATTGAATTGGATTATATATTTTTTAATTCTAAAACCCAAAAACAGTGAAGAAATATCTCAATCATATACTGGCGTTGATTATTACGCTGTCGGGATTGTCATCTTGTTCCGACAAAGACGAACCGTCACCTATACCAGAAGAGCCGGAGGTGAACGGATACTGTCTGATGATGTATATATCGGGCGGCGACAAGGAGCACGACCTTATTTTTGCTGAAAGTATACGCCAAGCAACCGATGCTACCGGTGATGATGTGTCGGCAACTGTGTTGTTCAAAGCTTCCGGAAAAGGGGAAGGAGACCAACACAACGGTGTTCGCAGATATACCGCTCAGGACGGAGTCATGACAGAAGACGGGACATTCACCCCTGGCGATGACTTTGCCATCTATAACCCCGGAGAACTGACGGAATTTATCCGCTGGTCGGCAGAGAAATATCCCAACCGCCATTACATTCTTGTTATCGGCGGTCATGGTAGCCACTTTTCTCCCTATAATGATTTGAAAGAACAAGAAACTCCACCCTCAACCAGAGCCACTCTGTACGACAGCTACCATAGAATGACGTCCGCCCAGTTGGGGGACGCATTACGCCAATCAGGTCAGCATATGGATGCCGTGATATTCAACTCCTGCGAGCAAGGAAATATCGAACTGCTCGCTGAATTGGAGGGAACGGCCGACCTAATGCTCGGCTCCCCCTTCGTCATACCCGACCTCGCCTACGATTACACCTCACTTGTCAACGACCTGAGACAAGGGCGCTCGGTGGAGGAGACCCTGACCCTGACCGCACACCGCGCCATGAATCTGTGGCAGGAGTTTCACAATCAGGAAGTTGTTGGTCTTGCGGTTGTGGTGAGCAGGATTGGAAATTTGACACCTTTATGGGAAGTTCTGCGTGAGACGATTGACAAGATGAGCAACTCAATGCAGGATGTCAATTATACCACAGACGCTCCGGCAAAATATGGCCAGACCTATGGAGAAGGTTATTTAAGAGCCTTGCATTCAAAGGTGAGTCATGATTTGGATGACTTCTTTCAGACGATGCGACCCTATTACAGTTTGGATCTTGTGGATTTCCTCCACGCCGCCTACGTCGAGAGCGGGAACATGCGTCTCGCGTCCTATATAAACCGTCTCGATGAAGTGCTTTCAGACATTGTGGTGACTCATCGACAAACCAACGGCAAACATGATTTTCTCTATACTGCCTACACCAATACATCCGACTACCAGGCTGATGTACGGGAGCAATATCGCAAATGCCGATTTGAACAGCTTACCGGATGGTGCGACTTCTATGAAAACCTCATGTCGTATGGACATGAGTTGTCTGACGGAAGGGGTCTTGTGCTGACGCCTATTGCCGAGCGCATCATTGGCGATTGGGAACTTATTGAATCATTCAGAAAGGAAGGAGGAAAATGGGTCTTAAACGACAATGATGACGATTATATCTTAAAATATTCATTGAGGCCTAATGGCGATTTTTTCATGGTTTCCTCCATTGATGATGAAACAGACCTCTCGCTCAATAAATGGGGCGATGTAAATGACGATGAACATACCTTAAAAATTCTTGATGAAGAATTGGAAGTATATCAACTTACCGAAAACATCATGGTACTTGTCAACACATTACCGAATATGAAGTACAAGATGCGTTTTCAACGTATCGCCACAGATGAAAAAACTCTCGCGGAGCGGATGGTCGGCAAATGGTCGCTTTCCAAGCGCTATGCCAAAGCCAATGGAGTATGGACTGAAACAATCGGCGATTATCCATTGGAGTGTTGGAGTGACTTTACCGAAAGCGGGGTTTTCACTACCTATACGCGCTGGCCTGCTGAGGAATGGAAAAACGACAATATGAGGTGGTTTGTCAATGAATCAACCGGAGTCGTCACTTACTATGTTCCCGGAGAGCGGAAAGAGAGATATTACCGCATATCATTGGAAAACAATGACAACACGATGGTGATGTATTACTCCGAAGACTTCAACCCGGAGTTGGAAGAACAGACAACCACCGAATACAAGGACGTGCTGGTGAGAGAGAACTAACTAATAATTAACAAAAGAATAATAAAAGGAACAGACTATGAAGAGACAATTACCAGCCCTCCTGCTCCTCGCCGCAGCGATTGTGGGAGCGGCAACCCTCTGCGGATGCAGCGACAGTGACAACCCTATCAGGAAACCCATCGCCGAACACATCTTAGGCAAGTGGGAACAGGTGGAGACCTACACGAAGATAGACGGCGAATGGGTAAAAGACAAATCACCCGAGGGGTTTGCCGAGAACGACCATTACCGGTTTCTGCCCGGCGGGAAGTTGATAAGAAGTATCGAAGACATCAAGAGAAGTATGGTATATCTGATGAACAACGAGTGGAGCGTAAACGAGTCCAACCACACAATGACAGTAAACGAATACGAATATACCATACTCCGGCTGACGGACGAGGAATGGGAGTTCAGCTATGAACCCAGCATTGACAAGGAAACCGGTGAGGTGGTGGAACAAGAGGGGAAAGCCATCTACCGCCGCATTGACGAATCGAAGAAGTGCCTCGTCGAGAAGATGGTGGGCAAATGGAAACTCTCCAAACGCTACGTGAGGAAAGATGGTGAGTGGGTGGAAGACACCCAAGACCTGCCCGATGAATGCTGGCGCGAATATACGGAAGAAGGCACATCCATCCACTATTCACGCATGGGCAGCGAGGAGAAAAAGACTGATTACAAGGCATGGTACATCTTCCTGTACGCAAGAACAGGAGGCATCTTTGGCTTGGGTACCGACATGATATACCACCTTCACGAGGACAAGCAACTGATAACCTTCGATGGCTTCCAGATGGACGATGACAATACCTTCTCCATCACCTATAGCAACTCCTTTGATTTTGATGAGGAAGGACTGAAGGAGAACGGTGGTCGTAAGGAGGTGTTCGTCAGAGAATAACAGCCAGGGTGCCGTCACCTTCACCGTGGGTGAATGAAGAATGAAGAATAAAGAATAAAAAATATAGAATAAAGATGAAGAGAAGATTTAGAACTATGTCAGCACTGCTGACAATGGTGTTGGCTGCGATGTTTTGCGCCTTCACCTTCACTGCTTGCAGCGACGATGAAGACACTGACAACGAAGTGACTTACACCTACGGATTCGCCGAAATGTCGGCCTCACACCCCGATTTTCTCGAAGAGATGGGGAAGATAGAATCGGCCTTCAAGTCGGCCCTCGGCATCACCGGAAGTCCCTTTACAAAGCAGGGCACGGTGGAAGAGTGCGACAAGCAGGTCTATGCCGCCTGCCAGAAAGCCTACCAGTCACTCCAAGACGAAGGGTGGCAGGGCGACTACCTCTTCGAGGTGACAAACACCCTCACGGGAGAGGTGATATGCACGGTATTGTTCGATGCCGACAACGAGAACATCTTCGGTAGAACCCCGGCGGCAGCAATAAAGAGGACTGCAGAGAAGTATGCCGCCTTTGTCACGAAGCTGCATCCCGGTTTCCCTGCCCCGCTCACCGAGCCCTTGGTATGCACGGACTATAAGAATGGAACCATAACCTTTATCACCCTCAACGCACTGATAGACCCAGAGGATTTAGGAGCAAGGACGCGGTTTTTCCAAAATAAGTCCTTCGGCTCGACGTTACTGTCGGTGACCTACAAGGACAGTGGTATAACGGATGGCTTTGCCAAGCTGGAGCTACAGTTTTTGGAGAAGAAGGGGAAACCCCGATACACCATTGTATTCAGAAGTCCGAACAACTGATGAGTCCGGTTAAAACAAATAATAGAATGAGACAGCTTATATATATTATGATTACTATGGCACTTTTGTCGTCATGCCAACAGAAAGGAGACAAGAATATGACAAGTGAAGAACTTATGCGGAAAGCCATCGTGCTTGCCGAAGAAAATGTGGACAATGGCGGTGGTCCTTTCGGCGCTGTGATTGCACGCAACGGAGAGATTATCGCGACCGGGGTGAACCGGGTTACTGCCGAGCACGACCCCACCGCCCATGCCGAGGTAAGCGCCATCCGTGCAGCCTGCAAAAAACTGGGCACATTTGATTTGTCCGGTTGCGAGATATATACTTCATGTGAGCCTTGTCCTATGTGTCTGGGCGCAATCTATTGGGCTCATATCGACAAGATGTACTATGGTAACGACAAAGCCGATGCCAAGCGTATCGGTTTTGACGATTCATTCATTTATGAAGAAATCGCTCTTTCGCCTGAAAGCAGAAGACTGTCTTCTGAGAGGGTGTTGAAGGACGAAGCTGTCAAGGCTTTTGATATGTGGATGAAGAAAGACGATAAAATAGAATATTAATTAAGAAATACTTTATGGGAAAGAACTTTTTAACGATAGTGTATATCGCAATGATGGGAATGGTCGCATTTACAGCTTGCGGCAACAAGGAGAATAAAGAGGAAGCCATCGGCAAATCTATGGCCGAGAACCTTCCCGGCAAGTGGACAATAACCAAGAGCTATGAGAAAAAGGATGGCGAGTGGAAAGAAGTGATCGAGCCGGAAGGCAGCGGCACAACCTATCTTTTCCGCACCGACGGCTCCATGATGTCCGCCGTTACCTACGCCAATCACGACACCTATCTGAGATCTCGGACTTGGGCGGTAGAAGACCATGACAGTACATTGAAAATCAATTATAAAACATATCCGGTGGAGTACACCCTGATGCGCCTCACTGCCGACGAACTGGAATTCGGCTACGACAAGGCAACCGATATGACCACCGGCGCCACGCAAGAGGGAGAATTCAAATGGCTCTTCCGCCGCATAGACGAGGGGCAGAAGAACTTTGCCGAACGCCTTGTGGGGCGCTGGCATTTCAGCAAGAGCTACGAGAAAAAGAATGGAGAGTGGAAGGAGATCACCTATGGCATCCCCGATGAGGGGTGGCACGAATATACCGAGCAAGGCACCTTCATCACCTACTCGCGCCAAGGCGACAACGAGCATACCACCGACCCGATGCAGTGGAAAGCGAATGCCGTCACCGACACAGTCTCCTACAAGCCCCTCGACAGCGACAAGGTGTCCCGAGTGCGCATCACCTTGGAGGATGACCGCACGATGTACGTGTTCTATTCCGTGAATTTCGACCCTGCTACAGGAGAAATGCGCGAGGGTGAGTATCGAGACCTTCTTCTGAAAGAATAACCACTAAAAATATTGACAGATATGAAAACAATCAGACGCTACTTCTTGTTGTTACCCGTCCTCATCGGACTGGCAGTTATTGCCACGTCCTGCGATGACAACGATTCTCCCGAAGATCCCATCCTGCGCCCCTTGGAACAGCATATTCAAGGTGTCTGGCAGGAATGGAAAAGCTACGAGGTGAAAGATGGCAAGTATATTGAAACGCCAAACCCTGAAGGCCACATGCTGGAGCATGACCTGCGGCCCGGCGGTGAAATGATAATCAGCTACAGTTTCTGGTATTCGACCATCTATGCTGGTACATGGTCGGTAAACGAAAAAGAAGACCTGCTTATCTGGGGTAATTTCTCCTCTCGCATTTATCGCCTGACTGCCGATGAAATGGAGATAGGCGCAAACATAGCCACAGATGTCGAGACGGGAGAGACACTACACGGCGAATTCCGCTGGATTTACCGTCGCTTCGACCGTCTGCATGACACATACGCCACAAGACTGTTGGGTAAGTGGAAACTCCTTCATCGTTATGAAATTAAAGATAAGCAGTGGGTAGAGACTTCTTTGGGAGCGGACGATGAGGGATGGCGCGAATTCCGCGATATAGGCACGAGCACCTACTACGAACGTATAGGCGGAAAAGAATTGCGTATCGATTATGACTACTGGGGAGCCAGAGATTACGAAGGTTGGGAGAATGTATTCCAATCATATGAAGGTATCGACGGAGAGTCATACAACGACTACAGCGCTTTCACTTTAAACCCGGATGGCACTCTGACCGCCTATTCGCTCGACTTCTTCGACGCTGGTGGCGAAGGTGTGGCAGACGTGGGACGCAAGGATATATTGGTGCGTGAATAAATCAGGTGAAATAACCATTTACAATATCAAATACAGAAATTTAAAAAAATAATTAAAAATGAAACAGAAAATTTTAACGATCATGTTTGCTTCAGTGATGGCAATGCTTGCTTTCACTGCTTGTAGCAACGACGATGAGCCACAAGAACCATCTGGAGAAAAAATGTTGGAGAATATCGACAAGATAATAGTCGACCAGGCTGATGCCGGAAATCTCTATCAGAAAAAGGATGATGCTGCTCGGTTTATATTGGTAGTAGACTCAAAGGAGGCTGCCCATGGAGTGTGTGAGAAGTTCATTCTCGATCAGTGGGACGGAAAGCAACGCACTGTCAAACTCCCTGACAACTGCGGCAGAATCTCACTCACACCCGGTTCGGACGAAAGTATCTTTTACACTGTTTCGTTCAATGCTCTCAAGAATTTCAAAGAACCGGATATGACAGTCGTAATTGTTCCAGAGGAATACATGGACGGGGATAATCTTGCTATAGACCAATTCTTCCCGGCAAGGTGGACTGAAAAATGTCCTAATTGTGGTCATAAGTGGAAAACATTTGCATCCGGACCATATACATGCTCCAAATGTGGTCATAAGTTTGATTAGTATGCACAATACTTTCCGCACTATCTTGGCTATGACAACGTTCCTGGTAACAGGAGCGTTGTCATCCTGCAATCATGCCGATGAGTTGGAGCCGGTTTCTCTGGCACCACAGATTGTTTTTCTTTTTTCTCCAAGCGGATTGGGCGACATGAGCTATAACGACTGCATCCTTGAAGGCGTTCAGAAATTCAAAATGGAACATAAAGAGATTGACATTTATATCTATTCGCCCGAATCATTGCTTGAAGCCGAGAAAATCTTCTCCGACTGGCTCAAACGACCGGAAAGCGAAATTCCGGTGTTGTTTGTTTTGGGTAGCAGCGATTATGAGCCAATGGCAGAACTTCATCTGGCGGAGCACGACTTGACACCCAACAAAAGTATCCTGCTTTTTGAAAGCCGGAAACAATATAAAGCCGAGAACATTCATACATTCCAGATTTCAATGTTCGGAGCTTCATACCTCGCAGGAGTATGTGCAAAACAATGTTCAGAGATGACACCTCTGATTTTGCTTGCTAATAATACCGACAGTCCCATCAACATAGCCAAAGACGGTTTTATTGCAGGCTACGGCAGTGACTGCAATGTGGAGTATCTTGCGGATGATTGGACGGGATATGTGTCGGCTTCGCTCGCTTACCGGAAAATGAGTGATTGGGTGGTTGATTACGACTTCATTTTCCCAGTGGCAGGTGGCTCTAATGCCGGTATATACCGCTACTCCCGGGAATTTGAGTACTCACCATTTCTGGTGGGCATGGATATCGACCAGTCAAGTCTCTCCAACCGAATCACTGGCTCGGTTATTAAGCATATCGACCAATTGATTTACAGGTATCTGACGGAATGGGTAGTCACGGGGATTATGCCGGAGAACCAACTTTACGGTCTTGAAAGCGGGTATGCCGACTGGCTGGTCGCCCCCCGATACGTGAATGATTTCAGCAGCTTAGTCAATGGAATGCGTCACCAGGCTATTCTTTTTGAGAAAGAGTATTATGAAACGAGTGGTTATTAAACTTATTGCGCCGCTCCTCTGCCTGATTGGTCTGTGGAGCTGCTCGGACGATGAGCCTTCTTATTCTCCTGACAACAAGCAGTGGACAGAGAAGGTTGTTGCCGTGGTGCTTCCCATGGAGAAAGGGCTTGATGTACATTGGAAAAGGACATTGGGAATGTTTACAACCAACTTTGAGCGTGCATTCAAAAACCACGAAGCAGGTATAAGGTTAAAGTTTGAATACTACGATGAGGCAAAGGTCGATGTGCAAGAACTTGCCCAATCGCTGGCATTCAACGATGAGGTGTATGCCGTAATCGGTGGGCTGTATTCATCCAACGCGGCAATCCTCGCGGCAGAACTGACCCTTGTGGGCAAAACATTCTTCACTCTCGCCACCGCCGAACAACTGGTTCGTGCATACGCATCGACAGGCTATCTCTGGGCGATGACCGAGACCGACATTACGCAATGTGAGGTGCTTCTCTCCAAGGTGATTAACTATGAGGGTGAAAGCGTGGCGCTTTTGGCCAAGGAGAACGACAATTACGGACAAACGTTCATTGACTGGTTCGCATTTCAGGCACGCGAACTCGGACTGAAAAACATGGGATGCTATGCTTACACCTCCGAAAATGTAGCTGATGTGTCTCGCCAAGCCATGCAGTCAGGTGCAGAATATGTGATATGCATTCCCTCTGAAATAGAAGAGATGGGACCGATGCTTGAAGCGCATAAAACACAAAGCCTGAACGGGTGTAGTGTACCGAGAATGCTGTTTTCGGATACTGCCTACGGTGCGGATGTGCTCAAGATTCACGGTGATGCAGCCGAAGGTATAGAGGGAGTCGCATTTGGTGCCGATCCTGAATCGGGATTTGACGTGAGTTACAAGACGTTTTTCAATGTCACACCTACTCTTGGTGAGTCACAGCTCTACGATGCTGCAATGCTCATCGGCTATGCCGCATGGTACCAGCAGTTCAAACCGGAGTTGTCGTTACAAAAATCATTAAGGGCCGTTGTTTCGGGTGAAGGCTTGAACATGGGTAGCTGGACAGGTGAGGATATGGGGCTTGTGGTGGATGCGCTTGCTGCCGGAAAGTCGCCATATGTTCGCGGAGCTTCGGGGCATCTGAGGTTTGATGCAAAGGTGTTTACCAATGTACTTGCCACCACCTACTATAATTTCAAGGTTTACAACGGACAGTATATCATCCTTGACTATAACACCAGCGACGGAGGGAACCGCACGGATGCGACACTTGCCGGCTGGAACTGGAAAGCCTCGCAGATGCAGGATTTCAACAATTCAGGGGAATTCAATTACCCTGCACATACCGGCAACTGGGCACTCCTTGTTGCTTCCTCCAAGGAATGGACCAATTACCGCCATCAGGCAGATGTGCTCGCTATCTATCAGCAGCTCAGACAGGCCGGATATACCGACGACCGCATCATTCTCATTGTCGAGGATGACATAGCCGATAATGTCTCAAATCCCAACAAAGGAGTTATACAGGTGACTATTGGGGGAAACAATGTGTATGAGAATGTAGAGATTGATTATCGTATGTCATCGTTGAAGGCAAAAGATATACTTGCTATTCTGAATGGCGAGAAAAGCGAAAGTTTGCCCACAGTAATCGAATCTACTGAAAACGACAACCTGTTCGTTTTCTGGAGCGGACACGGTGTACCGGGAGCCATGTGCTGGGATGAGGAGCCTTACGCCATGACAGGCGATGACCTGTCCACTGTTTTTAAGGATATGAACCTCAAAAGGCGTTACCGTAAACTTCTCATGATGGTGGAGGCATGTTTTTCGGGTGGTGTGATGGAGCAGTGCGAGGGCATCCCCGGAATGCTGTTCATCACTGCGGCCAACGGTGACGAAACATCCAAGGCTGATGTTTTCAACGGAGAGATGAAAGTGTGGATGAGCAACCGTTTCACCTCCACTTTTATCGAACAAATAACCGATAACAAGGATGTAGCTATGCGCGACCTCTATTATCGGCTGTTCATCAATACTGTCGGAAGCCATGTAATGGTTTATAATGCCGAAAACTATGGCAATCTTTATTCAGCCAATATGTCAGAATTTATAAATTTCAAAAATGATAAATCAAAATGAAAAGTTCAATCAAAAGAATGTCAACACTGCTGACGATGATGGCTGTCACCATCCTTACTTTCACCTTCTCCGGTTGCAGTGACGATGATGATCCTGTGACAGAAGTGACTTACACATACGGCTTCTCCAACATGTCGGCATCGCATCCCGATTTTCTTGAAGAGATGAGCAAGATTGAGAAAGGCTTCCAGGCTGCTCTCGGCATCACCGGCAAACCCTTCACCAAGAAAGGTACGATAGAAGAATGTGACAAACAGGTTTACGAGGCTTGCCGGAAAGCATTTGATTCGCTCAAAGGCGAGGCATGGCAAGGTGATTACACCTTTCAGGTTACGAACGTAGGTACGGGAAAGGTTGTGTGTACGGCTATATTTAGTGCTGATGACGAAAACTTGACGATTTCGACTATCGGCAATAAGGCGATGGAGGATGCCGATACGGGCGACTTCTACTTCTCCGACGGTTCCTTTGCTGACAAATCTACCGAATTGGCATCCTGGCAGAAAGCCGCCTGTATAGGGGTGGTGCTGAAAAAAGGTCGTGACGATTCTGGTGACTGGGCTGACAACGGTAACTATACATTGAAAGATGGCACTACCCTTATGCCCGAAGTCCACGGATATGTGCTTGCTCTCCGTGATGCCAATGAACGTTGCCAATGGGGAAGTTATGAAATCGAGGTAGGTTGCGACAAAAATAACAATTCCGGTTTCAATGGCTACAGCAACACGCAGACCATTATAGCATTCAATAAAGACAAAAACTGGAATCTTCCAGACGCATTCCCTGCCGTCTATTATGCCACGAATCATGAAACTGTATGTCCTGCGCCATCCAAAACCAGCGGTTGGTTTCTTCCTTCCGGCGGACAATGTCAATATTGGCTTAATAAGAGGGATGTCATACTGACGAGTATCCTTAACGCCGGAGGTGACGGATGGAAAGACGAGTATTGGTCGAGTTCGGAGTACGGTCGCACTCCTGAAAGCCGCGCTTACTTCTTTGACTGGATCTTCGGCGGCATGTACGGCGGTTTTAAGCGCAGCAAATTTGCAGTGCGCGCGTGCTTAGCTTTCTGACCTATTTAACAAGAATACGATACAATAAATAATGAAAATCAAAATGAAAAGTTCAATTAAAAAAATGTCTGCACTGCTGACGATGATGGCAGCAGCCATTCTTGCTTTCACCTTTACCGGTTGTAGTGACGATGACGAGCCTATGGCAGAAGTGACATACAC
>OMDF01001256.1_pt1 | contig 12843 bp, 14 predicted proteins | sample 1673631 | NCBI WGS metagenome assembly OMDF01 (sample SAMEA103958117, study PRJEB25191) | human gut metagenome | biome: human-associated habitat [ENVO:00009003]; feature: intestine environment [ENVO:2100002]; material: feces | place: Germany | collected 2013/2015 | reverse complement strand
CCTCATATGTTCCATAAGACATAGCAAGGGTATCGCCTACCTCAAGATCTTCGTAACCACATTCTTTTAAAGCGGATTTTGTTACCATTATCTCATCCAAAGCTGTCGGATATCTTCCTTCCAGCTTTTCTCTGACAGGCTCCATCATCTGTGTCCAATATCCATCATCTGCCCAGATCAGTCCCACATCAGGTGTGGAATCCTGATCTGTTTTTTCTACCCATCCACAGACTCCCACCGTACCTGTTAGAACGATATCCGGGTTGTTCTCACACATTTGCCTCTGTTCATCCGTCACTCCATACATAATTGCATCAAACTCAGCTCCTGACATACGGATATTTTGAATTTTCTGAAGCCTAAAATAAGAATCTCCAACTGTGAATATTGTGAATACCAAAAAGGAAGAAAGAAGAACCGCAAAGAACAGAGTAATGGTCTTTCTCCTGTTTACTTTTAGAGCATTCCCTGCCATCCTTTTGATCACTTTCTGATTCGGATTCTTAAGCATAGGAATCACTTCCCTTCCTGGTATCTCCTACAATCTTTCCGTCCTCAATACGGACAATCCGATCTGCAAGTCGGGCAATCTCATTGTTATGTGTAATCATTACAACCGTCTGGTGAAACTCATAACTGGTCCGTTTGATCAATCCCATAACATCTGCACTGGTTTTAGAGTCGAGGTTACCTGTAGGTTCATCGGCTAGCACAATTGCCGGTTTAGCAACTAGCGCTCTTGCTATCGCAACCCTTTGCTGCTGTCCTCCAGAAAGATTATTTGGCATATTCTTTAGTTTATCTTCCAGAGCCAACATATGAACCACCTCATCCATAAACCCTTGATCTACCGTATCTCCATCCAACTCTACCGGAAGGACAATATTTTCATAAACATTCAAGATTGGAACCAAATTATAATTTTGGAAAATGAAACCAATATTTCTTCTCCTGAAAATCGTCAGCTCTTCATCGTTTTTCTTTGCCAGCTCTTCTCCACGTACAATGACCTTTCCACTGGTAGGAGTGTCCAAACCTCCCATCATATGAAGCATCGTAGATTTTCCGGAACCTGAAGTTCCTACTACCGCTACAAATTCTCCTTCCTCTACTGAAAAATTCACACCGTCTAAAGCCTTTGTAATATTGGGCTCTGTTCCATAATATTTCTTTAAATCGATTGTCTGTAAAATACTCATATTTTATAAACTCCTTTCTGCCTTTCTTTATGATAGCTCTATTATAAAATACAAATGTCTCAGAAATGTCCGAGAAAAGGAACAAAATTCAAGGAATTTCAGCCTGAACTGTTACAAATCTCGGACATTTCAAAAAAATTGCAAACGATACAAAATATGATATTCTGCTATTCTTGATTTTATCTGTGACTATAATTCTGTTTAAAATATCACAACAAACTGCCTTTTAATCCTTTTTTGAAAACCAAAACAGCTTTTTCAGTTCCCAGAAATGACATGGTTACAAGTTTGTAGCTTTGTTTTTCCATTTCCAGGAGTTTTGCGTTTATTTTTTCAGTTACATTTTCAGTAGTAATGTCTTCTATTAATACGGTTTGATACATCATTCAAATCCCTCCATTATTTAATATTCGTTTTTCCATAAAACTTTTTATATAAGATTTCTGGTACCAGAATACTGCCTGCAAGTAAAATCATCAGTAGAGCAACCATTTCTTTGATTGGATAAGAAAAAACAAAATAAGAAATCTTTGTTTTCATATACCATCCAATCCCACAGAGCAATATTGTACCAACGGTTAATAGCAGAACACTCAGTGCCATCCAGGTAACAATGCCTTCTGACAAAAACATACGATATAACTGCTTTTTCGTCATTCCCACATTTTCCAGAAGAATACATTCTTTTTTTCTGATTAGAATTTCTGTGACTCTTACGTTCAAAAAGTTCATGATTCCAATAAAGATCAGACAGCCACTGATCACCAGTAAGAATAATCGGCTTGTCTGAATGTAATTCTGTTCTCTCCTTAACAAATCCGATTTACATGTTATCTGAAACAGATTTAGATTTTCAGGATACCCGCCCTCTGACTGAAATTTCATGTTTTGTTTTCGGATCATTTCTTTGAAACGAGCTTTGAGAGCATTTTCCTGTTCACTATCTACATGAAATTGAAGAGAGAAGGTTTGGGGTGTCAAATTGGGGGAAAGTGCTTGATAAGTTTCTTCTGTAACAAGCAGGATATTCGTACTTTTCCCATTCCAACATAAATCTAGATCTGGGAACTCTTCATCCATGATATCTACATATCCGCAGTTTACTAATTTTTCTGGAACCAAATTTGTCATCTCTGTTCCGACTGGAACAAGATCATAAACCTCTATTTCCGTTCCTACCTGCTTTACAGCTTGTACTGCATTTGACTCTGCTATTTGATGTTCATGAAGCAGCAATGCTCCGTTTCCATGCTCAAAGGTCTCCCAATCCATCGTTAACTGCTGCTTTTTAACAAATGACTGTAGTTTTTCTTTATCTTTGGAATTCATTTTTTGTATCACTGTACTGTGTTCTTCTGCACCTTGTAACAATCGGATGCTCTTACTTCCATTTTTACCTATTATGGGATAGAATCCCTGTATCTGCACTTCATTTTGCAGAGACTCTCCCACACATTCTCTTATTTCTTGTAACAATTCTTTTGGAAAGAAAACCATATTTTTTGTATCTGGAGAAGTTTCCATCAATGTACTGCATGCTTCTTGAGTAATGGAAATCTTAAAATCCGGTTCTTTCAAAAAACGGTTTTCTATATCTACACCCCGCACCATAACAGATGCACCAAGGGCAAATCCACATCCTACAGTCAAGGAAATCATGGTGATCAGAAAGGCTCTTTTATTACGGAACAGATATCTTCTGGCCAAATAGGTTTCCGGATAATGTCCCCAACTTCGATGTTTTCTGGAAGGGATCGAAATCTCTTTTTTCTTCAAAGAAATTGATCCGTAGTTCATACATTCCAAGGGACTTAACAATTGAAGCTTTCGCTTCACAATGAAAACAGCAATTCCTACTGTAATGACTGCGGGCAACATTCCGACTAAAAGAAAAGATGGATGAAATAAACGTATCCCTTCCCATTCCCCTGCCCGTTCCAGATACCTTGTTTTGAGGATATAAGGTAAAATATTCAACACTAAGAAATTCCCTATAAGTCCTCCCACCAAGCTGCCTTTTAGAACCATTTCTGTCATTTGCCGGACCATTATTTTCACAATCTGTTTGGGATACACTCCAATCGTTTCCAAAAGCCCATATTGCTGCAAGTCCTTTTCCATGGAAAGATTCAAAACATTAGATACAAATAAAAACATACATAGCAACAGGAAAAAGCATAATACTAGTGCAAATCCATAACTGCCCATGGTTTCCTCAATTGCACGATATGCTGCTGAATCAACACTAACAATTCTCTGTCCTTCACTCAGTTGTATCTCCTCACTTAATTTCCTTTCCATCTGAATTCCGCTGACAGCCTTCTCTTTTGTAGATAGCAATATCCTGCAGGGATTCCATGTGATTTTATTTTTAACCAGCTTCTTTTCTGATATAAATGCAACGGAAGAAACCGCCTCTGGATTTTGGTATTCTGTAAAATATCCGGATAACCGGAAATCCTGCTGACCGGTTCCATCTGTATGAAAAATATCGTTCCAATAAAAATCCAACTGCAGCTTCATTCCAACTTGAGGCTCTTTAATTCCCAAATATTCCAGGGTCTTCGTGGAAAGCATAATATCCTGTTCCTCTTTTGGATAATCGCCAGTGATCTGTGTATAGGCAGGACAGAGTATTTTCTGAAATCCCGTTTCATCAGCCACCACACAATCACAATATTTAAGATTTTGCTGTAACAGTTTCCCGGCGAATTTCTGTTTTCCGGTTTTGGATATGTAAGGCAGAGAATTTAATTGCTGAGCCATTTCTTCTGTACCATTCTCTATATAGACAGATGCTGCCATTCCATCTGAACGAATATTCTTTTGAAGATCAATTTGCAGTTTTCCATAGGAAAAACTTAAAATACAAAATATTATGCTGACGGCAAGCATAACTACCAAACATAAGAGGCGGCTTTTGCTTCTATTTTCTTTCTTGTACGATTCTAAAAGTACTTTTTCAGCAGGCAGATGATAATTATATGTTTTCATCTTTCACGACCTTTCCATCTTTCATGCAAATAATACGATCAGCCATAGCAGCAACATTTTCATCATGAGTAACAATCAGCAAGGTCTGCTTATACTGGCGGCAGATTTCTTTTAGCAACCTCATAACAGATATACTTGTTCCAGAGTCCAAATTACCTGTTAATTCATCGCCTAAAAGAATGGTAGGATGGGTATAGACTGCTCTGGCAATGGCAGCTCTTTGTTGCTGCCCTCCAGATAATTCATCCGGCATCTGAAAGAGTTTGTCTTCGATACCCAAGTTTTTTGCCAAACGGAAAACCTCTTTTTCATCTACTTTCCTCTCTAGTAATTTTGCTGAAAACACAATATTTTCAAATACATTCATCTCTGGGATTAAATTAAAATTTTGAAAAATAAACCCAATATGCCATCTTCTGAAGGAACTCCTTTCCTCCATAGATAACTGTGTAATATCTACATCATTGATATAGACACATCCGTGTGTGGGATTTTCCAAACCACCTAGTAAATTGAGCAACGTGGTCTTTCCGCAACCTGAACTTCCCATAATAGCTACAAATTCATTTTCTTCAACTGTGAAAGATACATCATCAACTGCTCTTATATAATTTTCTCCATTTTGATATTCTTTTGTAAGTGAAATCAATTTTACAGCTGTCATATTATCCTCCATATATTTCTTTCCTTTATCTTGGCAGAAAAATAGAAAATGCAGATCCCTTTCCCACCTGCGATTCTACAGTAACATAACCTCCCTGCTGTGTCACAATTTCCCTGGTCAGATAAAGACCGATTCCAACACCCGGCTGATTATGAATCTCTTCTTCCCGGTAAAATCTCTTGAAAATAGATGCCTGATTGCTTTCTGAAATTCCTTTTCCTGTATCGGATACTTTTATTTCCACATACATTTCCCATTGCGCTACCGACACATTTACATGTCCACCTGTCGGGGTATATTTTACTGCATTGTCCAATAGATTAAAAATCGCTTCTTCAGTCCATTTACTGTCATGGGATACGCACAGATCCTCTGGACATTCCACCGATACATGGATCTTTTTTTGTTCTGCAGAATATAAGATTCCACTCATAGCCTGAGCCAAAGTATCATATAAGAAATGCTCTTCCTTTTCTAATTGTATCACCCCGGTTTCCAAACGGGAGGTTTTGACTAATGCCTGTATTAAAAAATCCAGCTTATTGATCTGGCCTCTTACACTTTTAAGAAACTCATTCCGCTCCTGTTCTTCCAGGGATTTTGTCAAAAGTGTATCTACAATCATTTTCATGTTGCTTACCGGAGTCCTGACCTGATGGGAAATATCTGACACCAAGGACTGTAATTCCTGCCTTTCTGCTTCTACCTTCCGGTTACTTTCCTGCAGGATATTATACAGACGCACCAGACGATGATGGATACGGGCAAAAATCGTCTCCCTGTCTGATACATTTTCAGGCTCTTGACTACGGTTCATCATGTCGTCAAGGATCTGGCACAATTCAGAAGTAAAATTTGACAGTCTCATCCCCAACAGTTGTACCATAAAAAGCATCCACAGTGTTGCACAGACTATTAATGCCAGACCAACCCATAACACTACGATATTTTTTGTCAGAAAGAATGAGACCAATATGATTGCTGTCATTGAAAGTGCCATTCCAGAAGTCAGCCAAAAAAACATCTTTTTTACAGAGATTTTCTTTCCTATCATGCTGGTTCACCTCCGGTCCATTTGTATCCCATGCCATACACCGTTTTGATATATACTGTTCCATTTGTTTCAATCTTTCCCCGGATGCGGCTTAACGTTGTCGTCAACGTATGCTCGTCCACATAATTCTCTGTGCAGTCCCATATTTTTTCCAACAACTGCTTTCTTGTTAATACACGATTGCGGTTCTGGCAGAACAGGTTCAGCATCCGAAATTCCAAAGTAGATAAGGTTAATGGCTTCCCACCCAGCATAGCTGTCTGCTCTGCAAAATTTAAAAACAGCCTGCCATCATCAAAGACATCCTGCATGGACACATGATGCCGCATCATACGCAGTACATTTTCTACTTTCCTCTGCAGGGAATGGATGGAAAAAGGTTTTGTAATATAATCTACTGCTCCAAGTTCATATCCTCGGATCTCATCACTTTCCCTGTCATTTGCGGTCAAAAAGATTACAATGGTATCACTATATTTATCCCGGATTGTTTTTGCAATTTCATATCCATTTCCATCAGGAAGATTAATATCCAATAGTACCAGGTCAAACGGTTGGCTTTTTAATACTTCCATGGCTTCTTTTACCGTTTCCACAGAAACAATCCCATAGGATTCTGACTGTAGGTTGTAAACTAACATTTTATTTAAAAGTTCATCATCTTCTACGATTAAAATCTGTTTCATTCCTTTTCATCCTTTACGACAATTTTGCTATCATTCCAATTTTTATTTTACAACAGAAATGTCCTAGAAATGTTACATATCGAAAAATTTATGATTTTCTTTTTGAAATCTTAAAAATCTTTTGGAACGCAAAAAAGAAGATGCATGTCACCACACACCTTCTCATTGCTTGCTAAAATTACTTTGTACCGCTTACTTAACATTTAAAACCAATTAATTTTTTCTTTTCTGAATTGGGGCGTATCACTCTTTTGGTACGGATTATAGTTATGAAGATTACAACCGAATTCCTTCAAGGATTGGATTTTATTCTCTGCTGACCATTCAATTAATGAAATTCCATCAAATTCTTCAATGTCTCCATTCTCCATCACATTTTTAAAATACCACTCCACAGCTGTCTGATTCCCTTTGTGAAAAAACTGTTTGATATCCCAGGCGATTACACTCCCTCGCATATTCCATTCCTGAAACCAATGCTTTACGGTTTCACGATTGCTATAACATGGTCCCCAACTTTCTGTATAAATCACGTTCTCTGCAAAAATATCATCCATTCCTAAATCTTTCTTTTCCAGCCACATAGAAAACCATAACCGAATCATCTGTTCTCTCTTATCCATAATAAAATACCTCCTATGTCAAATTCGTTACGGAACCTCTAAACTCAATCTTTTTTCCCATCTATCAAATCATAACTCATATCCAAAAAATCCAAAATTTTTGCCTCGCTTACCGTTCCATCCAGTAACATGGTGATCCAATACTTCTTATTCATGTGATACCCTGGCAGAAAACCGTAGGTCTGTGTCAGAAGTCCCACCATATCCGGTTCGCACTTTACATTGATCACATCTACCATGCCCTCTTCTTCTAATCCCAACTTGGATTTTTCAACCCGTAGAATAGCTGCATACCATTTTCCATTCTTATGTCGGAAGATTGCGTTCTCCGGAGAACTCTTCCAAAGATATTCCGGAATTGTTCCATATTGCTTTTTTACATATTCAAAGATTTCTTCCCGTTTCAAATATTCCACTCCCCAATGACTCTATTTTATCAATCTCATGATTGTACTTTTCATATTTATCAGCAGGCAGGACGTGTGCCCTGCCTGCTTTCCTATTATAGCATTGTTCCTCTGCTCCTACAATGCAATCCGTTCTTTGATTTTTTCTCATTTTTTAGTAAGCAACCAGTCCATATCCCAAAATGGACTGGGAATTCACCGTATAGCTGTTCTGCCTTACTGCATCTCCGCTGTTTCCTTCAATCGTATGTACCGTAGTTCCATCGCAGCTTTCCACGATTCCCACATGGTCACTGGCTCCGTCATGATCCCAGTCAAAAAAAATAATCATGCCGGGACTTGGGACACTTCCTGCCCCCTGCCATTTCCCCTGTGCCTGAAACCAGTCCACGCCTGCCGTACAAAGGGAAAACTTTGGCACAGCTCCGTTTTGAATGAGCCCCGCCTGATCCGCACACCAACTGACAAAGCAAGCACACCATTCTACACGGGAGTTAAAACCGTACCACGACCAATACGGCTGACCGCCCACATTGCCAACCAGAGAGAGTGCAACGGTCACGATCTGTCCGTCGCCGCCTGTAATGCCGTAAAGCACCTGTGACCAAAGGTAATTGTTTTCATCTGCAAGCAGTTCAGCGAGGTAGCCTTTCTGTTCTTCGTTAAAACCATATTGCGCCGCCATTTCCTCGGCAGTCTTGTGGCTGACGGTAATATACAGATAGGTTTGTGTGACCGTGCTTTCAGTTTCCACGATATTACCGTGTCCGTCATCGGTTTCGGTAATAACTGTTTCGGTCTTGCTCTCTGTTCGGGAAGATATTTGATTCATCTCCCAAAAGATGTCTTTTAAGAGTTGCTTTTTGCCATCGTCCATTGTGGCAACCTCTTGGGGGTTATCTTGATCCGTATTCGTTTTTACAGAGTAAACGGCAAGCACCTCTTTCCAAACGGCTCTGCTGCCACTCATTTCAAGAACATCATAGGATACCGAGTTCTTTTCCTCTTGCAGCTTGGTATCGTATTCGGTATTGATTTCCTGCACAACGGTCTGCATACTCATTCCAGTGCCGGAATCTTCGTCTGAGAAGAAAATGCCAAATACTGAGCCGAGGATCATACCAATCAGGCAAATCACGATAATAACCAAAACCGCCACCCAGCCGCCTGCGGCGATAGCGGCAATCAAGGCTTTCGTTCCGGCAATAATCGCTTTAATGGCAAGTGCGGTCGCTTTGGCAATCGCCTTTACCGTAACCACGGCGGCTTTTGCCGCAGCCCTTGCCGCTTGTGCTGCTCTCTGTGCAGTTTTAACCGTAATGATTGAATCCACCTAAAAATCCTGGATTGCTATGCCCCCGCTTATGCCCCTTGTCATCATAATGGTTTAAACCGCCAAAGAATCCTGGTCGACTCTCACCTACTTTATGCCCGTTATTGTCATAATGATTCATACCACCAAAAAAGGAAGGCGAACTATGTCCGATTTTCTTTCCATTTGCATCATAGTCGTTCATACCACCAAAGAATCCTGGTCTGCTCTCGCCTACTTTTTTCCGTTTGCATCATAATGGTTTATGGATCCAAAGAATCCTGGTCTGCTATATCCTTTTTTACTCATAATGTCATCCTCCTGACTCTATTAGCCTCTTGTTTGATCTCAGAATAACACACTTTTCTCATTTGGAAGTCGCATAACAGGCGACATTCTTTTATCGCATTTACATTCATTATACCATTTATAATTCTTCCGACAATACGCAATAAAGCCGGAAGCCACGTTATCATCCACGACCTCCGACTCGTTCTGCTTATTCTACACTGTCCTTACACCCAAATCAACTCCTCTCTCCGTTTTATCTTTTCCCTGCTTTTCTTGAATAATCCTCTTATTAATCTCAAGCCGTTCATGAATGGATAATTTCTTCCTTTAATCCGTTTTCCTTTCCTAAAAGTTAACTATTTATTCTAATATACCTCTTACAAGCTCGATTCAAAAACTCATAGTCATGTGTTACAACTATAATAATATATTTTTCTTCTGACAATTGTTTCATCAATTTTTCCACCTGACACATGTGCCTAAAATCCAACCCACTGGTAGGTTCATCGAAAATAAGCAGCTTTTTTTCACCCATAACTGCCTGGCAAATAGCAAGCCTCTGTCTCTGTCCACCAGATAATATCATCGGATGATATTCTGCATACTCTTCCAAGTCAAATTTTTCAAGTAATTCCCTGATTTCTTGTTCAGAGGCTTCTTCATTTGCAAGCAGACATTCATTTTTCACACTATCTGAAAACAACTGATGATTGACTTCCTGCATGACCATCCCGAACAGTTTGGTCCGGGCCTTTTCCGACAGCTTTTTCCCTTGATACAGAATCTCGCCGCCTTTGGGCTTAAGCAGACCGCACAAGCAATTGCAAAAAGTAGATTTTCCGGCACCGTTTTTCCCTGTGATACCGATGATGTCTCCCGCTCTTGCAGATAAGCTAATATTCTGAAAAATCATCTGTTTCTTTCTCTTACATGAAAGGTTACAAATCTGAAGTACTGCGTCTTCTGAGTTTCCTGTAATCTCCGGAATCTGTATCTGTTCAGGAACGATACTTCTGAGCCCCATTTGTTTTCGTTTCAGATCAGACAAAGCCTTAAACTCATCTGATGTAAATTCTTGTTCTATACGTCCTTCTTTCATATAAATAATTCTGTCTGCGAATTTCTGGATCCATGCCAGACGATGCTCTGCCACAACTACAGTATGTCCCTTCTCCTTAATTACCTTCATTCTTTCACTCAGCTTTTCCATCGCTGCTATATCCAAATTCGCTGACGGCTCATCCAGCACATAAATCTGCGGATTCATGGCATATACTGATGCAAACGCAAGAAGCTGTTTCTCACCACCTGACATGGAAAATACATCCCGGTCTTCCAGCTTCTCTATATCTAATTCATTTATTGTATTCTTAATTCTTTTTCGTATATATTCCGGTTCCACGCCTCTGTTTTCCAGGCCAAATGCCATCTCAGCATTAGAATTCGTATAAAAAAACTGAGTTTTTGGATTCTGAAAAACAGACCCTACAAGCTCTGCAATCTCATACATAGGCATCTCTGCAACATTTTTCCCGCAAACCGTAATCGTTCCATCTACGCTGACATCCCTCACAAAATGCGGAATCAATCCATTAATCAGTTTTGTCATTGTGGTTTTTCCACATCCACTTTCCCCGCATATCAATACGAACTCCCCATCCTGTATCTCCAGATTTATATCTGACAGAATTCTTTTTCCTTGCATTGTTACATTTACATTTTCAAACTTTATCATTTTCTTTATCCTGCAATCACCACTATAAGTATTCCAAATGTTACCAAAATCATTATCAACCAGTCTGAAATTCCCATGTGAAGTGTTATTTCACTAGTCTTTTTTCCTGGATTCTCGATTCCTCTTGCCACTGCCGCCGCTGCTATTTCATCCGATGTATTGACTGCAGACACGATCAATGGAACTACCGTACACTCCAAGCGGGATGCCCATGAGATATTCTGAAGTTTCATAGCAGCATTTATATGTACGAACTCCTCTTTCAAAGCTGGAAAATATCGAAGTGTCGTAGACATTGCTATGATAAATCCTTGTGGTAGATGCAGTGTATACATGGCAGCGATCATTTTCTGCATGGACGATGTTCGAAGCAGCAACAAACCTGCCAAAAAACATGGCAGCATACGCAATGAATAATTAACTAAAACTGGAAACACCATATTCATCCATGCGGGGCACTGCGGAAATACATACATTAGTAAAAGGTGGAAAGAAACAAGTAAAACGATACCTTTACCTGCCGCCTTATATAGTCCATGCACCAGCATAAGCAGGAGAAATATGCCTGAAAGCATACTCCCCTGCTCAGAATTTTTCTGACAGAACATACCAATATTTGCCATTAAAAGCAGCCACAGCCCAGCTCTTGGATCAAGATGATTGATGACTGTTATCTTATTCATCAGACAATCCCTGCTTTCTTAAAATGCTTACGGAATAAACCTTTAGCAATCAACGCTCCAATCACGCCTCCTATGACTGGAGAGATACAAAGTATAATCAGCATTGGCGTAGAAATCAATCCCGATAAAGACCGGACATATTCTGCAGACATTCCATTTTGCTGAATCTGCGCCAGAAAACTGTCTTTATACACCCATATTGCCAGTGGCGAGCCAAGCATTCCATAACAAAAAAACACAAACGATATCATCATATGTGTAAAACTGTTATCATACTTTGTCACAGCTCTGTACAGTTCTGACAATATACATGCAATGGCAAATGTAATCAGTAACAATACTGTAAACTGACCAGTCACAAAATAAAGCAATGCAGTAATTGTTCCCATAATAAGTACTGCCCCTGGTTTTCTCACTTTAGATGCCATAAGCAGGAATGGAATTCCGGTCACAATTCCTGTCACGCCCGGTAACAGCAGCCATAACACTGGCACAAATCCAGTAATCATAGCTGCCAGATTGAGCACAAAATAAATTGCAGAGAAGATTCCTATTGTAATAAGATCCTTTCCTGATAGTTTTCTTGATTCTTCCATGTTTTTCGTTCCTCCTTAGCCGATTTTCCAGCCTTCCGACTGGCTTCTGATATCTACAAAATCCTTGTATTTTCCAGGAATAGCCACAAGATCTCTGTGGGTTCCTCTCTGAACAATCTGCCCATTATCTACCACCAGAATCTGGTCTGCCTGTTCAATCGTTGCCAGTCTGTGTGCAATTGTCACAATGGTTTTTCCCTTGGTAAGTTCCGATATGGCCGCCTGAATCAGATGTTCATTTTCCGGGTCTACACTGGCTGTTGCTTCATCCAGTATGATAATTGGTGCATCTTTTAGAATCGCTCTTGCGATGGAAATGCGCTGTTTTTCTCCACCGGACAGCCGTTTTCCTGCTTCCCCTGCAGGGGTATCATAGCCCTGCGGCAGCTTCTCTATAAACTCCTGGCAGCATGCCTTTTTTGCCGCTTCCCGCACCTCTTCATCCGATGCAGTCGGATTGCCGAGACGTATATTTTCCAGAATGGAACACCGGAACAGGAAATTATCCTGTGTCACAAAACTAATCATTTCTGAAAGCTGTGACAATGGCATTTCCCTAATATTTACACCGCCTATGGTAATGCCGCCGGATGTCACAT
>OMDF01001249.1_pt1 | contig 12909 bp, 7 predicted proteins | sample 1673631 | NCBI WGS metagenome assembly OMDF01 (sample SAMEA103958117, study PRJEB25191) | human gut metagenome | biome: human-associated habitat [ENVO:00009003]; feature: intestine environment [ENVO:2100002]; material: feces | place: Germany | collected 2013/2015 | reverse complement strand
CCAAAAGTTTATATTCGGCTTTGGTAGCACGCTTTTTTATATACAGAATTTTATCTCTCTTTGTGAGCTGTCGGTTATGGCCAGGATTTGAGAGAATATTTTATTTTTATAGAAGATATCTTGCGATATAGAAATCTATCTGCATTTTCCGATGCAGAGAATATTATCAGGTCATTTTTGCGTTTTTTTCAATCTATTTTCCCGATTTCATCTGTCAGGTAGCCCGCTATCCTTTTCGTAAAGGCAGAAAAACGTTCTCGAAAGAAACTTTCGAATATGCTTCGAGCGACCGACTCTAAAAGAAAAAGATTTTAATTAATAAAAAAACAGGAAAGTAATTTCATTTTACCTTCCTGTTTTTTTTCATTTTAAGAAATACAATAAACTATTCGAAATGATGATATTTAATTTAGAATCAGAGTTTAAATTGTTCTCTTAATATATCGAGATAAGTCATTCCATAACCGTTTCCGTATTCCGGATCGGTAGGTTCTATTGCTGAATAGTACGCCCAATCATTGAAAGATTCGAGGAATACGATCCGAGTACCGCCCAAATGTCTTTTTGCAACGTTACACATCGTTCGGAAGGTGTCGGGATTTTTATCTACTATCGGTTGGTTATATTGGTTACCCATATTTATGTAAGCATTACGGGACGGGCTGATCGTCGGTATAAAATCGATCTGGAAATGTGACGCAGCAAACTCTTGGTTATATTTCCAATTCTGATCGATCATTTGAGGATACATGTAAGCACGGTTAAAGTTTCCCTGATCATACATGCTCTTTGTGGTAATCGCATCGACTTTGCCGGTACAATGGAAAACCTCGAAGCGTCCGGTAGGCGCCCAAGCATCTTGCTGTGCTACTATAAATATTTCTTTTCCACAAGCTTCACGAACTGCTGTACGCAATTTATCATAAAGAGCTTTCGAATCTTTCGTATAAATTTTGTGCGGATTAAAGATGACTACCAGAGGTCTCCCGTTTATATGATAGTAGTTGTCATCTCCAAAATAATTTACGGCTATTTGTTCAAAAGCTTTACACATAATGTCTGTCCGTGACATTTTTTCTCCCGTACTGATTGTTTCATCCGGCATATCTTCGATCAGTTTGCTATTGCTCAATCCATTGGTAATATTATTGGGGTTGATGGAAATTGCATATCTCAATCTTCCGTTTTCACGCTGTAATTGTACCGGATTTCCGGTGATTGTCTCTCCTGTATCGTCATCGGTATATTCAGCGCCTTTTTTACCTCCGAGAACATCGGTCATTGTCACATTTCCGCTATTCAGAAATGTTTTAAGGTCGATTTGTATAGCCGGCAATATAAAGAAGTCGATTCTACCTTGTATCGCCCAATCTACTTGTTGTTGGTATAGCTCTACCGATTCGGGATTTTTGACATCGAAATTCATTTGTTCTGTCAATATCGGTCTCACGTTTGCACCGAGTTGCCCTTTCGATTGATCCCAAGGTTGGGCTAAACGGGCTAATTTACCGTCATCCAAATTTCCTCTTTGATAATAAAATGCACCTACCGGGCAGTCTGCCGTTAGTTCGACATTCGGGATCTCATAGTTCAGGAAATGATCTTCGACCGAAGGTCCTCGGTCTTTGTCACAACCGGACAATCCGGCTATTAACCCCAATCCCATTACCAATTTTAAAGTATGATTTATGTAAGTTCTCATAACAAAGTCTATTATTTAGGTTCGTAAGTACTGATAACTGTCGCTTTGTAACCGATATATTTGCGCAATAATTTGCTACTGGTTACATCCGGATATATTTTTTGGACGTTTTTGATAAATTCTTCTTCTGTATTGCCGTACCATTTTTGTAAATGCCGGCTACTGTAGGCAATAGTCCGGTTCATATAGTTGGCATCAGCATTTTCCAGTAAAGGATTAACCAAAGACATTTTCAAATGAGTTTGAAGGTTGTCTCCTTTGCGTATGTTGTTTATCGGATACGGACTTTGTGTCAATAGGTCTGAAACGGCATTCCAATAGGCGGCAGTGTTATTTGTTATTTCAGACAAAGGATACACATATCTTTCAGGGATAAAGTCGTATGTTCCGTTACTTCCTTCTGTCGTGCTGTTACAGAAAAACGGAGGAAATTTCAATACTCGGGTACGACGTTCGAGACACCATGCCGAATATCCGTTGAAGTAGTCGGCTATATAACGTTGTTTGATAATTTGTTCCAAGTGATTATCAAAATCTCCTTCTCCGTTAATATCTGCATGATAGAGACAGCGGAAGTCGGTCAATCCTTTTCCGTTCGTGTTCCATTTGATACCGTTTTGTTCTTTATATTCTTTTACCGCACTTGTTAATCCGTATTGAGCAAAAGAGGCTTCTATTCCTTCGTAATAATAACCTTCTGCCGATTTAGATCCTATTCCGTACCGTAAAGCAGCTTCTGCTTTCAGAAAACAGGCATCTGCCCAGTTCATAATAATGTGCTTTGCATCCGGTTTGATAAAATCGTAGTTTATCAAGGACCATTGAGTTGCCAATATTCCGGTATAAGGCGATTCATATTTTGTCGTACCGTTCGGTGAGTTCGGATCGATTGCAACTTCCCACCCGCGAGGTAAAATTCCGCTCCGTTCGGGACTCGGCAGGTGTGGAATACGATAAGTTACGGCGATAGAATCCCTAAATCCCGGTTCGTATGGATTAGGACGGCTTATTGTATCGCTTACGGTATATTGATTCAGTGTTTCTGTCGGATCTACGAATGCTTCTAACCGAGGATCGTTATATGATCTCAAATAAATGAAAAAATATTCGTTTATACGAGGGTAGTCGCTTTCACGGAATCCTTCTGTCGGTATTTTTTTCAAAAAACGGTTATAGTAGTAAGACACGTCATTCGAAACGTCACTACCCCATGCCGGAGCAACCATATCGTCTAAAGAAGCAATAATCCAGTCTTCATGTTCCATACATTCCCGAGCGTGTTGTTCTGCCAGATCGGGTGCAATATTGGTTGCACGCATAGCTACTTCCAGACGAAGAGTATTGGCAAACTTACGCCATTTGATGATGTCACTGGTTGTTCCAGAGCCGGATCTGAATATCGGATCTTTTTTCAGAACATCAGAACTTGCATCGGGATTAAAACTTTCGGATGCTTTTTTCAGCATATCCAGAATTTGCCGGTACATTTCTTCTTCTGTATCATGTTTTACGAGGAATTTATTCGGATCGAAAATCATGGCGTCAGACAAGGGCATGCCTCCATACATAGATACGACGATCGAGTAAATGTAAGCTTTCCATGTCCTGACTATAGCGACTCGGTTTTCATAGCCCGGAATGCCGTCATATTGACGTTCGCTCAATTCAAGATCACGGATGATTTCGACATAAAATTTTTTGTAAAAAGAATCCGATGTACTTTCATTCATATCGACAGAGCCTCCGAAATGTCCGGAATAACGTGCCCACCAGCACATTTGGTTATAATTGAGCTCTGCCATGGCATTGATTGTCTTATATACCGATCCCGGAAAGATACTTTCCATATTCGCTTCGTATATTTTATTGGGATTGATATTTATATCTTCGAAGTTATCGGTGCAGGAAACCGCAGTGCCCAATGCGATGGCTGTACAGATAGATATTATTGTTTTTTTCATAAATGTGTTTGTTTAGAATGATACTTTCAGGTCAAAACCATAATTTGCCGAAGGCAGGGCAAAACCCATTTCAAGACCTTGTCCGTTGCTTGTCGTACTTGTAGCTTCCGGGTCGAGTCCTCTCGGCGTATTTTGGAGTATGATTGCCAGGTTACGCCCGACTGCTGCTATACGTGCCGATTTGAACGGGGTTTTTCTCAAGAATTTTTTCGGCAGATTATATCCTAACATGATATTTTTCATTCTAATATAATTCATGTTAGTTGTCTGGAAGATTCTCCTTGCCAGTAGTTTTGCGGTTCGTAGGCTATATTGCACGGTTGGCCGGCCCAGAATGCTACACTTTCATTGTACACCCGATTGGGAGCATATACGCCTTTGGGACGTGATGCATCTATATACGGGACATAGTTGGCTGCGTAGTCGGTATTGGCCTTGTTTGTGTATTGCGGTTGCAAAAAGCCCCGGCGTTCTTCTGTATTTTCTCCGACAATCAGATTACTGTAAAGATATTCTTCACGACCGTCCAAAGATTGTACCGTGAGTCCGTTACGAGATCCTTCATATCCCGAATAAGACCAAACTTTACCGCCTTTTTTGAAGTCGAAGTGGAATCCGAAGTCTAAGTCTCTCCATCTGAATTTATTACTCCATCCTCCGATCCAGTCGGGAGATACCGAGCCGAAATAGTGATCGACCTCTTGAGCATAACGGCCTTCTGCATTTACAAGGAACTGGCCTTGCTCATTTCTTACCGGATCGGTACCATACATTTGTCCGTAAGGTTTACCGACTTCGGCATATACTTGTACGCCGTTCAGTCCGTTCCATGAGGTCAACATATAACGGCTTACTCCGTCGATGAGCGATACGACTTCCGAATTATTTTTCGACCAGTTAAGAGATGTTGTCCATTCGAAATCTTTTGTTCTTACCGGTGTTCCGGTCACTGTGAGTTCTGTTCCCCAGTTCCGTATTTCTCCGGCATTGAACATCAGTTGATTAGCTCCACGTGCTGCAGTGACATCTGCCCGTACGATTTGGTCGAAAGTAGATTTATCATAATAAGTAACATCTATATTCAGACGATTTTTGAAGAAACGGAGGTCAGCTCCGACTTCCCATGAACGAGTCGTTTCCGGCTTTATATTCGGATTTTTTTCCAGATTATCGCGTTCGAACCAAGACATGTCCAGATAAGAACCTTTATAGCTGTAACTGCTATATAACATGTCGAATCCGGTATCATTACCCACTTTTGCAATAGAACCTCGGATTTTACCGAATGATAACACTTTGTTGATAGCTGTGTTTTTTAGTAATTCGCTGAATACGAAACTGATACTTCCGGAGGGATAAAAATAAGACCAATTGCCGCGACCTAAAGCGGAGGACCAGTCGTTGCGTCCGGTTACGTCCAAATAGATAAAGTCACCATATCCGAAGCTGGCAGTAGCGAATACCGATTCTTTTGTTTTTTTGTTATATCCTGTAGTCGCTTTTATTTGAGCGGCATTGTTTTCGAGGCTCTTTACATCAGGTTGCATCAGTGCATTTACCCGGTCTTGGATCTTTTTGCTTTGTTGCGTACGCACCGAACCTCCGAAATTGGCATTGATGCTGAACTTTTTAATTCGTTTGTTATACATCAACAAGGCTTCGTAGTTGTTGTTATATGAATTTTCCTGAAATTCGTCGTATTGTCCGTCGACATCGAACGGAGAGTTGTAGTTGGAGAATGTCCATCCCGATCCGGTCTGTATATCCGTTGCTCCCCGTAATCTGAGTCTTAATCCTTTGTAAAGATCGAAATTCAATGTAATATCACCGAAGAACCATTGTTTGGTATCTGCATTCGAGGTTTCGTGCATCGACCAATACGGATTTTGGAATCCTCTGAAAGAGTGAGGCGTACCGTCCGGATTTTTATAATCGGATAATTCTTCATACGATGCATCACGAGGAACTTGAGTAAGCATGTAAATTGGGTTTCGGTTTGAATTATTACGGAATGCACGGTTATCGACATTGTCTATCGTATAACGGGTATTGACATCGATACTTAACCATTTTTTTAGTTTCATCGTAGTGCGTAGGTTGAAAGCGTGTCTGTCTCGTTCGTTAAATCCTTCCAATATATCGTTTCCGTGGGTATTGGTATAAGAGAAACGGATAGATGCAATTTCTGCAACTTTATCGATCGATACGCTGTTGGTCATCATATAACCGGTTTGATAGAGTCCGCTGATATTATTGTCTCCGGGGACATATTTTTTTACTTGTCCGTTGCGTCCGATTACATCAAATCCCAGCATCGGCATACCGAAACACAATTGTGAATAATCGGTAGCAAGGTTTGCCATTCCGTAGGGTAATGAAGGATCATACCAGCTTTTATCGTATGTGTTGATTCCCGTATGTAGTTGTCCGGAGTTACCGCTTCCGTAAACATTCTGGTACATCGGGTATTGATATAATGTGTTGAACATCATGTTAAACCCATACGAAACACCGAGTCCGGCTTTGCGAGAAGCTTTTTTTGTCGTGATCAGAATAACTCCGTTTGCACCGTCCGATCCATATAAGGCGGCTGCATTAGCGCCTTTCAATACTTCGATGCTTTCGATATCATCGGGATTGATACTGGAAATTCCGTCACCTAAATCGAAACCTCCTGAAGTACCGGCACTACCATAGTTGGTATTATCAAGAGGTACACCGTCGATGACATACAACGGCTGGTTGTTTCCTGTCATTTCTGTGCTACCACGCAAAATAACTCGTGTTGATCCGGAAGGACCTCCGGCTGTCTGGCTGACTACAAGTCCCGGAACGCGACCTGCCATCGAGTTGATTACGTTTGTTTCCTTGGCTTTTGTAAGCGATTCACCTTTTACCTCATCAACTCCGTAGCCCAATGCCTTACGTTCTCTTTTGATACCTAATGCAGTTACTACGACTTCATTCAATACCTTACTGTCTTCAGCCATGACAATATTCAATGGCTTTTTACTTGCTTCTATTTCTATCGTTTTGTAGCCAATGTAACTGATAACCAGTGTTGCACCTGGAGCTACGTTTAATGTAAACTTTCCATCTAAGTCGGTGATGGTTCCGTTGGTAGTATTTCCTTTTTCTATAACTGATGCTCCGATAACGGGACCGGTAGCATCGGTTACAGTTCCGGTTACAGTGTGAGTCTGTTGCTCAACAGCAGAATGAACTGGTTGGGTAATTGCTTTTATCGGTGAAATTCCACCTATAAAACAAAGTGAGAGTGTGCCACATAATAGTGTGTACCTGCAATTTTTTGTTTTCATAGATTTGTTTGTATTAAGATTAATAAACTTTTATCCAGTCGATATACATGTTTACCTTCTCTCCGTCTTTCAATGCAGTGATGGCATTGACGTCTGTGATGCCGGTAAAACTTCCACCTACAGCCAGATTGAACAGGATGTAGAAGTTATGGTGAAAATATTCATAACGTCCGCTGACTTTGCTGATGTCGAAAGTGTAAAACTTGGTTCCGTCTATGCTTACAGTCAGACTGTTCTCATTCCATTCCAGCAAGTAGGTATGATATTTCCCATCTTGCAGACTCTGTGAAACATTATCGGCATGATACTCCTGACGATGTCCGCTTTCGTAGTCGGTTCCATAGTGGATAGCTGTGTTGAGATAGGTTTCAGACGTACCGTTGATTATACCGTTTTCCTGTCCCATTTCCATAATATCGATTTCTCCGCACTGAGGCCAAGGCATATTATTGTCGCCCATCATCCAAAATGCAGGCCATAGACCATTTGCTGTTTGGGGAAGTTTGATGCTTGCTTCTATCTTGCCATATTGAAAACTTTTTTTGCCTTGACTGTTTACTCTTCCGGAATAGATTTTGTTTCCTTTCCGTTCTGCCGTTAAGATAAGAACAGATCGTCCTTCATCTGTTCCGGTCGATACATGTGCTGCATCATATATTTGCAGTTCTTGATTTACCCATCCGGCTTCGTGTTCTTCTTTGGTCCATACATTGCTGTCGAATGTTTCGAAGTCATCTTTAAATACAACTTTTTCCAGAGATTCTTCCTGCGGATTCATGTTTACTTCATCGGATGAGCAGGACTGATACATTGAGCACATTGCCAGTGCCAGTAGAATTTTTACTTTTTTCATATTACAGATATTTATGGGTTAAGATCATTATCGGTTCGTAGGGAGCCCGGTTGTAGCTGCGGTGACTAATACGCCGTGTGGCTGTTGAGCTCTGTGCAAAAGTGGGGATTGTATGCAAATAAGATGGTCAGATAGCTGACATATAAGGTTTGATTGCTGACATTTCTACTGGAAGTGATAGTTTTATGACTATCTGAAACAGCTTTATGCCGGTGAAAAGAGTCGTTTTTGAGAGAAGAAGGCATAAAAAAAGCCGGTAAACTGTTTTTTTACCGACTTTCTTATGTAAGACTAAATGAATTTCTTATTGCTTGTCTGATGATGAGGCTGAACTGTCCTGCTCATATTTGCTGGGCTGAATGCCAAATTGTTTTTTGAATAGCATGCTGAAATATTTTACATTTATAAATCCTGTATCAGTAGCTACTTCTGTCACGTTTTTGCCTTGCTTCAGCAGTTCGGCTGCTTGTTGTAATCGGATGATACGGATAAACTCTTGCGGAGCTTTTCCTGTCAGCGATTTGAGCCGGCTGTAAAAAAGAGTACGGCTCATAGCCATTTCCTGACACAGACTGTTGATATTGAATTCTGCATTGCTGATATTCTCAATGACCAGTTGAGTAGCACGTATCACAAATGCATGGTCACTTTCGGAAAGTGCCGGCTGGTTATCAATGGTGTCATCACTTTGTTGAGCTGGCTGGTCAGGAGTTGATGTGGTATTGTTTCTGCCATTTTCTACCTCTTTGAGAGCTTGTCGCATGAAGAAATCTCGCTGACGATTTCTGTTTTCTATGAATCCGCGTACCTTTAACTTTAGTATTTCTGTACTAAAAGGTTTGGGGATATAATCGTCTGCGCCTTTTTTCAATCCTTCTACTACGGCATCATAATTGGTTTTGGCAGTGAGCAAGATAAAAGGTATACCGGCTGTATCCGGATTTTCTTTTACCATTTGACATAATTCGTCCCCCTGAATACCCGGCATCATTACATCCGATAAGATCAGATCGGGATATTCATTCGACAGATAATCGAGAGCTTCTTTCCCATTTGCGACATCAATGACACGGTAATAGTGTTCAAAGGTCTTGCGTAGATAGTAGCGCAATTCTTCGTGATCTTCTACTATCAGCAACGTATCTTTACCTTCCAGTTTCTCTTCAACCTCTTTCTTCTCTGGTGAAGAATATGTAGTATTTTCGTTTTGTTGTGAAGGTGATGATAGGTGTGAAGTAGCCTGAAGTGTTTGTGATACGGCAGCTGTATTATGAGCTTTCTGTAATGTAACAGAGAATGTTGTACCTTTGTTTACTTCTGATTCATAAGATACTTTTCCATGTAGCATCTTTACAATACGCTGTACCTGCAACAAACCGAATCCTGTGCCAGACTCGTGTGATTCTCTGGCATTTTCAGCCCGGTATACACTGTTAAATAAGTGTTTTCTGGCTTTGGAGGGTATACCGATGCCATTGTCTTTTACTTCGATGATAACTTTTTGCTTATTATATCGCAGACTTATTTCTATATTTCCGTGTGATGGAGTGTACTTGCATGCATTGGAGAGTAAATTGTCGAGTAACATTTCCATTAGATGTCTGTCTGCCATGGCATATACATCCTGATCTGGTAATGAAATATGCAAATGCAACTGTTTTTTGTCGCATAGTGCCTGGAAGCTTGCACATTCTTCAACAAGCAGTTCACTCAGGTTTACAGGTTCCAGTGTGATAGACTTCTTGTGTGTATCTACTTTCTCAAACTCCAGCAGCTGTGTGATGAGAGTGTGAAGCTTGCGCGTGTTGTTACGTGCCATATCCAGCAGCTGATGTGCATCGACAGATAGTTCCTGTTGTTTTCCTAAATCTTCCAGTGGGGCCATAATCAGTGTAACCGGAGTTCTGATGTCGTGAGCCGTATCTATGAAGAATTTGATTTTGTCTTCATCATATTGCTTCTGAAGCTGGTTGCTCTTGAAGCGGAGGATAAAGTAAAAAATACCTCCTACCAGACAGATATATACTATCCATGCATACCATGAGTTCCACCAGGGCTGTGCGATTTGTATGGGTAGTGTCTGCTCGGATATAATTTCTCCATTACTTTTTCTCAAGCTGCGTACTTTGAGTGTATATGTTCCGGGAGATACATTGGTATATCGTACAGATCCGTTTGAAGATAGATTACTCCATGACTTTTCGTATCCGTCTAAAATATACTGATAAGCAATGTCGTGCTGGAACCGATAGTTTATAGATTCGAACGTAACGACAAACGAATTGTGGCTGTATCCCAGATGGACGTCCTTATCGACTAGCATCTGATAGATGCAGGGATGTAGCTGTTTGGCTTCATGCGGATTGAGATATTCAACTCGTAAATCGGTAAATCGCAGTGGAGCTTGATAATCTACCATCATTACTGCGTCGGGAGAAATAAATACAGCTCCGTTAGTGCTTCCGTATGCAAATCTTCCATCAGATAATTGGGTATACGATGATTTATTATATACTTTGTCTATGTCATAGATGTAATTCAAATTTGATACCTGGAAGTCTTTAACAATAGCCAGTCCTTTTCCTGTACTTGCCCATATACCTCCCTGAGAATCCCGTTGCAGACTGTATACGTCGTCAGACAACATACCTTCGTGGGTAGTAAATGTTTTCAGCTCGTGAGTATTCATGTTGTATAAACTCAGTCCTCCTCCTTCTGTACCTAACCATACCGTTCCGTCATCATTAAAAAGCATGGAAATGATGTAAGCACTGGCATTTTGCTCATTGAGATCTTGAGTGGTAGCATAAGGTTTGACTGTTCCACTCTGTTTGTCTATTATGCAGAAGCCGTTTACTGTGGCTACTGCTATCTGGTGATGGTTTATGGCCATAATGGAGTGTATCCAGTTTACATCAAATACCTGTTTACGTTGTCTTGATTTGTCCCATTTAACCAGTCCGCCATCAAGTCCCCCAATCCACAAGTCGCCGTCATAATCTTCGGTGATCGAGAATATGTAGTTGGTAGTCAGTTCTCCTTTTCCTTCTGTGAGGTGTGTGGTTGTTTTTCCGGACTTATCTAGTTGATACACACCGTCTCCGTAGGTTCCGGCCCATATATTGCTGTCTTTACCTTTGCACAACGTTACGGTAACGGTTGATTTCAGTATATGTTTCCAGATGCCGGAGGGAGTTAAAATACTGATTCCGTCGTCAGTGGCAAACCATATATCACCGTTGGTATTTTCTTCGATATCATTGACATTATCGTTTGCCAGCGATTGTGGATTACCTCTTTCATGGTTGAGGATAGTTATGGGATATTTCAGGTAGATAGCAACAGATACTCCTCCCGTATAACTTCCTATCCAGATATTTCCCTGATGATCGCGGGTTACGGCATAAACTCCATTTCCTTGCAGGTAGATATCGCTGTTATCTTCTGTATTGATAAAAAGATTACTTCTTTTAGTTTCCAGATTGACTGTATGTACACCTCCTCCATCTATTCCGATCAGTAGGGTATGGTCGTCGTAGGCTGTGATGGCCCGGATGGGACTGGAAAAGCAGGAGTTCTGTTTTTCGATGTGTTCTACTATGCCAGTTGTCGGATCCAGTGTCCATAGTCCATTATTGAATGTTCCGATCCAAAGCTGTTTATGTGCGCTATCATAAAAAAGAGTTTGTACGTTTTTGTTCTCTGTGAGAACTTTGGTATGCTGAGGATTTGAACATGATATATATAACACTCCGTTGGATGTTCCTGTAAATAGAGAATCTCCTACACAGATAATGTCATTGATGTACTTATCCGGAATAATCTGTGAAACAGCTTCATCGGGAGCTTTTTTGTATAATCCTTTACTTAACCCCAGCCATAATGTTCCGTTTGGGTCCATACAGAGCTTATTCAGGATAATTTCTCCCTTGATAGATTCGCCTAAATATAATTCTTGTTCGAAACTGTCTGTATCAGGCCGGTATCGATAGATTCTGCCAGTGTGATCGTATGCCCATAATCCGTACTTTTCGTGATACAGCAAGCGGATTCTGCGTCCAGCCATATCACCATAATAGAAGTTTCCCTCTAAGGTATAGTTTTTTACCATCTGGCCATTGTACCGGTCTATACCTGCTTTTGTTGCAATCCACATTGCATGATGGTTGTCTTCTACGATTGAAAACACTCGTTGGCTGCTAAGTCCTTCTACGTGACCGATATGTCTGATGTTGAACATCTTGTTTGTCAATTCAGCCTGAGCAGTAGTACCTATAGCCCATACAAGGAGAATAATGATATATTTCAGTAAGATTTTCATGCGGTAAAGTTTATCAAAGACATGAGGTCGTTTTTCATAAGTATGATATGCTGATGTTTGTTGGTGATTCAATGATTATTGTAAAAATAGTTGTATACAAAATCATTTGTCACATATTGCAAAAATAATTAAACTAAATCAAATATGAAAAACGCATGTGAATATAACTTTTCTATTTTGCTGTATAGTTACTTTTGTCGGTCTTTCATGATTTCTTCTGCATGATCAAGTGCCCAATCGGTTAACATTTTCAATATTGGCATTAAACTTTCACCTCGTAGAGTCAACTTATATTCCACGCGAGGGGGAACTTCCGGATAAACGGTGCGTTTTATCAGTCCGTCTGTTTCTAAAGAGCGTAATGTAACAGTTAGCATTCGTTGTGAGATCTCTCCGATACTTTTCTGTATGCCATTGAACCGCATAACTCCGTTGGTATGAAGGGTTGTTAAAACCAGCATTGCCCATTTGGTACTGATGCGTGCGATGATATCTCGGATAGGACATATACCTGAATGATGAAAGTTTTGCATATATTAACAGTTAGTAAATGCTTGTTTCATAATAATACTTACACTGGTGTAAGTGACTGACATTGATGTGCCTTCTTGTATTATCCGGTTGAGGCCCATACATTTGCAACACAAAAGTAATAAAGTTACTAATAATAACTAATGTATAATTTAAAAAAACTAGAATTACCTTAGATTTGCATCCGAGGATTACAGATAAAATAGAAAGGATAAATTTGT
>OMDF01001245.1_pt1 | contig 12945 bp, 8 predicted proteins | sample 1673631 | NCBI WGS metagenome assembly OMDF01 (sample SAMEA103958117, study PRJEB25191) | human gut metagenome | biome: human-associated habitat [ENVO:00009003]; feature: intestine environment [ENVO:2100002]; material: feces | place: Germany | collected 2013/2015 | reverse complement strand
AGCTGTATTTTCTGTAAGCTGCCATTGTATGTGATGGTGATCCCTTTGGCTTTGTCATTGAATGCTTGGGGATTGTTTTTGCTTACCGGGATGATTTCGAAAGTCCGTTCCTGAAGCATTCCGTCAAATTCTCCCTTTCGCTCACCAATAATAAGCTGGTGGCTTGCCTCATCATATGTCATAGGAATGAGGGCATATCTGTTCTTTTCGTAATTGTAATTAGTGCCTTCATCTTCGTATAACGTAAATGAGGCATTGGCTCCCTGATAGACATATAATTTGATGGAATCTGCTTTCTTCTCATCGGTATATTGAATTTCGGGACCAAAAGGTATGATTGAACCTGCACGAACAAACAAAGGAATACGTTCGTATGGGGCATCTACATTCTTTCTTATTCCTCCTTTTTGCAATTCTCCGGTATAGAAGTCGTACCAGTCGGACGATTTGGGGAAATAAATTTCACGGCTTCGTGCTTCGTACTGGTATACAGGAGAGACCATGATGGAAGGACCGAACATAAATTGGTCGCCTATATTGTTTACATTTTCATCAGCAGCGAAGTCCATCACCAATGGGCGCATGATTGTATAATCGTTGAGCCAAGTCATGCCAGCAAGGGTGTAAATGTAGGGCATTAACCTGTAGCGGAGTTTGGTATAGTAAACAACGGAATTATATGCAGGGTGTCCTTCGGGAGCAATTTCCCAGATTTCACGGAAAGGATATTGGCCATGAGCACGGAACAGGGGACAAAAAGCACCGAATTGGTACCAGCGTGTATTGAGTTCGCGCCATTCCTTATAATCTGCATTCTCTTTTTGGGTTTTATTCCATTCCGTTTGGCCTTTTACATATCGGCTTTCTACGCAAAAGCCTCCGATATCCATTGTCCAGTAAGGGATGCCACTTACAGAGAAGTTTAAACCGGCTGTAATTTGTGCTTTCATATCTTCCCAACGGGTTGCGATGTCGCCACTCCAGGTAGCTGTGGAATATCGCTGAAGACCTGCAAATCCGGAACGGGTCAGCAGGAACACACGTTTATTGTTGTCTACGCTACGCTGGCCGTTGTAGATGGCTTCGGCATTCATCAGTGCATAAGCATTGAAATATTCGGCAGAAGGCCCTAAGGCAGTAGGTCCGCATAAGTCTTTGCGGTATTGCATGTCGGTACAATCTCTGATGTTAGGCTCACTGGCATCCATCCACCAGGCATCGATATTGAGCGGATAATAATGTTCGTACATTTGCTTCCAGAATAATTTACGTGCATCGGCATTGTAGGCATCGTAGAAGCCGTAGTGGTAGCCGGGACCTACCCAGTCTCTCAGACTGTCTTTTACAGACTGCTGATAAATCCATCCGTTCTTATCGAATTCTTTATAATGTTCGGTATTAATGTAGAACTTAGGCCATACGGAAATCATCATACGCCCGTTCATGGCATGGATAGAGTCGACCATTGCTTTGGGATCGGGGAAAAACTGCTTGTCGAATTCATGACTTCCCCATGCATTTTCCGGCCAGTGATTCCAGTCTAATACAATGTTGTCGATAGGAATGCGGCGCTCGCGGAACGTCTTAAAGGCAGTAAGCATCTCATCGGCAGTTTTGTATCTTTCCCTGCTCTGCCAGTAACCCATGGCCCATTTGGGCATGATGGGAGCTTTTCCCGTTAGGGTACGATAGCCGCTGATGACATCGTCCATATCATTTCCGGCAATGAAATAGTAATCGAGCTGTTGAGTCATTTCGCTCCACCAGGACTGTTTACCTTGTTCATGAGGATCTACCGGACTTAAAACCCGCAAACCGGAGTAAGAGACAGAACCGTCTGGTTCCCATTCTACTTTCAAGGGAACTTTCTTACCTGCTGTAAGGTTTACAGAGAATTTGTAGCTGTTGGGATTCCATGCTGTACGCCAACGTTCGGGTACGACTAGTTTGTTGTCGATGTAGACTTTAGTGTATCCGGCATAGTATAAGATGAATTTGAATTCTCCACTTTGCGAAGGTTCAATTGTTCCTTCGAAACATACTTTGGAACCCATGAATGGAAATCCTTCTGGCAAGTTTATGACTTTCGACAAGTCTTCGCGTTTTAAATGCTCAAAGTACAAGGAAGGCTCACGACGTATCAACGTTTCTTTTCCCGAATGTTCGGATGGTATATAGGTGCCGGTCAGGGCGCCTTCTTTTCCATCTTTATCGTATAGCTTGAACACTTCTCCCAATTGTGAATAATCATTCGGATTACCGAAACGGCATAGGGAGTAACTGTCCAGCAGAATACCATAATTTTTATTGGATACAATAAATGGCACAGATACTTTGGTGTTGTATTGGAATAGTTCTTCGTTCTTTCCTTTGTAATTGAATTCTTCGGATTGATGTTGTCCCAATCCGTAAAAAGCTTCATTGTCCGGTGACTCGAATACCTGACGGATCGTGTAACCTTTACGACCTTCTATCTCTATTGGTGTAAAATGTTTTCCTCCCCCTTTGTTCTCCTGGAGGATTAATTTTCCGTTTTTATCTGTGAACCATACTTCGCCGGTTGAGCTGAGCACACTGGCCTTGACTTCTTGAGTCGAGACGGATATTGTATCTCCTGATTGCAGAACTGTGAATGGAACTTGTTCTTCTGGAGGAATGGCGATCAGACTTTTCTCTTTACTGAATTCTCCCAGAGGAGTAGCAGATACATGAATAAGTTTTTCGCCTACAACCTGGAGACGTACCAATTGCGGCTGATTCTCGTTCTTTTGTTGTATTCTGACAATAACTCCGTTTTCGGTAGGTTGAAAGACTTTGTCGTTGCAGGAGCCTAGTAGTAGTCCTGTCAGTAAGCAATAAGAAAACAGTTTTATTTTCATGGTTGTAAGATGGTTTATTTATTATTATAAAAGAATTCTATAGGCTGATACAAAGATAAGAAAATAAGTCCTTTATAAATAGGTATAAATAGTAACAAAGAGTGCGCTAATCATAACAGAGAGGGGGAAAATAAATAAAATATAGCTTCCTGAAGGGGGAAACACTGCTTTAATTATCATTTTATACTGTAACACTAGGGTAAACAGATCTTATTTTTTATTTTTGTCCAAAACACATGGCTATGAAGAAAATCTTATTCTTATTATTGAGTTTTGTTCTGATGTCTTCATACTCATCAAGCGCATCGGTTGTAGTGGAGAGTCGGGAACTGCATCATCCGAAAAACTATTCTATAATGTATATGAAAGATGGAGAACCTGTAGACAAGCATGCGGATCAAAAACTCTTATATTCTTTATGGAAGGAGCTTTTTATACTGGATATTCAATTCAAGTTTGTCGGCCCAGATATTGTAGATACAAGGATAGGCAAGATGAATTATGCTCAATTGTCTGAGGATTCGAAGTCTTGTAATAAGGCAGAAAGGCTGGAAAAACTTGTAGCCGAATATCAACCTGATATTGTTCTGTTAGATATAGTCAAATGCGATGACACTTTGAAGAGTGATTACTCTAAAAGTTGGGCTTCGGTAATTACAGATATATTGCAGGCTAATTCAAATGTTAAGATAATTCTGTCTAAAACAGGGCTGGGAAGTGAGTATGTGTCACATATTGCAGGGCTATCGATGACATCTGGAATGCCTTCAAATGATAGGATATTATGGGTTGACTCTAATATTACGTTTGAAAGCGTTCATAAGAAGCAGTTTTCTGATAATAAAAGTAACGAAACTTGTGTGGTTGGGGAAAAGGCAAAAGTTTGGGCAGACGGTATTACTCGGTTAGTGCATAAGACGACGAAAGCTTATACTCCGCAAATCTATTCATATAAAGCAATTGCAGAGGGTGATTCTTTGACTCTTCATGTTTTTGAGGATAGAAAGTTGAAAACTGCATCCGTTAAGCCTGCCATTGTATTTTTCTTTGGAGGGGGATGGAGCTATGGCACTCCTTTGCAATTTTATAGGGAATGTTCTTATTATGCTTTAAAAGGATATGTGGCAATAGCTGTGGACTATAGAATTAATTTTTTGCACCATACGACTCCTTTCCACAGTTTTGATGATGCTAAAGATGCTATCTGTTGGATAAAGAAACATGCACAGGAACTGCATGTTGATTCTACAAGAATTGTGGCCGCAGGAGCGTCTGCTGGTGGGCAATTGGCTGCGGCTTTGGGGACTGTATCTAATATCTCCGAGGGAGATACAGAATCATATATCCCGGATTTATTATTGTTGTATTATCCGGTTATTGATAATAGTCCGTAAGGATATGGACCTAAATTGATGAAAGATAATTATCAGAAGATCTCTCCTCTGCATAATATTAATTCCAAGACTCCGCCAACTTTGCTCTTAGTAGGAACTAAAGATCAGTATATCCCTGTAGAAACGTGTGAAGCGTACAAAGCGAAGATGGATTCTTTGGGGATAGATTGCGAATTGCATTTGTTTGAAGATCTGGAACATCCACTCTTCTTATATCGTGAGCCGTTGACTTCCGTCTTTTATGAAATAAGGAAGTATACAGATGCTTTTTTACAGAAACATGGTTATTATTAAAATGAGAGTAAACTGCTAACTTTGCACAGACGAAGGGTATTTCTTCTCCACTTTCTTGATATAAATCCAAAGTGCAATTACAGCAGTGACAAATGCAAAAAAGTCGGATACAGGCATGCTGGTCCATACTCCATCCAATCCTAAAAATCGGGGGAAGAATATCAGACCAGGCAATAGATATAATAATTGTCTGGTTAGAGAGAGAAATATGCTGATTTTGGCCATGCCGATACTTTGAAAGAAGTTACCTATGACAATTTGTGCACCTACAAATGGAAATATGGCTATGCAAATGCGTACTCCGTGCGAAGCCATGTCGATGAGATGCTCGTCACTGGTGAAAACAGCCGAAACGGCATGAGGAAACAATTCACAGATGATGAACCCGGAACTTGTGATACATACCCCAGTCAGGATACTTAATTTCAAAGTCGCTTTTACCCGTTCGTGTTTCAGTGCTCCGAAATTATATCCTACGATGGGTTGCATACCCATTGTCAGTCCTAATACAATCATGACATAAAGCACTAACAGGCGGTTGATGATGCCATATGCACCGATTGCCATATCTCCTCCATAGCGTTGCAGACTGTTGTTTACTATAATGACAATGGCACAGGCTGTTACATTCATTAGAAATGGCGACATTCCGATAGAGAAAATATTGCCGATAATGCGTTTCTTGATTTTCCAGAATCCACGATGCAACTGCACTACACTTGTTTTTTGAATAAAGTGTTGCAGAACCCAAACCATTCCGATAAATTGGGAAATTATGGTAGCTGTTGCTGCTCCACGGATTCCCCATTCGAAGTGGAAAATGAATATAGGAGCCAGAACCACATTGCATATCACTGTTACCAGTGAGGTCAGCATGGCTTTACGTGGATAACCGGTAGCACGCATGATATTATTCAGCCCGATCATGGTGTAAGAAATAGGTGTTCCTAGCAGAATAACTTGCATAAAATCACGGGCATAAGGCAGAGTGTCATTGCTGGCTCCGAAAAATAGAAGTATCTCATCCAGAAAAAGCAAAGATATGCTTCCGAAAAGGATAGAGTTTATCAGGCAAAGTGTCAGTGTAGTAGCTGCAATTTCATTAGCGCCTTTTAGGTCTTGTTGTCCTAAACGGATGGATGAGATGGTAGCCCCTCCGGCTGATACCAATGTACAGAACGCTACAACGAGATTCATAAGTGGAAAAGTAATGGCAAGGCCAGCAATACCCATGGCTCCTACACCATGACCTATAAAAATGCTGTCGATGATATTATACAGCGAGGTGATGGTCATACCGATAATGGCAGGGATAGAGTATTGCAGAAGCAGTTTGCCTATGCGTTCAGTTCCTAATATATGGGGATCGTTCATAGCTCGTTTCTATACATTGTATTTTTTATATCTGATTACAATATGATTTTCAGTATTTTTCCACTGTATCCTTTTACTGAAATATCTGTAGCCTTATAGAGCAGCAGGCTGATGTCTTCTTCTTCTCCACTAATTAAATCTTTTGCACGATATTGGGGATTTTGTGGTATCTGCAGAAAATTGAAGGCATGTGTCGGTATGTTGATGGCAAGATCCATGGACATATGATCGAAATTGACAACAATGATAAGCAATTCGTTTTCATATTTGCGCAAGAAAGCATATTGTCTGTGCTCATTAAAACGCCAACCGTTTATGTTAGCATACATCAAGTCGAAGAAGTCTCCTTGTGAGATTGCTTTTTCTTCATTGCAAAGAGTCAAGACACGCTGATAAATGGAATACAAGGCTTTTTGTTCATCTGTAAGCATATTGCCGTCGAATTTTCCTCCGTTACGCCAGCGTCGTATTGTATCTATGCTCCAATAGTCGAAGATAGTTGTCCGGCCATCGCGTCCACTGAAGCCTTCGTTATCCATACCGGGTTCTCCAAATTCTTGTCCAAAGTAAATCATCATGGGGTTGGTATTCATGCAGGCCGATACGATTAAGCCTGGGATCGCTTTGAATGGATTGCCGGCAAAAAAATCGGAGGCTATTCGTTGTTCGTCATGATTTTCCAGGAAGTTGAGCATGCGCTTTTCGATTCCTCCCAGATTTTGCCATGCATGAGTGATGGCAGTTGCCGATCCATTATTGCAGATGATGGAGCGCAATGTATCATATAGTCCGACTTTATCGTATAAATAATCGAATTTCCCACGGAACAGATAATTCTTGTATTCGGCAGGATTATAAACTTCGGCAATGAATAGGATCGATGGATATTGTGCTTTTACTTGAGGTATGGCCCATTCCCAAAACTCTACAGGCACCATTTCTGCCATATCGCAACGGAAACCATCGATATTTTTACCAGCCCAGAATAATAGGATATCCAACATCTTAGTCCAGGTATCCGGAATCGGATTAAAATGAGGAGTGTTCCCATTCTGATAATCTATACCATAGTTCAGTTTTACGGTTTCATACCAGTCATTGATGTTCGGATAAGCATCGAAACGGTTATTGCCTGTTGCTTTGGCCGGGTATTCTTTATATGCTTCGGCAGCAGCTCCTTTCATGTCAAATTGGGCATGGAGCTCAGAGTTCGGTATATAATAAAAATTATTATAGGGGCTGAAAGCATAAGCCGGATCATCATTGGCTCCTAATTGAGCTGTTCCGTCGGGCTGGCTGTCCGAATGATACTGGCGTGCTACATGATTAGGTACAAAGTCGATGATAACCTTTAAGTCACATCTGTGTGTGCGCAATACAAGGTTCTCGAATTCTTTCATTCGTCCGGGAATATCTTTGGCTAAGTCCGGATCTACATCGTAGTAGTCTTTGATGGCATACGGCGAACCAGCTTTTCCTTTAACAAATGCCGGATGGTCAGGCCGGATGTTGTAACGACGATAATCGGTTTGGGTTGCATGTTCTATGATGCCTGTATACCATATATGGGTTGCTCCTAGTTTTTTTATTTCGTTTAAGGCTTTTATGGTAAAGTCCGCCATTTTACCGCATCCGTTTTCTGTGATATTTCCATTGTAGATACAATGATTATTATTGTTTCCAAACAGACGTGTGAAAACTTGATAGATGATTGGCTTATTATGATTATCCTTCATTTTATTATGTTTGATTGAAGATTGATACTATATGAATTAGATTTAGAGTCGGAAGTATACTTTAGCTTTTAGGTTTTCCAGACACTTCCTTTCTCGGACAATGCTTGTGCCAGTATTTCATTGGCTGTATTATAGCCCTGCATGAATATTTCTTCTGCTTTTTCCAATTCTGTATTGCTGTATCCTGCCAAGTTATAAGGCTCTATCAGCAGGTCGGCTTTTTCCCGTTCAGGGAATGAATTGGAACGGAACATGAAATTGTAAGAACGTAAAGCTATGCTTACAATATTCATTTTGTATTTGGTAGCCATGAGCGGGCTGACATTTACTGCGACTACTTTCTCACAGATCCGGCGAATCGTGGAAACTGGCAGGTTCATCATTAAACCACCGTCTACATAATATGTTCCTTCTATTTTTACTGGAGAGAACAGTACCGGCATACAGCAGGAGGCGGCTACCCGTTCTGCTATGTCGCCTTTGTGGAAATGTACGATACGGCCATGGTCTAGATCGGTTGCTGTTATGATAAGGGGAATTTGCAGTTGTTCCAGTTTCTTGGCTTTCAGGTTGCTTCGTAAAAAGTCGATAAACTCGTCCAACTCGAACAGTCCTACTTTGGGTATCACTAATTTTGTCAGGTCCTGAAATTTGTGTCCGGCAAAGTAGTCAAGGACTTTATGGGGTTCGTTCCCATCAGCATAGAAGACACCGGCTAATGCTCCGGCACTGGTTCCTGATATAATGTTAGGATGAATGTCATGTTCCAGTAATGCCTGCATGACTCCCAAATGTGCAAATCCTTTGATGAATCCACCGCTTAAAGCAAATCCTACAGCATATTTTTTCGTAGACCAGTTATTTGTTATAATTTCCATTTTTCGGGATTTGTATCATTTATTCGGCACGAATTTAATGATTTTCTTGTTTGAATAACGTATAAGAATGGAAATATTTTGGGCAAAGATATGCTTTTTATAGGGGGAAACTTATCCGAAGGTTGGCAGATATAAAAAAACGGAACATGAAAGGATTCTCATCCGATCATGTTCCGGTCTATATTGTGATAGATTTATCAGAGATTTCTGATGGCTTTCAGCAACAGAAAACCTCCCCACCATTGTATCAGCATTCCTGGGATTCCCATACGAAAGTCCTGAATAGCGAGGTAAAAATCTCCGCACAAAGCCCATTCAAAACCAGTACCGATGAACTGATAAGCCAGAACAACGATAAGCAGGGTCGCAATAGTTGCTTTTTGTGTATAATGGGCGGTTATGGCGGCAGCGCCTGCCAGCAATGTTGATTTGATCAGAATAGGGAGGAGTACGGAAGTTGCGGGCATGCCGAAAAGCAGGTGGTTAATGACAGGTGAAAGCAACGCTGTCAGCAAACCTACCCGGAACCCGTATTTATAAGCTGCAATCAGAGTAAAGAAGTAGATTGGCAGTAATGTCGGTCCACCAGCTGGAATAAGATGGCAGAGCTGTGGCAGAAGGATGTTGCCTGCTATAAATAAGAAGGCAAACAAGTATGTCTTTATGTTTCCGAAAGACAATGAGTAAAATCTTGCATTTGTTTCCATATTTCGGTGTGATATTAAGATTTATATTTTGATAAGTTCGTATTCCATTGTTCCCAAACCGATTTTCTCGGCGTGGCGAAGTCCTGCTAACCAGTCGGTATCGGGATGTATTATATGGAATTTGTCGCATCCGCACAGGTCCTCGTGTTCGTGCTTCTCGCCCAATACGTTGTTGCCGTGTAGGATGGGAGTAGCTATGACCATGTCGGCCGCAAGCTTTGTCCAATGCGACAGGGTCGGCTGAAGCCAGCATTCCAAGATCGGGGATGATAGCAGCATCATTATGGTTCCAGCAGTCACACTCGGGTGATACGTTCATAATGAAACTGATATGAAAATGTGGTTTGTCTTTTACTACAGCCAAAGCATATTCTGCAATTTTGTAGTTCAACCGTTCTGAGGTGTCCCAATCGCTGACGACGGCAGCATCATGTTGGCATAAGGCAACACATTGGCCACAGCCGACGCATTTTGTATAGTCTATTTCGGCTTTGCGGTCCGCATTCAGATGCACGGCGTCGTGGGCACAATGCTTTACACAGATGTTGCATCCGATGCAGTTGTTTGTATTAATCTTGGGTTGCGATGCTGCATGCAGTTCCAGTTTCCCGCCTACACTGGCACATCCCATTCCCAGGTTCTTCAGTGCACCGCCGAAGCCCGCCTGTTCATGTCCTTTAAAGTGGTTCATGCTGATAATCACATCTGCATCGGCAATAGCTGTACCGATTTTGGGAGCAGGACAGTATTCACCGTTTAAAGGAATTTCACGGTAATCTGTACCTTTCAGACCGTCTCCTATAATAACCTGACATTGTGCCGATATAGGATTGAATCCATTTTCCATAGCACTTTGTAGGTGGTCTACTGCATTCGAACGACGTCCGCTATATAAAGTGTTACAGTCAGTCAGAAAAGGCTTTGCACCCAGTTGGCGAAGCAGGTTTGCCATACGTGCAGCATAGTTAGGACGTATATATGCCAGGTTTCCAGGTTCACCGAAGTGAATTTTGATAGCTGTAAAGCTATCTTTTAAGGGAAGCTGCGCAATACCGGCACGTTTCAACAGGCGTTCCATTTTGTCCAGCAGGTTTGATGTTGGAGAAGTACGCAAATCCGAATAATATACTTTTGCTTTTTCCATATTAATACCTATTAATGGTGATAATCTCTGCAAAAATAGCGGATAAAATTAAAAATAAGTAGGTATTATTCTAAAAAAAGTGCCATAGCGGACCGTTCCCTTGACCAATTTGCATGTCTTTCCCTCGATTGATGGCCTGATAAACATATTGTTTGGCTTGTCTGACAGCCTCTTCCATGGGATTTCCGTAGGCCAATTGTGTAGCGATGGCCGACGAAAGTGTGCAACCGGTTCCATGCAGATTATGGCTTTCAATTTTGGCTACACTATAGCGATATATGTTTTCCCGATGGAACAGGACATCACACATTTCGTCTCCTTCCAGGTGTCCGCCTTTTACGAGTACTGAAATTCCATAACGATGGGCAAGGGTTCGTGCGGCTTCTTCCATGTCGTTTATACTATTTATTGTGTTACCGGTCAGCAGGGCTGTTTCGTGCAGATTGGGAGTGATGAGCGTACATAGGGGAAACAGCTTTTCGCAGATAGCTTGTATGGTTTCTTCAGTCATCAACCGGCGCCCACTGGTAGAGATCATGACCGGATCGTAGGCAACATGTGGAGGGCGGTATATTTGCAGGCAATCAGTAATGGCTGTAACAATATTTGCATCGTGTACCATACCTATTTTAACGGCATGAGGGGGGAGGTCGTCCATCACAGATTCTATCTGACGTCGTACTGTCTCATCTGTTTGTGGATAGACGGCTTGTACGCCTTGGGTATTTTGGGCAGTGATGGCTGTTATGACGGTAGCGGCATATCCTCCTAAGGCTGAAATGGTTTTTGTGTCGGCCTGAATGCCTGCACCACCCGAGCAGTCAGAGCCTGCAATGGACAGGATGATTGGTGTGAAAGCGGCTTGCCGCAGGCGAAGAAAATGAGGTATGAAGTCATTGCCTAAATGATTCCAGATATCGCCCAACAAAACGGCACCTCCGAAGCCGAATTGTTTTATGTCGTTCATTCGTTCGCTATCGAGCCCTCCTAATGCCATGACACGGGAATCGATGATGCCTTGTCGGTGGGCTTCTTGCAACTGGTTGGCTGTGAAAGCCGACGAATAGCCGGCTTTGGATATACTGTCGAAGATGGGGCTAAGGAATACGTAATTGCAGGATGGCTTGTGTTGCTTGACCTCTTCTAACGAGTGACAGGAGCAACTGATATGTCCTTTATAGTCTTGGGGAACATGGGGATTACGCCTGTTCAAATGGATACCTTTCAGGTGGTATCGGTTGACTAACTGAAAATGTTCGTGAACAACAATGCGCGAATGATATTCTTCGGGTATCTTGTCAAGTAGACTTTCAATTTCTGTAATGTCAGATTCTGGTTTTCGCAAATGAAGAATTTCCAGACCATAGTAGAACAAGGTGGTGATAGCTTCCGCTTCGCCAGGGAAGAAGTCGGGGCGAGTGATAACAATCAGTTTCATAGTCAACTTGTTTGTAAAGCTCAATACGATGTTGGGTAGTTAGTTGGTTTGTAGGGGCGCATATCGGTATGTAATCAGAATGCTAATTGGTAAGTCTGGAGGGTTCTCAGATCGATGGTCCATAACTTTTCTGATAATACATCTCCGTATCCGCAGACAATTTTCAGAACTTCATTGGCTTCCATACTTCCTACTACGGCAGGGGTAATACCTATTACTGATGAATCTGGTGTCAACTGAAGCATGTTGGCTTCGTCTGGGTAGAGATCACGGTAGGTACGTGGTTGTTTGCCGTAATTGAATACGGAAACCTGGCCTTCGAATCCCTGAATAGCACCATAGACATAAGGCTTTCCCAGTCGGGAGCTGACATCGCTTATCAGGTAGCGGGTGGTAAAATTGTCGCATCCGTCTATTACGATGTCGTATTCTGCGATCAGCTTTTCGGCATTCAGGCGGGTTAGCCTTGTCTGATAGGTGTGTATGGATGTTTGGCTATTCAGTTCATGCAAGTGTCGGGCAGCACAAATTACTTTGGGTTGTCCTACTTCAGCTTCGCTGTATAACACTTGGCGTTGCAGGTTACTTAAGCTGACAACATCATCATCAATCAGGCCGATTGTTCCTATACCGGCTGCTGTCAGGTAGAGGGCGATAGGAGCGCCAAGTCCGCCTACACCTATAATAAGGACACGTGCGCGCGAAAGGCGTTCCTGTCCGGTTTCACCTATTTCAGGCAAAGCGGTTTGTCTGGTATACCGTGAGGTCATGGCTGTTATTTTTTGAGTTTTTTATCTATGGTAAAGGAATGGTACATCTTTGTGATTGGGAGTATCACAAGTGTACCATTCCTTGTATTACAGAAAATAGATTATTTGGAACCGAACAAGTCAAAACTTGCATCCCAGTCTTTCCATACCGGTTCGCGTCCGATGTGTTTCAGGGCAGCATTTACTTCTACCGCCGTACGGTCGTCGCTGATGTGGAATTGTTCCAATGCTTGTGGATAGGTATAATATCCTCCGGGTTCGGTCTTGCTTTCAGCACTCATGGTAGTCACTCCGAGTCTTGCCATGTTGTCGCGGATTTGTGCCGGCTCAC
>OMDF01001234.1_pt1 | contig 13043 bp, 10 predicted proteins | sample 1673631 | NCBI WGS metagenome assembly OMDF01 (sample SAMEA103958117, study PRJEB25191) | human gut metagenome | biome: human-associated habitat [ENVO:00009003]; feature: intestine environment [ENVO:2100002]; material: feces | place: Germany | collected 2013/2015 | reverse complement strand
TTGTAACTGGCAACAGGCACAAATCCTTGCGCAAAACCTGTCAATGGCACACTGACACACAGCATAGCCGCCTGCATCACCGCCAGCGCACTGACGTAAATATCGCCATAACGCTCCAGACTGCCATTCAGAACAAAACCTACCAGACTTTCCGTACTGGCCATAATGAAAGGAGAAAGTCCCAGTGCCAAAGTAGCTCCTACAATGCGGCGATCCAACTTCATATAACAGAGTTCCAACCGTAAGGAAGCTTTCTGCGAAGTCAGGAAACGCAATACCCACACCGCACTGCACGCCTGCGACAGAATGGTAGCCAGTGCCGCCCCCTTCACTCCCATATCGAAGACAAAGATAAACAAGGGATCCAGCACTATGTTGAGCACCGCTCCAATGATAACCGAACACATAGCTACGCCCGGCCTTCCCTGACAGTTGATAAACAGATTCAGTCCTACCACCGTCTCGACAAACAGCGTCCCTAACAGATAAACTGACAGGTAATCGACCGCATAGGGCAACGTATTGGCCGAAGCACCAATAGCCAGCAGAATAGGCTCCATAAAGATATAGGAAATGGAAGAGGTGATGACTGCAAACAATATCAGCAGCACAAACCCGTTACCTAATATCTTCTCGGCGCGTTCGCGATGATTCTGTCCCAAAGCGATGGATGCCAGCGGGGCTCCTCCTCCGCCTACAATGGAAGAGAAAGAAGAAATCAGAATAATGATAGAACTGGTCACTCCTACTCCAGCCAGCGCATCGGTACCAATGCCTGGAATGTGACCGATATACATACGGTCCACCAACGTATAAAGCAAATTGACCAACTGGGCTGCAACCGCAGGCAAAGCCATACGGAATATCAGCGGAAGCATCGGATCGGTGCCAAGTCGCTCTTCGTAACGAGTATCCATACATTCTATCTTTTTAGACAGGCTGTCAACGAAAACAAGCTGACAAGACTACAGAATCCTTATCAGCTTGCTCACCTACAGCCTTTCAACTATTTACACAATTGCTTTCAGTTCACGATACAGCCGTTGCACCGGAAGCCCCATAATATTGAAATAACTGCCCGAAATATTTTCCACTCCGATAAAGCCAATCCATTCCTGTACGCCATATGAACCGGCTTTGTCCATGGGCTGATAACGGTCGACATAATAAGTAATCTCTTCTTCTGTGAGTTGGGCAAAACGTACCTCGGTCTGTGCAGCAAAGCTACGTTGCCAGTCGGTAGTCGTAATGCAGACGCCTGTAAACACTTCGTGTGTACGTCCCGACATATCCCGAAGCATCTGCAACGCATCTTCTCGATCCTTAGGTTTGCCCAGTACCCGTCCATCCAACCAGACAATGGTATCGGCTGTTATCATCAGCTCGCCCGGCTGCAACAGTGCCCGGTAGGCATCAGCTTTTTCTTGCGAAATGTACAGAGGAATGTCTGCCCCTTGCAGCGACTCCGGATAAGATTCGTCTACATCCGGCAAGGTACGAACCTCGTAATCGATACCAAGTCCCGACAATAACTCCTTACGACGGGGCGAATTGCTGGCCAATATCACTTTGTATTTTTTCAGATTCTCCAACATAAGCAGATTGAATAATGAAGTTTAAAGAAATGAACGAAATCAGAGAACTCACAAAAAGCGTTAGAACGCATTTACCATCCGAACGCTTTCTCGTCTGCCAGCCACAATCCCTGTACCTTCAGCACCTGCTCTACAATGTCGCGACCGCAACCATAGCCACCGTCCGCATAAGATATATAGCGCGAAACAGCTTTTACTTCGGGCACTGCATCTTTAGGGCAACAGGGAAGTCCGCACATACGCATCACTTCCAGGTCGGGGATGTCATCGCCTACATACAGTATTTCCTCATCCTTCAGTCCATGACGGTCGCGGAAATCGCAGTAGTCGTGAATCTTAACTGACGAACCCAGATAAATGTTTTCGGCAGCCAGCCCCAACGAAAGGAAACGCTTACGCACAGCTTCCGTCTTGCCACCGGTGATGATGCCCAGCAGCACTCCCTGCTTGGCGGCCAGGTGCAAGGAATATCCGTCCTTGATGTTGACCGTGCGCATCGGTTCGCCTTCCACACTCATCGGTATTACATTGGCACTCAGCACTCCGTCTACATCGAACAAAAGTGCCTTAATTTTTTTCAGATCGTAATTTATCGTACTCACAATGACCAGTTTTATTCTTTTGAACTTTGATGGATGCTTTCGCTTATCAGCCGATATAGTTCCTGTACTCTGGGCTCATCGGCCAGCATCTGCAGATGTCCGTTAATGACGTTTTCGTCAAAACGTATGGCCGGTCCTGTCTGTGCAGCCTTCGGCTCCAACTCGTGTACCTTTCGTGCCGTCTCGTCAATCAGAGGCAACATCACATCAAAAGGCAGATCGTACTTCTTCAACAGCTTGTCGGCCAAGGCATACATATGGTTCGTAAAGTTACAGGCAAATATCGCAGCCAGATGCAGGCTCTTACGCTGTTCGGACGAGGCCTCGAATACCTTTACCGACAATGCGGCCGCCACTTCTTTCAGGAACTGAGTGTTCTCGGCCGAAGAGCCTTCCACAAAAATGGGAATATGGCTGAAATTCACTTCACGCTGCTTGCTGAACGTTTGCATCGGATAGAACACTCCGTAACGTTCTACATGACCTTCCCATATACTCATCGGAATGCTGCCAGCCGTATGTACCCACAATGCCTTTTCTTTTCCTGCCACAATATCGGGCAGCAGCTGTACCAGCACCGCATCCTTCAACGAAACGATATACAGTTTGGCGTCTTTCACCAACTCAGTCAAATCAGTTGTATATTCAGCTTCCACTACCTGCGCCAGTCCCTGTGCCGACTCACGGGTACGGCTATATACCTGAACGATGCGAAATCCTTTCCGATAAAGGGCCTTAGCCAGATTGGTTGCCAAATTGCCGGCTCCAACCATCACAATCGACGTATCTTCTATACTTCTTCTTGCCATACAACACTCTTTTTCATCTTGTAGCCAACCAATAGAGAATAGCTCCCAGCACCAGCAACGCCAGCGGGAGCAGATAAGCGGACATTGTACCCAACAAGGCTGTTATCAGGTTGAAGTTCAGTATCAACCACAAGCCTATAAGTACCAGACCAACGGATTTGTCGTGCTTGAACAACAGAAATATCACCGCTGTGTAAAGTAGGAAATTATCTTTGTTCATCACCCACGGCAATCCTAAGGAACGGAAATGTATCAGCTTGTCCGCCAAATAAAGAATCCCGAACACGATCAGCGTGATTGCGGTTGCCTTGTATGTGTCCCGGTTATTATTTGCCTTCGCTGCACTCACCGTTATTGTCCTCCGTATTTATTCAGATGTATTTTCTCCCATTGCAGATGTTCTTCGGCAAAAGGCTTACGCTCCATACCCTTATGACCGATAGCAATGACACTGAGCACCTGCAGCTGCAAAGGGATATCCAGCAGTCCGTGGATAAATTCGTCCGACGGCATTCCGGCTGCCGTATAGCGTTCGCGCACCTGTACCCAGCAGCTTCCCAGTCCCATATCTTCGGCTTGGAGCTGCAAGTAGATAGAAGCGATCGAAGCATCTTCAATCCATACATCGCTTGCCAAAGGATCGGCCGTAACCACTACTGCCAAAGCTGCATCGGCAATAAATTGTGAAGCCTGCTCCTTACAGTGAGACAGTTCCTTCAATGTCTCCTTATCATCTACCACGATAAACTGCCACGAATTGCTCCGCTTGGAGGTGGGTGCCATCAGTGCAGCTTTCATCAACGTAACGACTTCGTCCTGAGTCAATTCCTCGGATGTAAACTTCCGCATACTGCGGCGATTCTTTATCAATTCACTGAAACTTTCCATAAAAAAACGATAATAATGAAGAAGCAATCAGGCAAATCTGCCGTTTGGACTTCTTCGTTCTTTTGCAATAAACTTGTGCAAAGATACAAGATTATTTTCTATATTTGCGAGCAATGCCTTTGAAACTGACAACATATTATCGGGGGAACCAGATTCCTGACTTACCCGGAAGCAATACGTTCCACTCTACGGAGTTGTTTCACATCTACGAAGCAACGCCGGGCTATACCCCTGTCCTTATTGTTGCCAGCGAACAGGACCGTCCGGTAGCCAAACTGCTTGCAGCACTGCGGAAAAGTGTCCGTCTCTTTCCGCCTGCCATCATCAAACGATGCGAGATCTACGGCACCGGAGAATACTTTGATCCCCAGTCTGATAAAGAAGCTATCTTCAGCGACATGCTGAAGCGCCTGACCGACGAAGCCTTGCGCGACTCCTTTCTGATAGAGTTCCGTAACCTCGAAAACGCATTATTCGGTTACAAAGCTTTCCGTGCCAACCATTACTTTGCCGTCAACTGGCTGCGTGTGCGTAACTCACTGCACAGTGTCGACCGCGTAGAAGAGAAGCGCATACTTCCGAAGAGATCAAGCAATTCGCCCTGATGCTACACAAGGTCTATTCTTCCAAAATACGCCGTCACTTCCCCAGCATGAGTTTCTTTCAGCACCTCGCAAACAAAATACTGGACGACCAGCATAGCCGGATATTCATCGTCATCTACAAAGACAAAATCATTGGAGGAAGTGCCTGTATCTACTCGGACGACAATGCCTACCTCTGGTTCTCGGGAGGCATGCGCAAGACTCATGCCTTGCAATATCCCGGCATCCTGGCCGTATGGAAAGCTCTGGACGACGCCAAACAACGGGGCTACCGGCATCTGGAATTCATGGATGTCGGCCTACCCTTCCGTAAACACGGCTACCGGGAGTTTGTGCTACGTTTCGGCGGAAAACAAATCAGCACCCGCCGTTGGTTCCGCTTCCGCTGGAAGTGGCTCAACTGGGTGCTGAATAAAATTTATGAATGAAAAAGATCTATCAAAAATTGGTATATACCTTATAACCGTGAGCCGGTACATTGACTGTTTTACCTACCGTTTCCTTCTCGCTGGTAAAGTAATTGTTCCAACTGCCAGCTTCGGCTGGGAAATCTACATTAATTGCAGCCTGGGTAAAATTGCCCACAACTACAATCTGTTTACCAGCCACACTCTCTAACAATAGCGAACGTCCGTCGTTCCAGTCAGCTTCTCCTACCTTCCATTCAAATAAGGCTCCCTCGTCAAACAGTTCAGGATTACCGTTGCGCAGCGTCATCAGGCGTGCATAGATATCGTGCAGTTCCTTCCGGTCGGCATTGTCCAGATAGTCCCAACGAATGGGTTTGCGATGCGTACGGTATTCTTCACTAACAGCTGTTCCATCCTGATTGCTGTTAATACTGAAGTCATAGCCCAACTCTCCAAATTGCCAAATCATCTTCGGACCGGGCACAGTGAGAAAGAAAGCCGTATTCAACTGCAACTGGTCCATACGAGCGGCCAAGTCTGTAGCCAGTACACCGTCGCCCCACTGGCTCTGTTTGTAGCCCATACGTTCTTCGTCGTGACTTTCCATGAAACCTACCCAACCGTATGTTTTCTCATAAAGTCCGCTAAAGGCACTGCCTTCTTTATACCCCATTGCAGTCTGGCAGTAAGCGTAATTCATGTTACGCCACAGGTGCATGCCGTCGGCAGCCAATTCCTGTTCTTCGCGGGCATCGCAAAAATGTTCCAAAATGACGTAAGCATCGCTCTTTGCCTGCTTGATGGCAGCATTGTAATCCTTCAGAATAGCTATACGGTTTGCATCGTAATTAGAGGCTGTACTTTCGTTCGAAGCTGTCTGCGTGAAACCTTTGGTCAGGTCGAAGCGGAAACCATCCAGCTTGTATTCTTCGAGGAGGAATTGCAGATTGCGTTTCACAAACTTGCGCACCAACGGTTCTTCGTGATTGAAATCGTGGAAGACGCTATAAGGATGAGGAGCATCGACGTTGAAGTACGGATTGTTTGCCGCAGTCTTGTTTTTGCTGCTATCCCAATACAGTTTAGCAAACGGATGACTGCCTGTAGCATGGTTGTAGACAACATCGAGGATGACCGCCATACCGGCCTCGTGACAGGCATCAATAAACTGTTTATAACGGTTCTTTGTTCCATACGCCTTGTCCATAGCAAAATAGAAGCATGGATTGTAGCCCCAGCTGTCGTTACCGTCAAATTCCTGCACCGGCATCAGTTCGATAGCATTGACACCGATCTGCTTCAGATAAGAGATTTTGTCCATTGCTCCGTTCAAATCACCGGATGTCGTAAAGTCGCGCAGGTGCATTTCGTAAATCACCAGCTGTCCAGGCTCTGTTATCTGGAAATTGTTCACCTTCCACGTATAAGTATCGCCGCTAATTTTAAAGGTAGATACAATGCCGCGTCCACCTTCCGGATAAGTCAAATTTCCGTCGTAGACAGAAGCGGGAATATAGGGATCGTTATCCGGATCGAGTATTTTCTCGGTATAGGCATCTGCTAAACGGATGGTTTCACCGTCTTTTGTTCCGACGTAATACTGGAAAGCATATTCTTTGTCGGCTTGTAGGTCAGTCAATGTAATCCACCAGCAGCCGGCAGCATTATCCCGATACATTTGCGACTTCTCGTCGTTACTCAATGTCCAGTTGTTGAAGTCACCTACCACATGAGCAAAGTCTTTATGATTGCCGTTCTTGTCACGATCGTAAAGCACCAGCGTCACGGTCGAGTTATCCACGACATTGATACCTTCTACGGCTCCTGCAGGCAAAGTGGCCTCTTTTATTTCACCGGGCACGAAACCTTCGTACTTCGAATCGGTGACTTGTACGAACGAATCCTCTTCGATGCCTTTCTTGCTGCCATCGGCACTGCGGACAACGATTCCCAGTTGATTGACCGGTGTCGTTCCGCTGCCAAACCATTCGCGTACGGTAGGGCTCAGCGTAATGCTCCAGACATTACTGCCCGATACAGTCATTTTGCATTTGGCAATGTTCTCGTTCCACTCGGCAGGAACAAAAAGCCAGGCACCTTCGTTCACCACGCCAATATGTACGTACACATCGCCTGTATATCCGTAGAGAGCCGAGCGCGAAGAAGCCTTGAAAGTAATGGTCAGTGGCTGATCAGCATCGGGTGACTCAGGACTGTAGCTCAGGCCTTCGGGCACCACTAGCACCGGAGCCGATTGCGAAATAGAAATTTCCCTGCTTTGCGAGCCTGCGGCAATCAGTAGTTTGGCCACACGGGCAGCCTGCGTTTCGTTCTTGCCGACCGACACGGTTATGGTGTTCGTTCCGGCTCCGCCCGAAGCCGGATTGATGGTGCACCAGCCATCGCTTACCCCAGTCAGCGTAGCTTTCCAGCTCTGACCCGTTTCAAAGCTGACGCTTTGTGAAGAGGCATTTTCGTCGAAACTGAAGCCTTGATCGAAGATTGTTTCACTACCGGAAACCGGTGTCAGATACTCCTGCAACTCTTTGTCGTCGTCGGAACAGGAAGCACATACCAACACGACACAAATGGCGATCCAATACCGCCACAAAAAGATTTTGTACCGTTCCATAATTCTCATAATATCAAATTCTTAGCATTTTTATCCAAAGGTAAGCAAGCTCGAAGAGAATAAGTTGTAGAAGAAGCAGAAAAAGAAAGAAGACAGTACGAAAACGTTTGCACCCCAATAGTTATGATAAGGTATCCAAGCCTCTGTATACACCATTGTTTTTCAATCATTTGTAGGACACTTGCACGGCTCGCGAGCCGTGCAAGTGTTCCTCGCGAGCCACACAAGTGTTGTTCACGAGCCGTACAAGTGTTTTATAAAGTGATGTCGAACAAAACACGGGAAACAGGCACACATTCCACCACTGATCTATTAAAAACGACTGTATCATTAACACTTACATCATACTAAAGAAGATTCCCCTGCCCGTCTCTCCAACTCTCACGAATCGTAAGAAACAGCCAAGGGAATCTTGTATAATGGTCGATAGAAACAGCGATATTATTTTAGTTCCAATACAAGAACTTCTTTGGGAGAAAGTTTCAACATATCTTTCAGTTCAACCGTCTTGCCCGTAATCACATCTACACCGGTACGCTTATCGCCAATGACTTCCCGATAATGGTTCAGCGAAAGCTCATTATCGCGGCTGACGCCATTCAGTACAACCAGCACCTGTCGGCCTTGCCAAGCACGCTCGTACACATATATACCATTGCGAGGCATAAAGTAAGACATATTACTTTCTCTTACTCATTGAAAACAAGAAACTTACAAAGGTTGTCAGCTTGACAGGTAACGATTTGGAAACCAGCGGGCTTCTCTATTCTGCAATGTTCTGCATCAATCAAAAGAACGCTTCTCTCATTTGCAAAAGTAGTGTTTTTCTCCCTCACTGCCAAAACTATTCCTCTGAAAAATGAAGAAATTACACTTCACCAACACAATAATCCTATTAGCAACAGAAAAATTAGTGTTAGGTGTAAAGAACTTCTAAGATATTCTCTGCCAATTTTAAATCATAAATGCATATGGCATTATTTTCATCAGTGTTGTAACCAAGATAGTTGACACTGCCATACCATATCAAGGATTTGTCAATGATTACAACATCAATAGCCAAGGAATCATTAACTCTGACATTTGCTCCTGTTTCTTTTAACCGTTCTTCCTTTTCCAAATCACTTCTGATTACGGCAATGACTTCCACACCTCGTGCCAACAAGTCTTTCAGCATATCAAGCACAGATGAACGTTTAGAAAACCAAAGTTTTGTTGCGGAAATAACGACCGAACGTTTTGCTTGAGACAAATCATTGAAAAACTTACCTAGATATGTATGACCGTTAAAAATAACGCTATGGCTTTCATTGAATATGTTCATTGGCTCATTTGATTTTATCTGATAACCCACAGATGCATATCCACGTAGCCTCCGCTTGTACATGACATCACACATTGGTATGCGAATGTCGATATAATCGTAAATCCGAACTTCCTTTTTGCCCGGATACTCCCGATGCAAACGCCCTGCATATTGTGCAATAATGCCTTTCCAAGAAACGGGCAGGGCTAAAAACAGAGTGTCCAACCGAGGATAGTCGAAACCTTCACCCACATATTTCCCTGTCGCTACTATGACAAGCGGTTCCGTAGGAGAAATACCTTGTAGCAATTCCATTTTCTGATGTTTTTCTCTTGCCGATTCAGAACCGATAAGAGTAACAACATACTTGCAATAGGGAGCTAAGGCATTTGCCAATGTTTCGACATGGGTGGTAAGATTTGTCAATACTATGGGAGAACGTCCTTCCGTTAATGTCTTACGCACATCGTCTATGATAAGATTGTTCCGATTTTCATCTTTGACCATTTTCTGAATCATTCGTGCATAAGTGGACTTATCATCCGTCAATTCTCTGTAAGCAGTGAAACGGGGAACAAGCAGGCGCGTGAATGTTTGGGAGGTCATTTGGACCTTTGCATCTGCCGAATAGCGGATAGGGCCGCATTGCATGAAAATAATAGGCTGGTGCCCGTCCTTGCGGATTGCGGTAGCTGTCAGTCCATAGACATAACTGGCATTGGCATACTTCAATATCCGTTCAAAATTCACTGCTGATACATGATGGCATTCGTCCACAATCAGCATTCCGTAATTCCGAACAAAAGATTTCACCCCGTTGTCTTCCAAACAGGATTGCATCAAGGCAATGTCTATTTTCCCATGCAGTGAATTTCCCTTAGAATCCAATGTACCGAACGGTGAAAAGGCTTTTTTACGGCCACGTTTCTTTGGAGTATCTTCTTCCGTAAAGTCTATTTCCAAAAATTCTTCCAAACGGGATTTCCATTGGTCCAATAAAGCTTTAGTGTGTACAAGTATCAGCGTGTTTATTTTCCGTTCAGCAAGTAGGCCAATAGCCGTAACCGTTTTTCCAAATGCGGTAGTGGCATTCAATACCCCGTTGTCATGTGCTGTCAAACTGGCTATGGCTGCTTTCTGCTCTTCACGGAATTCGCCTTTAAACCTTACGGTTACGTTCTCTCCATGATTGGTCTTATCCTCTATCCGGTAGGTGATTTGGTTGCTTTCCAAAAGAGCAACAACCGCATCTTCACATCCACGGGGCAGGGTGATGTAATCCTCTTCCATATCGGCACAGGAAATGATACAGGGAATGTTGTAAGTAGACAAGCGCATACCTCGTCTGGCATAAAACTCCGGATTCTTGAATGAGGCAATCCGTTTCAGATGGTTGATTGCTCTTGCGGAAAACCCAGACAAAGGGATGTATAGCATATTGGAGCGTATGAGAATAGGATTAGCAGGAAAATCGTTAGGAGTGATTTTCTGAGGTACCGGAGTCTCCCACGGTTTGGATTCACTGGTAGTGGACAATTCACCCAAATCGGAATCTGTCCTATGTTTAGCCAATATTGCATCAATCATTGTTTCGGAAATCCGTTTTATCTGAAGTAGATAGTCCCACTGGTCCTCGTAAACTGTAAAATTCTCGTTTACAAATACGCTGTTTCCTTCTTTGCGTGCTTTCCCTTGTAATGGCAATGCCACCAGATTCCCGAAACCACCCTCTGGCAATCTGTCTTGATTGGGAAAGAAACGGTCGTATGATTTGAAAGTCATCCGCCCGTATCTTTCCATCGCTTCTGTCAATATTGTATTTCCAAGTCTTCGCGCTTTGGAAGCAGGCAATGACTGTTCAAAGAATATCCATACATGTGCACCGTTTCCGGAGCGGGAGCGCTCGATGGAACAAGGAATATCCCAATCTTTACAGACCCCGACATACGCCAACACATCTTTCTCGTATCCATGTTCGCAAGACTTGTCATCGAAATCCGCACACAGAAAATTGCAGTTGTTGTCGGCAAGAATGGCATAGGCTCCGATTACATCCTGTCCGTCTGGGTCTTTCCCTTCAAGATGCCGGTATATATCCTCATACACTAACGGTTTGAACAACCTGTTGGGACATTCTGCGCACTTATACTTTTTCTTGTCACACAATTGCCTGTCCCATTCATTCCGGCACACTGGCTGGTAACCTGATTTTCCACTTGTCCTACTGTACCATCTCCGTGCAAACACATCCTCGCGTCCCTTGAACAGATTACGGAATACACTTACTTTTTCTTCCAAAGACAAATGTTGCTTCATGATGGGCTGTGTCATAGGAATATCCTTGCTATTTAATAATGCCTGTAGCCTATCTACCTCCTTATGAAGAAACTCATTCTTCATAAGAAGCTTGTTGTATGCAGCCAACAGTTCTTGGTATGTAATCTGCTTTCCCATATCATTCAAAGCAATGGTGTCATATATAAAGGCATATACACAATCCCATCTTCTATTTTCATATCCTTATCGTGAAGCACGTAGGGCGTGGATAACTGGGAGCCGTATTTGGCGATACACTTCCTCAACGAGTTCAGTGTGTAGCGCTGTCCGGATTTTACCTCAATAGGTGAAATGTTATGCCTGCTGGTCGTTATAGGTTTGGCTATCAGGAAATCAATTTCCATACGGTCTTCGGCTGATGTCCGGGAACTGTTGCTGAAAAAGTAGAGTTTGTGTCCTGTCGCCCGAAGCATTTGCGCCACGATGTTCTCCACCAACATACCTTCGTTTACTTCCAGCTTGTCAAACATCAGTTTACGGTAAAGGTCCGCACTTACGATTCCACGTTCGTCAAAGGCGTGGCTGATGAGCAGCCCGGTATCACCCATATAACATTTCAGCGTTGTACGTTCTTCATTCAGTTTCAAGCCGATACTCGGTTCGGTCGAATTATAACAACAGTTAATTATTTTAGCGTCACTCAGCCAAAAGAAAGCCTGTGAATAATCACGCATACGGGCTTCACTCTGCAATGCGGATAAGACAAACTTCTTTTCGTGTTTCTGCAATTGCCCCGGAATCTCCTCAAAGATAGCGGCAACTTTTGTTTCCTGATTGTCCGCATATTGGCGGATGTCATTGCGGTAAAGAGCCAATATATCGCGCTTCACCTCATCTACCTTTTCAAAATCCCGCGTTTCCACATATTTCTGTACAGCCTGTGGCATTCCTCCGACAATCAGATATTGCCGGAAATAGTCCATTGCCCGGCGGTGGAAAGCCTCCATCGGAAGACGTTTGTCAAACCGCATCCGGATGTAAGACATCAGCATTTCATCACCCATTGCCCACAGGAATTCCTCAAAGTCCATCGGAAACATTTCAATGGCATGTTCTTCGGATGGCAACATGATGTCCTTGACATTCTTCTTAATGGAAATAAGCGAGCCAGTCTCAATATAGTCATAACGCCTGTCTGCAACCAAGTGCTTGATGGCTGCACGGGCACGGGGGCAGAACTGTACTTCGTCGAATATGACCAAGGAACGGGCTTCCTCGCCTTTCGTCTGGCGGGGAGTAAGTTTCCGCCTGAAGTAAAGTTCCAGACTCATGAAAAGCATATCGAGGTCATCCAGATAAAGGTTGAAAAACTCCATTACCTGAGGATTTACCTTGCTGAAGTCCACCAGAATGTAAGACTCGTATTCTTTGCGTGCAAATTCTTCCACGATATAACTTTTCCCTATACGCCTGGCTCCTTCTATCAAAAGGGCAGTATCACCCTTATGGTTTTTCTTCCATTCCAACAGTTTATCATATATCTTTCTTTTCATAATTCACCTATTCACCTTTATTGTCTGATTAATATTTCACGTATTCGAGATTATTATGTCTGCAAATATACACATTTTCTTGGATCAGAAAGAATTTCAGGATGTTTTCATTTCAATTATTCCTTTGATATCGCCACATTGAAAGGCGAACTCATTGTACCACCGATTTACTTCCTCTGAACTCTACTCCTCTAAATCCGCGCCCCATTGATGAAACTTTTATTTGAAGTTTCGCTGTTGTAAACCTGCACAACAGCACGACAGCAAACCAGCATATCATTGAAACCATGTTGCTTCCTATCTGCATTGAACCCAAATCGGTCATTAGGATTTCCCAGTGTTGTATGGCAATGAGAAATCCTTTAA
>OMDF01001224.1_pt1 | contig 13091 bp, 11 predicted proteins | sample 1673631 | NCBI WGS metagenome assembly OMDF01 (sample SAMEA103958117, study PRJEB25191) | human gut metagenome | biome: human-associated habitat [ENVO:00009003]; feature: intestine environment [ENVO:2100002]; material: feces | place: Germany | collected 2013/2015 | reverse complement strand
CAGCATGGCTGAACCGCTTTCAATGCGGCCCGGAGGCATCGGAATGAGCCCCATTATGGAGTAGCAGGTGACGGATTTTCCTGATCCGGATTCACCCACGATGCCAAGCGTTTCCCCCGGGGCTACATCAAAGGACACGTTCCTTACCGCCCGGACAATGCCGGCCCTGGTGTGGAAGGAGGCGCTGAGGTTCCTGACGGAGAGCATGCGGAGAAGAAGGGATGATCAGTCGTTGCGCACGCGTGAACGGGCGGAGAAGATGACCGGAATGCCGGGAGCGGGGTAGGCTTCCCTTATTTTGTTGCGCAGGTACTGGGAATAGCTGTCCGTGAGCAGGCTTTTGTCATTGACGAAAAGAACGTAGCGCGGGACGGGAATAGTATTGTACTTGGGGTCCACCGCTGTGGTGGCGTAATATATTTTCAACCTTCTGGCAGAGCCGCTGGCGGCGCCGGGAGGATTCATCTGCTGGGCAAGCTGGATCAGGCGGTTGAGCTGGCCGGTAGTGGGCAGGTTATGGGATTCCCGGCGGATGCGCGTGATGACTTTGAAGATGATTTCCACGCCTTCCGCTTTTTTGGCGGAGGTGGCGATGAAAGGCGCGTAGCTGATGAAGAATAGTTCCCTGCGCACCTGTTCTTCCACTTCCGCCATGCGGTCCTTGCGGGAGGCATTCGGATGGAAGAGGTCGAATTTGTTGACGATGATGATACAGGGTTTTCCTTCTTCCGCAATGATGCCGGCAATGCGGCGGTCCTGCTGCGTGATGCCCGCCGCAATGTCAATGACCAGCAGGCAGATATCCGCCCGGCGGATGGCTTTTTCACTGCGCATGGCGGAGAAAACTTCTACGGAGGTGTCCCGACGGGAGCGGGGACGCATGCCGGCGGTGTCAATCAGCACGTAGGGCTGGCCGTCGTGCAGATAGGGGATGTCAATGGCGTCACGGGTAGTGCCCGCCACATTGGAGACGATGGTGCGCCTGTCCCGGAGGATGGCGTTGACCAGGGAGGATTTGCCTGCGTTGGGGCGTCCCACTACGGCTACCTTGATGGGAAGGGCCGTTTCCTCTCCGTTTTCCGGTTCTTCCTCCAGTTCTTCTTTAAGCGGAGCCCCTTTCTGCTTGAGAAAACCGTCCAGCCGGGAGGCTAATTCGGAAAAGCCTCTGCCGTGGGCGGCGGAAAGAAAGATATGGTCGTCAAAACCCAGTCCGGTAAATTCGCCCAGATTAAGGTCCTGTTTTTCGTGGTCGGCTTTGTTAAGAAGGAGGATAACGGGAATGTCCGATTTACGGAGGTGGTCCGCGATGTTCTGGTCGATAGGGGTAAGGTGATCCCGGCAGTCCAGCACGAAGAGGATGAGATCCGCCGTTTTTATGGCAATGTCCGCCTCTGCCTCTACCTGTTCTGCAAAGCCGTCGCCCAGGCGCGCGCCGATACCGCCCGTATCCATGATTTTACAGGCGCGGTCCGTAATCTTGCAGGGGGCGGAAAGGCGGTCGCGGGTGACGCCGGGTTCATCATGCACGATGGCGATGCGCCTGCCTGCCATTCTGTTGAAAATGGCGGATTTCCCGACATTGGGCCTGCCTACGATGGCGATGGTGGGGACGTGCTGCATGCACATCATGTTACCCGAAGCTCCCATGCTGTGAAAGCTAATTCCACGCCAGCGGGAAGGGCTTCCGCAGGGGGCTTATCCCTTGTGCCTGGCCCGTTTGTGAAGGTGCAACGCCACGACAACCGTGATGATGTTGGGAAGCCACAGCAGAATATAGGGGAGCATCGTGTCGTTTTTCCGGGACAAGTCTGCAAAGATCAGGGCCAGGAAGTAGAGTGAGGCGATCAGGATGCCCAGGGCAAATCCTGTGGAAGTGTCTTTTCTGCGGGTGTTGATGGCCAGTGGCACGCCGATGAGGGCAAAGACGATGCAGGCTAGGGAGAAGGAGGCGCGCCTGGGAAGTTCCGTGGCGAATTCCGTGGTCTGCTTTTTATCCAGATAGCCGGGCGTGTCCAGAGCTTCCCGGATTTCCCGGTTGGTGAAGCGGTTGGCCTTGATGCGCCGGGAGCGGGATTTGTCCATGTTGATGCTCAGAGGCATCTCGTCCATGGTCACGCTTTGGGAGATGGAGCCTTCTTCCTGCGTGGTGATGAGGGGATTGATGAGATTCAGGGTGAGGATTTTTTTCTCGGGAGAGAAATCCATGGTCACGCGTTCCGAGTGCATGGCCACAGACGGGGATTTTTCGTCCGCTTTCTGGTAGATATGCATGCCGTGGATGACGTCGTCCACGCGTTTGTCGATGTAGATTTCCAGGTTGTCGAATTTGGTAATGGCCTGGCCTTCATTGAGAAGCCCCTTCGGGTTGATGGAAGCGGCTTTGATGAGCAGCTCGGAAATGGACTGCTTGGCACGCGGTGCGATGTCTATGTTAATCCAGTAGCAAAGGCCGGAAAGGGCGATACCGATGGCGATGGCGGGGGTGCTCAGACGCCACAGGCTCATGCCGGACATGCGCATGGAGGTGAGTTCGTTGTCCGAGGCCAGACGACCGTACACCAGAAGAACGGCCGTCAGGAATCCCCACGGAATGGAGAACATCAGCGAAAAGGGGATGACCTGGAAGATGAATTCCAGAACGATGCTGATGGGAGCCTTGTTTTCCACCAGGAGGGGACGCAGTTCCTTGAACAGGTTGCCCAGAAGGAGCAGGGCGCTCAGGGCCATTACCCCCAGGGCCGTGACACCCAGCAGCTGGCGGGCAATGTATCTGTCAAGGATCTTCATGCAGTAAAACCGTGCCGGATATTGTGCCTGAAGGCTGCGGACAAGTCAATCTCGCGCATGGAACAATGCGCATTCCGTCCCGGAGGAAAGACGTGTTGAGCAGGGCAGGGAACATCCCCTGCTGAGGATGGAAGCGGGGCAGGCATGTTGCTCAACTTTCTTTTTGTTCCAGGCTTCCGAGCAGTTTTTCCCGCTGCGAGGGAAGCTTGCCGAAGTGGGATTTCAGAATGACGTGCGCCGGGATGCCTGGGTGGGCTATTCCATGCAGCCGGGCGAGTTCCTGTTCGAAGTGCAGGACGGCGCGTAGCGTGGGATCATTGTTTTCCAGGTAGGTGTAGGCCCTTTGCAGCAAGTCGTAAAATTCCGGGATGGGCGTGTCCGGTTCCAGCATTTGGAGAAAAAGGCGCGCGAAATAGCCTGCCGCACTGAGCCGGAGGTAGCTTTTCCGGAGGGCCAGGCGCGGCGAAAGCAGGTCTGCGGAGGTCAGGGTGTGCAGATCCCCCTTCTTTGCCTGCGTCCACTGCATGCGGCACTGATAGAAAATGTCCAGACGCCCGGCAAAGGGGCTGCCGGGTTTTCTGGCGCTTTTTGCCGCCGTCCTGATAAGGCCTTCTTCCGTGCACCAGACGGCAATCAGGCCGTTTTCTCCCAGGGGATAAAGCTTCAGGACCGTCGCTTCCGCATTCATTAACGGCGTTTTTCCAGTCCGGTTTTTACCGGCTGTTCGGTTGGGACGGTTTGCCCATAGGGAGAGGGAAGGATGCCTGCCTCCGTCATGGCGTCCGTAAAGGCCTGGATGGCGCTGGTGCCTCCGTAGATGCGGATGGCGGAAAGAAGCTGTTCCTGGGCGGCTTCTTTGTCCCCCTCCATCAGTTTGAGGATGGCCTGGGTGCAGTAGTAGTACGGCGTATCATCCATCGGGCCGTACAGCTTTTCCAATTCCGCGGCAAGAGGCTGGTTATCCAGTTTGCGGGCGCAGATATAACGCTTGAATTGCAGCAGGGGCGTCATGCCGGGATTGTCCTTGAAGGGGAGAAGGAGTTCCGTGAAAGCTTTCAGAGCCCTGGAATAGTCGTGATTGACGTAATGCGCTTCCGCCAGGTTGAACTGGATGGTGAGGTTGGAGGAATCCAGTTTCTGGGCTTTTTCAAAATTTTCCAGGGCCTTTTCGATATTGCGGATTTCAATGTAGCATGCGCCGCGGAGGTTGTATAAGCCCGGATTCCCGGCATAAAGTTTTTCCAGCTCCATGAGGGAAAAAAGACATTCCATGATTCTTTTCTGGGCAAAGAGCTGTTCCGCTTTGCGGAATTGGGCTATATAGCTTTTTCTGGTTGTTTCCGGCAGGTTGTTGAATTCCTGAATCCAGGCAGGGGTGGAGGAGTCCGGCAGGGATTGTCGCGCGGAGACGGGAAGAAGGGCGAGCGCAAGGGCTGCCAGCAGGAAGGTGCGTGTTTTCATAAACAGATCAGGAGTTCAGGTGGGTAATGATTTTTTGTAGCGCGGCTTCCGCTGTGAGTCCATATTTTTTTCTGAGGATGGATTCCGAACCATGCTCAATGAATTGGTCCGGCCAAGCGATGGCTTCCACGGGCGTCTTGACATCTCCGGTTTCCAGGGATTCGAGAACGGCTGAGTTGAAGCCGCCGCTGATGGAGTGGTCTTCGAAGGTGCAGACCACCCGGCTGCGTGCTGCGTGACGGCGGATGCATTCATCATCCAGAGGTTTGATGAAACGGGCATTGATCAGGGTGACGGTGTAGCCGCGGGCTTCCAGCAGCGAGGCGGTTTCCCGGGCGATGCCGATCATGGTTCCCAGGGAAACGAGGGTTACATCCTGTCCCGCCTGAAGTACTTCCGCCTTGCCGATGGGGAGGATTTCCGCCTTGGCGGGGACGGGGGTTCCGGCGCCGCATCCTCTGGGATAGCGGATAACGGTGGGGCCGTTCTGGTAATGGTTCATGGTTCGGAGCATGTGGACGAATTCGGCTTCATCCTTGGGCTGCATGAAGACAATGTTCGGGATACTGCGAATCATGGCAATGTCAAACAGCCCGTGGTGTGTGGGGCCGTCGTCCGGGGAAAGCCCGGCACGGTCCATGCAGAAACGCACGGGCAGTTTTTGCAGCGCGGCGTCATGTTGAATCATGTCAATACAGCGCTGCATGAAAGTGGAGTAAATGGCGATGTAGGGTTTCATGCCCTCCGCCGCCAGCCCGCAGGCGAAGAGGGCGCCGTGCTCTTCCGCGATCCCTACGTCGAAATAGCGTTTGGGGAAGGCTTCCTTGAATAAGTCCAGCTTGGTGCCGCTGGCCATGGCGGCCGTGATGGCTGTGATGGATTCATCCTCGCGCGCCATTTCCACCAGCGTGGAGCCGAAGATATGGGAGAATGTGGGGGTGGGGGCGGCCTGCGTTTCCCCGTCCCTCACGCAATAGGAGCCCAGGCCGTGGAATTTGGTGGGGTTGTCTAGAGCGGGCTGGTAGCCCTTACCCTTCTGAGTGACCACATGCAGAATAACGGGTTCGTTGAGATCCTTGATGTAGGCAAGGGTGCGTATCAGGGTGGGAATGTCGTGTCCGTCCAGGGGGCCGAAATAGCGCAGCCCGAATTTGTTGAACAGCAGGGACGGGAAGATAAGGTTTTTGGTGGTGCCTTCCAGCTTGAAAGCAAAGTCCCTGGCCTGCGTGCCGCCCAGCTTTTCAATGAAGGAGGCCGTTTTATCCCTTAACCAGGAAAACGTTTCCGATGTTTGCAGGGAGTTGAAGTATTTTGCCAGCGCTCCTACGTTTTTGTCGATGGCCCATTCGTTGTCATTCAGAATGGTGATGTACCGTTTGGTGGTCTGGCTGATATTGTTCAGCGCCTCCAGAGTGGTGCCGCAGGTGAATGCCGCATCCCCGGCTACGGCCACCACATGGTAGTCTTCTCCTTTCAGGTCCCTGGCCGCGCACATGCCCAGGGCGGCGGAAAGCGCCGTGCCCGCATGCCCCGCTCCGTAGGAGTCATGAGGGGATTCGGACATTTTGGCAAATCCGGAAAGCCCCCCGTGCTGGCGGATGGTGTGGATCAGGGGAGCGCGCCCAGTCAGCATTTTATGGACATAGGCCTGGTGGGAGACATCAAAGATGATTTTATCCCGCGGCGTTTCAAAGACGCGGTGAAGGGCAATGCTCAGTTCTACCACGCCCAGGTTGGGGCCCAGGTGGCCTCCGGTGAGGGAAAGGGAGTGAATGAGAGTATTCCGGATTTCTTCCGCAAGCCTGGGCAGTTCCGACTCAGGGATTTTCATCAGATCTGCGTGGCTGCGGATGCTTGCCAGCAGTTCCGGAAGTTCAGGTAAGGGAGAATTCATTGCTGTCTGGTTCATCAGTATCCGTTTTATCCTGAACGGTTTCCGGGTTGCTGAGAGTTTGAATGCGCAGTTCCGCATCATGCAGGATGCTGCGGCAGTGACGGATGAGCTTATTGCCTTCTTCCACCAGGGCTATCATGTCTTCCAGCTCGGTGACGGGGGCTTCCGTCAGGCGTATGATTTCTTCCAGGCGTGCTACGGATTCTTCAAATCCGGGAGCGTTTTTCCGTTGTTTGGCCATATGGGAATTAAGGTTGAGGGGCGGTTTCCTGAAGGTCTTTGTAAAGAATCATTTCCGCTCCCTGAATGAATTGGCGGGAGTCAGGCGTTCCAAAGCGCTGCGCCAGGGGGGCAAGCGCCCGGCTGTGGTCAAAGATGTACACGGGGTTTTTATCCTTGGTCTGGAACAGAACCGTGCCTTCCAGAACGAGGGGAGTGAATTCTCCATAGGAGGAGGAAATGGTGCGGAGGTTCATTTTTGACGTGGAAGAAGGAGTCACCAGAATGCTGCCCACCTTGCCGCCGTGGAATTTCAAAATGCGTTCCAGCACCATGAATTGTTCCACCATTTTGGGGATGCCGATGGCTTTCCGGTCTGCATACCACCCGACGGCGGACGGCTGGTCCGTGAGAATGAAATCCTTTTCCGTCGTCTGGGTGCGAAGATCCCGGTTAAGGCCTAGGGGATAGTAGGGCGGCCATGCCGGAATGCCGCGGCCGGCCGTCAGGATGCCCACCCGCACAATGTGCGGAAGGTTGAGCAGAAGCGGAAGGGAAGTGATGAGAAGGGAGAGCAGCAGGACGCCTCCCCGAAGGATGGAGATTAGCTCTTTGTTGGAATGCCTGGCTATCAGGTTGAGAACAAATGCCGTGCCATAGGCCGTGAAAAAGGGAGCGAAGAGGATTTGAATTTGCCCTAAGGAAATGCCGGTTTTATTGGAGGTATAAATGGCCATGCCGATGACGGCAGGGACCCACATGGCAAAAATGCCCCATTTGGACTGGTTGACTTCCGGACGTTTGAATTTATGCAGGAGGGCCAGCAGAAATACCATGGCCAGGGGGAGATTGCCGAGGTTTTCGTAGAGCAGGTCACCCTGTGTCAGAATGTTGTTGATGACGGAAGTGACTACTTTTTGGGCAGCGATGGGAATGCTCCCGGAAACCAGGGCGTTCATCGCTATTTCTTCATTGCCGGTCAGCCCCGTGAAGATTGTGTAATAAGCCGTTCCGAAGAAGCCTCCGCTGAGGGAGCGGTTAATGTAAATGGGGTAGGCCAGGAAAAGAAGGAGAGTGATAAGGCCCGGAATGCAGTACAGGCCGTGCGGTTTGAACCGGATGCCTGCAAAAATCAGAAAACCGGCCATGGGCCACAGCCCGATCCATCCGGTAAGACAGACGCATGAAAAACAGATGGAGCTGCCGATGAGAGGCCACAGGAATGCGCGGTTTTCTTCCTTGTTTTGCAGGGCCGTGTACAAAAAGTGGATGCCCCAGGCAAAGAAAAAGAGCATCATCATCTGCGGGAGGCCGCTGGTAGCGTATTGCAGGAAAAGATTGCTGAGTATCATCGTCAGGCAGGTGAAGCAGGCGATGGTGACGTCAAACATCCGGAGAAGGATGTAATAGCAGCTCAGGACGGACAGGATGAAAAACATGCAGGAAATGCCCGCCACAATCCGGTCAGGCAGGTAAATCATGGATGAGCCCGTCATGCTCCACAGGTCAAATTTGTGGACGCCGGCCATCCTGAAGACAGCTGCTTCCGTCAGGATGTTCAGCGGAGCGTTGCGTGTGTCCCGGAGGGCATAGGGATTGAATTTTTCCGGATCGACGAGGGTTTCGCCTTGTCCGGCCCGGATGGCTTCCTGTTCGTGTATCTGGGCGTCTGAAAGAAAAGGGTTGAGGCCGGCGCGTGTGCTTCCGGAGACCATCTGGATGGGTCTCAGCCAGTTGGTGGTCATCCCCTGCCCCCTGGCTACGTTGCGGGCGATTTGGGCGTGGTCCATGGCGGCATCAGTGCCCAGCCCGTTAAAGTTGAAAAAGTACTGCACCCCCGTGATTGCCAGCAGCAGGATAAGGATAATGATAAAAGGGGTGCGGGATGCCGAGGAGGGCTCATTCATGAATGGAGGATGTCTTGTAGTTTGCGTTGAAGAGTGCGCCGGCTGATGCCCAGCAGGTGGGCTGCTGCCGTTTTATTGCCGTTTGACTGGGCCAGCGCTTGTTGGATGGCATTCCGTTCCAGCAAGGATAAATTCAAAACCCCGGCCGGGACAAGCCCATTCTGCGTGTTGGGTGCATTGTCCTCCGGCCGTTCCTGTGGAGCGGTTTCCGGAGAAGTATCCTGCAGTTGCGGGGGAAGATGATGGAGGTCTATGCTGGCGGAATTGCTCATGACGACGCCATGTTCCATGGCCGTGCGGAGTTCACGAACATTTCCCGGCCACTGGTAATTCCGGACGGCTTCAAGGGCGTCCCGGGAAAGGGGCTTGAATTCCTTGTTGTTTTCCCTGGCGAATTCCTTCAGAAAGGCGGTGGCGAGCAGGGGGATGTCTTCACGGCGGTCCCGGAGGGGGGGCATCTGGATATGCACCACATTGAGGCGGAAGTAGAGGTCTTCCCGGAATTTTCCTTCCTGCACGAGCTTTTTCAATGATTTGTTGGTGGCCGCGATAACGCGCACATTGACGGGAATGGATGCATTGGACCCTACGCGTTCAATGGTCCGTTCAGACAGCACCCGCAGCAGCCGGACTTGTGTTCCGGCGTCTATTTCCCCGATTTCATCCAGAAAGATGGTGCCGCCGTCCGCTTGCTCAAAGCGGCCGATGCGGCGTTGTCCGGCTCCGGTGAAGGAGCCTTTTTCATGGCCGAACAACTCGCTTTCCAATAATTGGGGGGAAAGGGCCGCACAGTTGACGGCCACGAATTTATTTTCCGGCCTTCCGGAAAGGGAATGGATGGCCTGGGCTACGAGTTCTTTCCCGGTGCCGCTTTCCCCCTCAATCAGCACAGTCGTTTTGCTAGGGGCCACCTGACGAATAATGGAGAATACGTGTTCCATGGCGGCGGATCTGCCCAGGAGTTTTTGCAGTCCGGAGTCCGCCTGGATGCGGGTGGTGAGTTCCTGGTTGGCCGTTTCCAGGTTCCGGGTATGGAGCGCCCGTTTGAGCACCAGCTCCACGGCGTCCAGATTCAGAGGTTTGGTGACGAAGTCGTACGCTCCCTCTTTCATAGCTGCTACGGCGGCATCCACGGAGCCGTAGGCAGTCATCATGATGCTTTGCGGAGGGTGGGGCAGGGAGGCAGCGGCTTTCAGCACGTCCATGCCGCTTTCCCCGCCCAGTCTCAGATCCGTCAGAACCAGGTCCGGAGATTCTTCCTGCAGGAGGGCGGAAGCCTGGGAGAGATTGGCGGCGGTGTACACTTCATAATCATCCTGAAAACCCATGCGCAGAGCGTCGCGCGTGGGTTTTTCATCATCTACAATCAGCAGAACAGGCATCTTCATGAGGGAATGGAGGATGGCAGGAGCCTGATGGTGCGTTCCACGCGCGGCAGGAAGACCGTGATGGTGGTTCCCTGACCCGGCTGGCTGGCCAGCGTGATGGACCCGCCGTGCTCCTTCACGATGCGGCGAACGATAAGCAGCCCCAGTCCGGAGCCGGTGGACTTGGTGGTCAGGAAAGGTTCATAAATGCTGCCCATGACCTCCGGTGAAATACCGCAGCCGGTATCCGCCACAGTGACGAATACGCTGTCATCCGTATAACCGCTTTTGAGCAGAATGGTGCCTCCCTCCGGAGGGATGGACTGGTAGGCATTCTTGATCAGGTTGTAAAAGACCTGTTTGATTTGGACGGGGTCCAGGCTGAGGATGGGAAGACTGGGCTGGAGGTCCGTGTTGATTTGGATGCCGCGCTGCTGGATTTCCGGTTCCAGCAGTTTCAGCACTTCCATGAGGATGGTTTCAATGTTGTAGGGTTCCCGGATGGGCCTGGTGGGGCGGATGGCCTGGAGGAATTGCTTCAGGATAACGTCCAGCCGCGTGGTTTCGCTCTCCGCTGTTTTCAGCAATTCCTCCATGTCCGTCCGGTACTTTGGAGGCAGCTGCTTTGCCTTCCTGGCCAGGAGCTGGAGATGGAGGCCTATGGAATTGAGGGGGTTGCCTATTTCATGAGCCACTCCTGCGGCCAGTAGCGTCAAGGCATTCAGGCGTTCTGCCTCAAGGTTTTCTGCGTTTTTTTTATGCCGGGGCGTTTCATCCCGTATCAGGACCAGGTGGCCCTGGTTTTTGCTGCCGATGGGGGAAATGAAGATGTTCAGGAATCTGTGTTCCGGGTAAAAGATTTCCGTGTCCCGGGAGACGGCGGTCTGGCTCTGCTGGATCGTGTCCCATGAGCAGTCCCTGCCCAAGAAAATACAGAAGTCATCCGGGGTTATTTGCCCGCGTTCCTTGTCAAAGAGTTTAAGGGCAGCCTTGTTGACGAACAGAATTTTTCCCTTGTTATCCAGCAGGATCAGGCCTTCCTGAATGGCTTCAAATACCTGCTGGAAAAAACCCTGCTGTTCCGCCAGCTTGACAAAAAAGCGCTGGAGATCCTCCTCCTTGATGTGGTCAATGCGGCCGATCAGCTTGTCAATGGTGTCTTTTTTCATGGCGGCGGGTCCGTTGCCGTGCGGCTTGCTCTTATATATAAAGAGCGGCATGTCACAAATCAAGCTGATGTGACATATTGTCACGCATTTGCGGCTGGACATGGTTCCGGGGGAGGAGGCAGGATGACGGCATGCCTGAAGATTTTCCCTGCATTCCCTTTGTCAGAACGCGCCAGGTAGCTTTTCATGATACGGATGCTTCCGGGGTGGCCCATTTCTCCCGGCTGCTTTGTTTGGTGGAAGAAGTGGAGCACGAGTACCTGCGTTCCCGGGGGGTGGAGGTTCTTTCCCCAGACTGCGGCTGGCCCCGCGTGCATGTGGAGGCGGATTACTCCAGCTCTGCGGGGCTGGGAGATTGGCTGAGCATAGAATTAAGCCTGGGAACGGTGGGAACCAGTTCTCTGGAATGGAAATTTGCTGTATTTCATTCCGAGCGTCCGGTGATGAGGGGAAGATATGTAGTCGTCCGTGTGGGGAAGGGCGGCAAACCTCAGGCAATTCCGGAATCGGAGAGGGAATGCCTGATTTCAGGCTTTTCAAAAGGAGGGGATGCCTGTAAATAAAGCCTATGTCTTCTAAAAAGCCTGTCGTTCTTGTTATTCGCGACGGCTGGGGCCGCAATCCGTTGGGGCCTGATGTCGCGAAAGAGTACGGTGACGCCACTGTTCTGGCTGATACCCCCTTTACTGATTACCTCCTTGCCAACTATCCCCACAGCCTGCTGGGCGCTTCCGGGGAGGACGTGGGCCTTCCGGACGGCCAGATGGGTAATTCCGAAGTAGGACACTTGAACCTGGGTGCGGGCCGCGTTGTCTTTCAGGACCTCTGCCGGGTGGATAATGCCATCAAAGATGGGTCCATGGGGGAAAACGCCGTGCTGAAGACCGCTTTTTCCCAGGCCGCTTCTTCCCGTCTGCACCTGCTTGGCCTGGTGAGTGACGGCGGCGTGCACAGCCATATCAACCATTTGATCGGCATCGTCAAATATGCTTATGAAGCGGGTGTCCGCGATATTTGCATCCATGCCATTACGGACGGCCGTGACTGCTCGCCAACCGGCGGGGCCGGCTTTATTCGCCAGCTGGAGGAAGCCGTCAGGCCGTACGGCGCCAAAATTGCCACGGTTGTCGGCCGTTTCTATGCGATGGACCGGGATAAGCGCTGGGACCGCAACAAGCTGGCATGGGATGCCATCGTTCTGGGGCGCGGCGAACAGTGCTCCTGCTCCCCTGCCGAATATGTGGAGCAGTGTTATGCGAAGGGGGAGACGGATGAGTTCCTGAAGCCCGGCATTTTTGCCTATGGCAACGAACAGCGCGTGAGGGACAACGATGTGGTGTTCTTCTTTAATTTCCGTGCGGACCGCGCCCGGCAGATGAGCGACGCTTTCCTTTACCCCGAATTTGACGGATTTGACCGTGAAGTAACGCCCAAAGTGCACTATGTGACGTTGACGGAATACGATGCCAAGTATCCCTCTCCCATTGTTTTTGAACAGGAACAGCTGAACAATATTTTCGGGCAGATTGTGTCGGAAGCCGGGAAAACCCAGCTCCGCATAGCGGAAACGGAAAAGTACGCCCACGTTACTTTCTTCTTTAACGGAGGTGTGGAGACCCAGTTCCCCGGAGAAGACCGCATCCTTGTTCCTTCCCCCCGGGAAGTGGCTACTTATGACCTGAAGCCCCAGATGAGCGCGGCGGAAGTGGCGGATAAATTTGTGGACGCTGTGGACAAGTATGATGTGGTAATCATGAATTTCGCCAATGGGGACATGGTTGGCCATACCGGATTTGTGGAAGCCGGCATCGCCGCCTGCAGTGAACAGCGCCTTGGAAAAATGTGTGAAGAAGGTGTTGGAACTTGGCGGCAAGCTGCTTATTACGGCGGATCATGGCAATGCCGAACACATGCGCAATGAGGATGGTTCTCCGAATACAGCCCACACGACCAACCTTGTGGATCTCATTTACGTGGCGGACGACAAGGATCAGGTAACTCTCTCCGATGGCATTCTGGCGGATGTCGCTCCCACGCTGCTGAGCCTGATGGGGTTGAAACAGCCTGCCGAAATGTCCGGACATTCCCTGGTGACCCCTGGGAAATAGCGGGCTGCTGAGTTCATTGATGAAATCCGTTTCCGGATGCGTTCCGGAAACGGATTTTTCTATGTCATGCTTTCCGGACGGGGCAAAATGGGAAAGCAGGCAGGTTAACAATAAATAATAGACCAGCTGCCGTTTTTATGAAAAAATTTTTCGTGAATTCTGATGGAAAGCTTGTTTTT
>OMDF01001205.1_pt1 | contig 13236 bp, 6 predicted proteins | sample 1673631 | NCBI WGS metagenome assembly OMDF01 (sample SAMEA103958117, study PRJEB25191) | human gut metagenome | biome: human-associated habitat [ENVO:00009003]; feature: intestine environment [ENVO:2100002]; material: feces | place: Germany | collected 2013/2015 | reverse complement strand
TCCATGGGAAATGACGCGCCGCTGGCCGTCCTCTCCGGAAAGGCTCCCCTCCTGTTCAATTATTTCAAGCAGCTCTTCGCCCAGGTGACCAACCCTCCCATCGACCCCATCCGGGAGGAGCTGGTCATGAGCCTGACCACATACATAGGCAACCATCCCAACATTCTGGAAGAAACGCCGGAGCATGCCCGTCTTATCAAGATGGCGCGTCCCGTCATTACGGATGAAGAGCTCAACCGCCTCTGCAATATTCGGGAGGCCGGCTTTCCCTCCGCCAGGCTTCCCCTCCAGTTCCCGGAAGGCGGGGACGGGAAAGCCCTGCGGGAGACGCTGGAAAGCCTGGCGGAATCCGCCGTGGGCCTGGTCAGGTCCGGCGTGCGCATTCTGGTGTTGACGGACCGCAACATAGGAAACGGCTACCTTCCCGTTCCCAGTCTTCTGGCCTGTTCCGTGGTGAATCGCGCGCTGGCTTCCGCCGGGCTGCGTTCCGACGTGGGGCTGATTCTGGAAACCGGGGAGGCGAGGGAAACAATGCATTTTGCGCTTCTGCTGGGCTTCGGAGCCACGGCGGTCAATCCGTACCTGGCTCTGGCGACGGTTACTTCCCTGGCCGCGCCGCAGGACTGCCCGCTGGATGTGGTGAAAGCCTCCGGAAACTACATCAATGCCATAGACAAGGGATTGCTCAAAATCATGTCCAAGATGGGCATTTCCACGTTGCGCAGCTACCGATCCTCCCAGCTGTTCGAGGCTGTGGGGCTGAACCGGGAACTGATTGACGAATTCTTTCCCGGCACCGTCAGCCGCGTAGGCGGCATAGGGCTGGATGAAATAGCCGCGGAATGCAACCAGCGCGCCGCTCAACACGCGGAACACGGGGACAAGCTGGATGCGGGAGGGCAGTACAAGTATAAAAAAGGCGGGGAGAACCATCTCTGGAATCCGCAGACGCTTCAGGCTTTCCGCGCTGCCGTGCGTGACAATGACGAACGGAAATACCGGGAATTCGCGGATTACAGCAATCGGCAGGCGCAGCATCTCTGCACCCTGCGCGGCCTGTTTGAATTTGCTCCGGCGGACGCTATCCCCCTGGAAGAAGTGGAAAGCGTGGATTCCATCTTGCGCCGTTTCGTTTCCGGGGCCATGTCTTTGGGTTCCCTCAGTCCGGAAGCCCATGAAACCATCGCCATTGCGATGAACAAAATAGGAGCCAAAAGCAATTCCGGGGAAGGGGGGGAAGATGAAGCCCGCTATGAACCCAACGCCCGGGGCGAAGTTCGCTACAGCGCCATCAAGCAGGTGGCGAGCGGGCGTTTTGGCGTGACTATTAATTATCTGCGCCACGCTTCCGAGCTCCAGATTAAGATGGCCCAGGGGGCCAAGCCCGGGGAAGGGGGGCAGCTCCCGGCGCACAAGGTGGATCCGTACATCGCCCGGCTTCGCCATTCCATGCCGAACGTCAGCCTCATTTCTCCTCCTCCGCACCATGACATTTACTCCATTGAAGACCTGGCCCAGTTAATTTACGACCTGCGCAACTCCAATCCGGATGCCCGTGTCTCCGTCAAGCTTGTTTCCGAGGTGGGCATCGGCGCGGTTGCCGCGGGCGTGGTGAAGGCCCATGCGGATGTGGTTGTGGTCAGCGGCCACGACGGCGGAACGGGAGCTTCTCCTCTCACCAGCGTGAAGCACGCCGGGCTGCCGTGGGAGCTGGGGCTGGCGGAAACGCAGCAGACGCTTGTGCTTAACAAGCTCCGTTCCCGCGTCCGTCTCCAGGTGGACGGCCAGCTGCGCACCGGGAGGGACGTCGTGATGGCCGCCCTGCTGGGGGCGGAGGAATTCGGTTTTGGAACCGCCATTTTGATCTCCATCGGCTGCGCCATGCTCCGCAGGTGCCATGAAAATACGTGTCCGGTAGGCGTCGCTACGCAGGATCCGGCCCTGAGGGCCAAATTCAGCGGCAAGCCGGAATACGTCATCAACTACCTCCGCTTTGTGGCCCGGGAAACGCGGGAAATCCTGGCTTCCCTGGGGCTTCGTTCCCTGGATGAAGCCGTAGGCAGGACGGATCTGCTTTCCGTCAACCGCGCCATAGATTTTTACAAGGCCCGGCATTTGGATTTCTCCTCCATCCTGCATGCGGCAGAGGGGGATGGACGCAGGTTTGACCCCTCTTTTGAAAAGGAACCGCTGGACAACTACGACCGCCGCCATCTGCTGCCGGCATTGAAGCCCCTGCTGGAAAAGGGGGAAAAGACGGAACTCTGCCGAGACGTCCTCAATGTGGACCGGACGGTGGGGACGGAACTTTCCGGTGAGCTGGTGATGAAATTCGGGCCGCGCGGCCTGGCGGAAGATACGCTTACGGTGCACTTTACCGGATGCGCGGGGCAAAGCTTCGGGGCTTTTCTGGCGCCTGGCGTCACCTTTGAACTTGTCGGGGAGGCGAATGACTTTGTCGGGAAGGGCTTGTCTGGCGGCAAAATCATCGTGCTCCCCCCGGATCATATCTCCTACGTACCGTCAGACAACGTCATCGCCGGAAACGTCATCGGCTATGGGGCCACTTCCGGCAGCATCTTCCTTCACGGGCAGGCCGGGGAACGTTTCGCCATCCGCAACAGCGGCGCCAAAATGGTGGTGGAAGGCATCGGCGACCACGGCTGTGAATACATGACCGGGGGCCGTGTGGCGGTGCTCGGCAAAGTGGGCGTCAATTTCGCCGCGGGGATGACCGGCGGCCTGGCCTACGTGTATGATGCGGACAACAACTTCGATCAGAAATGCAACCTGGGCAGCGTGGACCTGGAAACGGTCATGCCGCATTCCGCCGATGAAGCGGAATTGCTTCAGCTCATTTACGAGCATTACATGGCTACCAGGAGCCGCAGGGCTTACGACCTGTTAAACAACTGGCCGGAAGAACGCGGCAAATTCATCAAGGTATTCCCGGTGGAATACCGGCATGCCCTGGCCATGCATTCCTGAAAGAAGCATGCAGCAGTTTTCTGTTGTTTGGGGTAAGGCAGGGGCCTCCGCGGGTGCGGAGGCCCCCATTTTTTGATAGGCCTGTATGCCGTTTCATGGCCGGGCATGTTGGCGCCGCTTTTCCTGCTTAAGCCATTCCGCATTTGAAGACGAATGTTCCGGATAAGGAGGTTTTCATGACCATACTGTCAGTTGATAGAGAAATGCGGCTGCGAGGGGGATGGTGGTTGCAGTTGATGTCAGGAGGAAGGTCAAATGTTCCAGCAATGCCCGGTTCTGAGCGGATTATGAATTCGAAGTCAACAGGAAAGTTTGAATGGAAATGTGTTAGTGGAGTTTTGGTTTTGGGAATTCGTCTGGATGGCAATTGATAAAAAAGTGAATTGAAAGGTAACTGATTGGTATTCTTGTTATTTAGTTATTCAGGGGATTGCCGCGAATTCATAATCCGTTAGGTTTGCTCCAACGGGTGTTTGGTTTTTTCTGCCAGGCTGCTCCAATTAACTACACAATGAATATATGACGAGGAAAACCGGCCCTCTCTATCAGGAGAGGGCCGGTTTTTTGCAGGATTTCCGTAAGGGAATTCCTTTTTCTTATTGAGGCTTGTCCAACAAAATATCTTTTCCTGCGCCTTTCCATGAAAAAGCGTGGCCGCGGAGGCGGACGCATTTACGGAGATGGAAGGAAGAGCAAAGATTCCTACTTTTTAGGCGTTATATTGCGCATGTTGCGGCCTTTAGCCTTGCGCTGCTGTTCTTCCAGGGCCGCGCGCTGCTGCTCCATCATCTTTTGGAAAAAACCGGCCTTTTTCTTTTTGGCGGGAGAGAGCACGGGCATGGGCAAGCGGCGGATAAGGGCCGTTTGCCCTATGGAGATCAAATTCTGCGTGGTCCAGTACAGGGCCAGGGCGGAAGCGAAATTGTAACAGAACAGGAAGAACATCACAGGCATCAGGTTCATAATAATGCGCTGGGAGCGTTCCCCCGCCTGAGGAGTCATCCTCATCTGGATAATCATGGTTACGGCCATGATAAGAGGCAGAATATTGATGGGAATGCCGAACAGGTGGCCCACGGTATCAGGCAGGGAGAGATCCGTCATCCACAGGCAGAAGGGCTGTCCCCTCAGTTCTGCGGAATACTGGAGCACTCGGTAGAAGGCGAAGAAGATGGGAATCTGGATAAGCATGGGGACGCAGCCGCTGGCCGGGTTGATGCCGTATTTCTGGTACAGCTTCATCATTTCCATGTTCACCTTCTGAGGATCGTCCGGATATTTCTCCTTGAGTTTGACCATCTCCGGCTGAACCAGAGACATGCGTTTCATGGCCATGTAGGATTTTTTGTGCAGCGGCCAGATGAGCGCGCGGACAACGATGGTCATGCAGATGATGGCCACGCCCCAGTTACCGAACCACCCGTGGAAGAGGTTGAGCAGCCAGTTCATCGGAACGCTCAGGAACACAAGCCAGCCATATGCCATGATGTCGCTGATGGCAGGATAGGAGAGATTCAGGTCACGCAGATAAGCGTTCAATTTGGGGCCGGTGTAAATATCGTAGGTGAGTGTCTTGATTTCATTGGGGGCCATGGTCAGGTTGGGGATTCCCATGGCCACGGTGACGCCGGGCACCAGGGTGTTGCCTTCATGCGTCAGAGGGAATTCCTGGCGGGTGGCGTACACCGTGGATCCCCTGGACTGGGCCTGGGGAAGAAGGATGGTGGCGTAATATTGGCTCATGACGCCGGCATAAGTCAGATCCTGAAGAGGGCCTTCCAGAACGCGGGCTTTGGCGCTGCTGAAAAATCCGCCCGTGAAATAGGAAGGCACTTCCTGTTCCAGGGAGCCGTCCGCATGGTAAAAGAAATGGGTGTAGGTATCTTTGGGTTCGCTTTTGGCGATGGGGTAGGCGCTCCCGCCAAAGATGCCCATGTAGCGCAGATCCTGGACATTGGGAGATTTATTGAGCAGGGAAACGGTCAGGCGAATGAGGTATTTGCTGCCGGGCAGTACTTCCCCTTCCAGATTTTTGACGGGGTGCAGGGTGTATGTTTTGGAGATGAAAAGCTGCCGTGCGGGGTCATAGCCTTCCAGGGTTACGGAGTCCGCCGTGCGTTTCACTTCCTTATACACGGTATTGTCATAGGAAGGATCTTGGGTGGCGTCCATATTGAAGACGAGTTCTCCGATGCCCCGCTGCTGGGCTTCGTTGATCGTGATGTTATGGTTCGCGACTTTTTGGGAGTCCACAATGTCGTTGTGCAGGGTAACCGTGCCGATGGAGCCCCCTATGCGGTTAAACGTGTAGGTGATGAAAGGTTCCTGCCTGCCGTTCATTTCCTGCGTGGCTACCAGAGTGATCGGGGCGGTTTTGTCTTCTTCGAGGGCTTTGTTGACGGAGGCCTGTTCCGTGGCGGAGGTCCCGGCTCCGGGGTGGACGCCGGTAACCGGGGCATTGGCTGCGGCGGCAGCCTGCGGTGCGGGAATGGGGGCGGTTTCAGCCTTTTTATTGTTGCCCATGTAAATATTCAGGCCCAGAAGGGCGGCGCAGATGCCTATGATGATCCATGCTGTGCGATCCATAATGTGATATAGCTTGATTGGAGTTGGTGAAAGGAAAAGGAAAGAAGGGTAATTGATCAGCGTGGGGGGCGCGCCGGGGGCACGGGATCATAACCTGATCCGCCCCACGGGTTGCATCTTAAAATACGCCATGAGCCAAGAAGAAAGCCGCGCCAGGCGCCGTGGATGCGGACGGCCTGGATGAAGTACTGGGAACAGGTGGGTGTATAGCGGCAGCCGCTTCCGGGTCCCCCCAGGGCATGCAGGGGGGCGCTGATGAAGGTTTGGTACCCCTTCACAAGGGTGATGAGCAGCCATTTCATCATGTCTTGTCTTGTTCCCGGGAAAGAAGTTGCAGTTTGAGCTTGCGTGCAGCTTTCCGCCAGTCCCGTTCCAGGTCGGCGTAGCTGGCTTCCACGGCCCTCCAACGGAGGACGCACACCAGGTGTACGCCGTTTTCAAAAGGATCCCCGTGATCCCTCAGTATTTCCCTCACGCGTCTCCGCAGTTTGTTGCGGACAACGGCGCATCCGATTTTTTTCGTACAGATGATACCGAATTTGGAGGGTTCCTCCGGATGTTCCAACGGGGCCGCGCTTAAAACAATAAGCCGACCTGCTACGGATGGCCCCTCGTTGCGTACCCGGGCAAATTGAAATGCCCTGGTCATGCTTTGTTGACGAGTAAGACGCATCTCCCGCGGGTCGGCCCGTGAAAAGAAAGTTCCAAGGAGGCGTTAACCGAATCCTGGCGGCTGGATTAACGGCCGTGCTGGATGGTGTGGCGCTTGTACTGGATTTCGGCTCCCTTGGGAAGCAGGCGCTTGCGGCCTTTAGCGCGGCGGCGGCGGATGATGTCCGCTCCGTTCTTGGTGGCCATGCGTGCACGGAATCCGAACTGACGCTTGCGGCAACGCTTGGATGGTTGATAAGTCCTCTTGCTCATGATGTTGAAAGATGCTTCTTGTGAATTACTAGATTCAGTGCCGTCCGTCTAAGCGGCCTATGCACAACCGGACGGAAAGGATAACTATTTTGATTGTTTTGTCAATCCGTCAGGCGATTAATTTGCCGTTTTTCTTGCGGAAAGCCCTGGGATAAGTAGTCTTTATGGTTGATAGGCAGTGTGTTTCTATTTCAGAAAAGCCCGCCTGCTTTACAGAAAGAGCAGTTCCGCGTATGTGGGAACGGGCCACAGGTCTGCGTCCGTCAGGCTTTCCAGCATATCAATGGTGCTTCTCAAATTGTCCATGCCCGCCTGGATGGCCCTGGTATCGGCTTCATCCACGGCGCGGCGCAGTTCCCGCACCTGTCCGGGGAGAATATCCAGCAGCGTGCCGATTTGGTTGGCGCGGTCCGTAGTAGCTTTCATTCCTGCCTTGATTCCGGATGCCTTCATCTGGGCAATGGCGGTGGTAAGCTGCGTGAGCTGTTCCGTTACGGCGGGGATGTAAAGGGTTTCCACCATCAGGAGGGCCGTTTCCGCTTCAATGTTGATTTCCTTGTGGAATATTTCCGTCTGGATTTCATGGCGGGCGTGGAGTTCTACGGGGCTGACCACTTTGTACTTTTCAAAAAGCGCCTTGGCCTTGGGCGTTTCCAGAGCGGCCAGGGCTTCAATGGTGCCGGGGATGTTGGGGAGATTGCGGCGTTCCGCTTCCTCTACCCAGGCTTCTCCGTAGCCGTCTCCGCTGAATAGAATGCGCTTATGCTTCTTGATGATGTTTTGAAGGAGCTTGTTGAGGGTGGCGTGGAACTCCTCGGGCTTGTCCTTGACAGGTTCCAGGATGGTGCAGATTTCATCCAGGCTTTCCGCCACAATGGTATTGAGCACCGTCATGGGCCATGCACAGGTTTGGGAGGAACCTACGGCGCGGAATTCGAATTTATTGCCTGTGAAGGCAAAGGGGCTGGTGCGGTTCCGGTCGGAGGCGTCCAGAGGGAACATGGGCAGGGTGTCCACGCCGATGTTGATGGTCTTTTGGGTGCGCGCTTTTTTAGTGCCTCCTTTCTCGATTTGCTCAATGATTTCATCCAGCAGATCTCCCAGGAAGATGGAAATGATGGCCGGGGGGGCTTCATGGGCACCCAGGCGGTGTTCATTGCCGGATTTGGCGACGGAGGCGCGCAGCAGATCCGCATGTTCGTCCACGGCCTTGATGGTGGCGCAGAGCAGAGTGAGGAAGATGGCGTTTTCCTGCGGGCTGGAACCGGGATTGAGCAGGCTGCCGTAACCGGGGGCGGAGAGGGACCAGTTGTTGTGCTTGCCGGAGCCGTTCATGCCGGAGAAGGGCTTTTCATGCAGCAGGCAGACCATGTCATGCTTGTTGGCGGTTTTCCGGAGCACCTCCATGACCAGCATATTATGGTCCACGGCCAGGTTCTGGCTTTCAAAAATGGGTGCGATCTCAAACTGGCCGGGAGCGACTTCATTGTGGCGCGTTTTGGCCGGGATGCCGAGTTTCCAGAGGGCTTCGTCCACGTCCACCATGAATTCCAGCACGCGGTCCTTGATGGAGCCGAAGTAGTGGTCTTCCATCTGCTGGTGCTTGGGGGGCACATTGCCGAAGAGGGTGCGCCCGCACATCATCAGGTCCGGGCGCAGGGCATAAAGCTGCTTGTCCACCAGGAAGTATTCCTGTTCCGCCCCCAGGTCGGCGCTGACGTGAATGTTGTCCGGACCGCCAAAGCAGGACAACAGCCGCTTGGCCTGCCGGGTGACAGCAGTCATGGATCTCAGGAGAGGCGTCTTTTTGTCCAGCGCCTGTCCCTTGTAAGAGCAGAAAGCGGTTGGGATGCAAAGCGTGGCGCCGTTTTCCGTCCGTTTGATAAAGGCGGGGCTGGTGGGGTCCCATGCGGTGTAGCCGCGCGCTTCAAAGGTGGCGCGGAGACCTCCGGAAGGGAAGCTGGAGGCGTCCGGCTCGCCCTGCACCAGGCTCTTGCCGGAAAATTTGAGTTCCAGATTTCCCTCCGGGTCCACGTCCACAAAGGAGTCGTGCTTTTCCGCCGTGCTCCCATTGAGAGGCTGGAACCAGTGCGTGTAGTGGCTGGCCCCCTTTTCCAGAGCCCACGTCATCATGGCCTGAGCCACTTCATTGGCGATGTCGGGGTCCAGTTTTTCGTCCTTGCGGATGGTAGCCAGCAGTTTTTTGTAAACGGGGCGGGGCAGGTAATTGCGCATGGTCTCCATGTTGAAGACATCCTGACCGTAAATTTCCGCAATAAAGGTTGCGGCGTTGCCAACATCGGAAGGTGGGTTTGTATGCATCTTGATAGGGAACGCGCCAAAAGGCTCGGAACATACCAAACCTTAAAAGAGACTTTTTGGCAAGCCGAATCCTGCCCTATTTCTTCAGGAAAAGGACTTCTTCCGCCCCCATCCGTTTTCGGGAAGAAGCGTAAACGGTTTTCCGGTTTCTATGGTTCTCCGGCGGCAATGGAGAAATTGGGGAAGGAGGGGGACGCTGTAAAGGAAGGGATAGGCCGTGATTGTCGGGAAGAGGACTGGACGGGAATTGGTGAAGTGCCGGGTTTTTGTTTCATGAAACGGCACAGGAACCTGCCGAGCGGTATTTTTCCGTATCTTGCAAGAAATCTATTTCGTTTTCAGTAGTAATAAGTACAACCATATTATTGTGAAATGCGTTTATTGTTAATAGCAAGATGTTTATTGTTGATGCTGCTGTGTTGTGCGGGAGTGGGGATGCGGCTTCATGCCCAGCCTTTGAATAAGGGCCGGATTGCCATTCTTGGGGACAGTATTGCTTATGCGGGACCATGGGCAAATGAGGTGGAAAACGCCTTGAAAGCCGATAAAAAGTTTGAGGCCTGCGAGATTGTCAACTTTGCCGTTCCCAGCGAGACGGTAGCCGGGTTGAGCGAGTATGGCCATGCGGGTGGCAGATTCCCCCGTCCATGCCTGCATGAGTGCCTTGACCGGGTTCTCCAAATGTACCGGCCCCAATTGATTCTGGCATGCTACGGGATGAATGACGGCCTTATGCAGGCGTTTGACAAAGCGCGTTTTCAAGCGTACCAGGAAGGGAATATCCGCCTTAAAAAGGCTGCCGATGCGGCAAAAGCGGAGATTGTCTTCATTACTCCTCCATTGTTCCGGGGGGATTCCGCTGAGCAGGCTGAGTATGACGCTGTATTGGACAAGTACGCGGAATGGCTGGTTTCTAAAAGAAAAGACGGCTGGAAAGTCATAGATATCCGTCCCGGGCTTCGGAAGCTCATTGCCAGAGAGAAGGCCGGGAATCCCGGTTTCAGGTATTCCGGTGACGGCGTACACCCCGGTCCGGAAGGGCATCATATGATAGCCCGGGAAGTTCTTGCCGGGCTGGTCCCGGAAATAGGCCTTGCTCCTGAGGTTGCGGAAAAAGACCATCGGCCGACGCCGGATACGATGAAAAAACATGAGAAAGTCCGCAATGAATGGCTGGTAAAAACAGGACATGCACGGCCGGAAATTCCGGGGTATGATCCGGAAATGGCCAAGCGTCAGTTTCCTAGGACGGTTTCTGTCTGGAATGGTTTTTTACGGGAGGAGTTTACCGTGGGCGGCCGCAGGGCATTCATCGTCTTTCCCGACAAGGCTGTTGTTTCTGGAAAAGAACAGTTATGGATATGGCGGCCACAATTTTTTGATTATAAGCCTATAGCTGATCTCGAACTGGTAAAGCGCGGCTATGCGGCGGTATTTATCAGCATGGAAGACCTTTACGGTTCTCCCAAGGCCATGGAGGTGATGGATCAATTTTACAGGTATCTGGTGGATGAACGCAAATTTTCCGGAAAACCGGTGTTGTTTGGACTGAGTCGTGGAGGACTTTATGCTCTGAACTGGGCGGAGAAGAATCCTTTGTGCGTGGCTGGCGTTTATGTGGATGCCCCCGTCTGTGATTTCAAAAGCTGGCCGGCCGACAGAGGCAAGGGCAAAGGTTCGCCGGATGACTGGAACAAATGCCTGCGCGCCTATGGCTTTAATGAACAGCAGGCTTTATCCTATAAGGGCAATCCCGTGGACAATATGCGCGGCATGGCTAAAGCCGGAATTCCTTTGTTGTTTATTTCCCGGACGGAAGATGATGTAGTCCCTATTGAAGAGAATACGGATGTTTTCGCCAAACGTTACGCCAAGCTGGGAGGCCCTGTAAAAGTTATTCGCCGCCCCGGCGGGCACCATCCGCACGGTTTTGACAATCCTGCCCATATCGTAGATTTTGTTCTTTCCGTTACCGGACAGCCCGTCCCTTTGCGCGTTGCGTGCCTGGGAGACAGTAATACTTTTGGAGCAGGAGTAGCCGGAGCCAATAAGGATGTTTTGCGCTGGAGCCATCTTCTTGGTCAAGAATTGAGGAAAAAATTCAAACGGAAAGAAATAGAAGTGCTGAACTGCGGCGTTAACGGGCGTACCCTTCTGGCCAAGGGAGACCTTCCCTATATTAAAACAGGCGAGTACCGGAATGCTCTCAATTCCCATGCACAGATTGCCATTATCGCTTTAGGCACCAATGACGCCAAACCGCAGAACAGGAAATTCCTGTCCGAGTTTAAGCAGAATTATGCCGCCATCATCGCCGAACTGCGGGAAAATATGCCCGGCATTCAAATCTATTGCGCAATTCCTCTTCCCTCGTGGCAATCTTCCAGCCAAATTGACAAGGAAACGGTGGAAACTAAGATCATTCCTCTTGTGAAGCAGGTTGCGAGGGACAATAAGTGTGAAACCATCGACTTTTTCTCCCCTTTTCAGAATAAACCGGAACTTTTCCCCGATGGCGTTCATCCCAATGCCGATGGGCAGGTGATTATGGCTGACATTGCATTCAGGGAACTTCTGAAAAAACAACCTTTAATTCAATAAACAAAAAAATAATGATGAGCGCTAAACTATCGGTAATTACAGGTTCGATTCTCCTGCTGTCAGCCCCGTTGCAGGGATTTTCCGCGACAACCCATCCGGATTCCTGCATGAACCGGGATTGGAAAAAAGAGATTCCCCTTCCGGTGTATCCAAACCGGGAAATGGTGGATCTTTATCATAAGACATGGGAAATTGCGGCAGGCCGCGTCAGAAAAGGGCCGGAAGGCCTTCCCGCGTCTCCCTACATGGATGAGAATTGCTATGAAGATCAAATATGGATATGGGATACCTGTTTCATGGTTCTTTTCGCCAAGTATGCTCCCAGGTCGTTTCCCGGAGTTGAAAGTTTGGATAATCTTTACAAGCCTATTCACGAAAAAGCCGTTACTCCGCTTAAGGTTCATTTAGTGGACAATCCCCCGTTATTTGCGTGGGTGGAGAAAGAATATTTTGACTTCACCGGTGATAAGGAACGCCTGGATGATATCTTGAATAAGAAGCAATATCTGCAAAAGCATTTCAAATGGTTTGCCCGGGCTAAGGCTGGTGAACGGTTTGAGTGTTCCCCCCAGCGTATTTACTTGAATTCCATTGGGGATGATGGCTTTACCTGGACAGGGGGAGCGAGCGGTATGGACAATACTCCCCGTGGGCGTGATGCCGGAGGATACCATAAGGTGTTATGGGTGGATGCCATTTCCCAGCAGGCTCTTAGCGCCCACTGCATTGTTGCCATGGAACAGGCTTTGGGAAATGAAGATGAAGCAAGGAAATGGAACGCCGAATATGAAGCGCTTAAGAAAAAGATCAACCATCTTTACTGGGATGAGCGGGATGGATTTTATTACGATGTCACCATTGCGGACAAACAGCCCTGCCGCGTTAAAACCATTGCGTCCTACTGGCCTCTTCTGGCTCAGGTTGCCTCCAGGGAACAGGCGCGGAGCATGGTCAGGCATTTGATGAATCCCGAAGAATTCGGAGGCAGTTATCCGACTCCTTCCCTGGCCCGCTCGGATAAGGATTATCATCATCAAACCGGGGATTACTGGCGGGGAGGAATCTGGCTGCCGACGACATATATGGCGATTAAGGCCATTGAAAAGTATGGCTACCATGAGGAGGCCGATGCTATTGCCGAGAAGGTTATCAACCAGCAGCTTGCCGCTTACAGGAACATAGAACCGCATACTATCTGGGAGTGCTACAGCCCAAGCGGGAATACTCCTTCCACGGAACACGGACGCCGCGCAAGACCGGAATTTTGCGGCTGGTCAGCCCTGGGGCCGATTTCCCTGTTTATTGAAAATGTACTGGGATTTAAGGAGGTGTCCGCAACCAGAAAAGAAGTGCGGTGGAGGTTGAAGAAAAATAAGGGCCGCCATGGAATCAGGAATTTGAGGTTTGGCGATATTGTAACCGATATTGTTTTTGATGGTAAAGGCACGGTGTCGGTCACGTCGAATGCTTCTTACTCTCTAATCATTAATGGCAATACTTATTCAGTAAGGAAGGGGGATACTGAAATTAAGCTGTAAGGACCTTCTGTTTATCCACGGAAGGGCGTCATTGATGTTCTTCCGCGGGGTTTTTCCTTTTGCCGGGGCAAGATGCGGGTTTTTCCCGTGCCTGCGCCAATTTTTTTCTTTTGGAGGCGGTCTGAGAGGCAAGGGTGACAAAGGAAATTCCGGAAGGGCGGCAAGGAAATGTTCCGGAACATTATTTGAGAGGTAATGTTGTCTGCCGTTTTAACGGGGAGAGCAGGCTTCCTCCATATGCCTTACGGAAATTTTTTGGTAAAGGGTATGGGTTTGT
>OMDF01001201.1_pt1 | contig 13277 bp, 10 predicted proteins | sample 1673631 | NCBI WGS metagenome assembly OMDF01 (sample SAMEA103958117, study PRJEB25191) | human gut metagenome | biome: human-associated habitat [ENVO:00009003]; feature: intestine environment [ENVO:2100002]; material: feces | place: Germany | collected 2013/2015 | reverse complement strand
CTAACTTTGTATATTCCTTTCTAAACTTAGCATATTCGTTCAAAATAATCTGCTTGTTTTTTTCTACAGATAATATTTTATCATTCATTTCATTAATATCATCATCACTCTTCAATACTAGATTACTTTTTAATACTTCATTACCATCGAAAAAGTCAGTATTTCCAACAATACAAGGAATACCTCTATCCATACTTTCTAATATAAAAGGATAACATATAGAAGAAAATTGTCCATAAAAATTAATAGTATTTCCATCAATACATTCAGATATACTTTTTGATTTAATCAATTTTAGATTAAATCTTTTAGCAAATTTGGAAACAGCCCTAATAGGCTTATACGTCTTAACATTTTTGTAGTTTGTCAACGTAATGGCACTAAGTTCATTAATTGTATTACCATAAACACTACTAGAATCATCAATAATACCAATACTGTTGCCAGTAGATCCTTTTGTTTGTAAAACATCAAGTTTTAAATATTTAGCTCCATATTTATCCTTTAACAACATATAAGTCGCATAGTCAATACATATTATACCATCTACTAAATTCATATCTATATATTTTAAAAGTAAAAGTAATTCATTTAATTTCTTATAATCAGATAATTCAGATACAGAATATTCAAAAATAATATATTTTTTTGAATTATTAGATAGCATATTCAATAATAAATCATTTGCTTCTGTTAAGTTATAGAAAACTATATTTTGAACACCGCCAAGGCTTGAGGCATATTTTTCAATTTTCTTAATTGAATTTTTTTCATCAAATTCAAATACTGCATCTTCCCCAAAACTGTATGAAATAGCATTGTAATAATTACTATTTGGAGATATTACTACTTTATATTTAATCACTATTATCACCTAATTCTATATAACGTTTTACTAATTCTTTACCACTATTTAAATTTTTCACACTAAATTCATCATACAATTTAAGGACTTTTTTTCTATTATCATTGCAATAAATTATTTTCTTATATATATCTAAAGGATTATTCTCATTATTAACAACCAAATATTGTTCTAACTCGCTATTTTTAAAATAATGATGATTATTTCCTGTTAAACATGGAACACCTACATAAAAACTTTCAAGAGGTACCATAGGCGCGCATTCACTAAATGTAACATAAAGATTTATATCCGTATTACTCATTCTATTTAATAATTGTTCACGAGGAATACCTTTATCAACACCAGTTGTTTTTATACCAAGAAGATGACAAAAAGCAACCGTTGTTTCAGATCTAGGAACAATATCTAATATAACTTCCTTGTCTTTTATTTCTTTTCCAACAAAATAAGCACTTGCCAAACTAGAGAACACATTTTTTCTAGTATTTGTTGCCTGAACAGCATAAACACCTATTACAAACTTATTTTTATCTTTTTTCTTCTTATTAATATCAAAATTAATGTTAACTAAATTTTTCAAAAAGGTTGCGTTACATCCTTTATCTTTATAAAAGTCAATAATTGATTCTTTACAAAAAGCCATTTCAGAAACTATGTTCTTTTTCTCTAACAAATAAATTTGTTTATTCATCTTCCACCCATATTCATCAAGATATTGTGAGTGACTTCCATGAAAATATGTCTTTACAACAACACCATCTTTATGAAGCAATTTTGCTAGCTTATACCACCCAATAACAAATCCACTAAAGATAACTTCCTTTATATTATTACTTTTAATACGATTTCGAACCATTTTAATTTCTTTAGAACTAATTAATTCACCACAAGGAACACTATTCTCAAATAATTCTACAGTTGCACTAGAAACTCCTGTAAAGGCCGGATTATGAAAAGCAACATAGTCTTTATTTTTACACGAATCTATTTCATTAAGTGTTAGTTGCAAAAGTTCTCTATGCTTTTTAGTATCCTTTTTCCTAAATTCTTTAAACTTTAAAAGTGGAAATAATAGTATTTTTATTACTTTCTTTAACATTCTAGCAACACTAAACAAGAAAGTAGATATATAGCTACCAAAAATACTATAAATTATATTTTTTAGTCTTCCCTTTAACGTAATAAAATCATAATGAAAATAATTTTTAGTTCTCGTATTTTTAGAGATAGATTTAGTGTGACCATCATAAGATAAAGGATAAAAATAATCACAACTATAAACAACTACACCATTATCCAAATATTGAGTTTTTTTATTAGTAAAATCAAAATCATTAAGAACCTCTTTAAATATAAATTGTAAACCGACAAAAAACGGATTATATTCGCCTTCCGCCATTTTTTCCTTAAAGCATTCATATACTCTCCGTGAGAAATCACTTTTTGCATTTTTTTCATACCATATATTAGAACAAATTCTATGTCTTTCATCCATTCCCAAAAAAGAGTTACTATTCGCTAATAAATCACATATAGGTTCAACAATTTTAATATTTTGATCAACATAAATACCACCATATTTATATAGGGCATATATTTCTAAAAAGTCCTTACTGATATTATAATTATCTATTCTTGCAATTTCGACAGCTATATCATCATCTATTGTATATAAATCATCAAGTGTCCAAAGTTTAATTTCATACTCTTCACTCATATATTCTTTCCAAGAGTTTAAACACTTTTCACTAAATGGAGGTATTTCTTTATTCTTGCCTACAAAATAATGGATATACTTACTCATATAATACTTCCTCCCATTTAACATTAAGATAGTTTTTCATATAAATTCTTTGCCTGTAACATACAATCTTCCATTGAACAATACGTCCACGCACCATATCTTCCAATACAATAAATGTTATTCTTTGCAAAATCATTGAATAAAGCTTTTATTTTTTGATCGGTTTCCTTTTCAATATGAACATATGCTGGATCCATAACAATAGCACAATGATCAATCAATTTTGTATCATCATCTATAATATCTTGATCTCTTAAATTTTCTAAAGTTAATTTAAGTTGTCTATCAATTTCTTCATTAGTAATGACAGCATCTTTAGAATAACCAATCTCAACATACATACTTAACCTATCAGAATTCAAAATATTATCATAAAAGCCAATTCTATAATAATTACATTTCTTATCAGGAATATACAACCAGTGTTCATTAACCAATTTAGACTTTTTATTAAATCCTAGATTAAACACAAGAACCTTATTATATGATAATTCTTTTTGTAAACTTTTAATTCTATCATCATTAAATAATTGTAAAAAGTGATTAAGTGGTGAAGAATTAACTAAATATTCATATTCAATTTTTTCACCTTTATCAGTTGTTGCTACTTTATTTTTTACATCTATATCTACAATTCTAGTATTTAATAAAATCTTTTTCTTATCTAAATTATCATACAAAATCTTAATAAAAGTTTCTGCTCCCTTTTTAGGATACAAAAAAGAATTATTATAAGATACATCCTTAGAGTTCTTCATATTATTTATAATTTGCTCTTTATTAGCGTAAGGAAAAAATCTTCCCATAGCATCTTTATCTAATTTAGTTAAGTCAATAGCGTATAATTTTTCATTATAAGGCTTTAAAAATTTTTCTGTAATTGAACGTCCAAATTTTCCATATAACATGTCCAAAAAGTTATCATAGTTTTCCTTTTCTTCCTTATTAAATAAATCATACAAACAATCAATAAATTCTTCCTTTTCTAGCTGATGTATATTAGTTTGAAACGGATAATCAATTAACTTTTTATTATATAAAATTTTTGTACATTTATCCTGTGTTATAATTTCATTTTTTGGAACCTTTGCTAAAAATTTTTCCTTAAATTCTTCGGTATTAAAATGGAAAAAATGTCCCGCATAGTCCCACACAAATCCATTTCTACTAATAGTTCTACAGTAGCCACCTACTTCATTTTCCTTTTCAGCAATTAAATAATCATCCTTAACATAATTAGCAAATGTTAAATTTGAAATTCCAGCTCCAATTAATAAATATTTAGTTTTCATATATTACCTCCTAATCAATTTACCTAATTTTATAAAAACATCATTCATCCATATAAAGTGTCCATTAGTTAGTCTATGTATCTTAACTCTTCTTCCAGCAATTGAAGTATTATTATAAAATTGTGGATATTTTTTTAATTTTCTATCAAATGATATAAAATGTTCATTATTTTTAAACATTTCTGTAGTAAGTTCATACTGCCTTTTGCACATAGGAACAATAATACAATTATTAAGATAAGCCTTCTTACTTTCTGATAATTCCTTTTCTTTTTCAGTATAATAATCTACTAATCTTAAACATACTTTTTCGTGATGTAAAATATTTTTCTTATATGATTCTTTTGAAATAGATTGTCCCTGTCGTCCTAAATAATAGTTATAAATATCAAAAGGATAATAACTAACTGTTTTGGCATTTATATACCCAACTAAATTGTACTCCATATCTACATAGAAACAATGTTCATCGATTTTAAAATTAGCATTTTTTAATATGGATGTTTTATATGTTGAGGTTGGTAATAATGGGCCAAACATTATAAATCCATATTCATTACCATTATAATACATTTCATCCAAATTATATTGAACACCAGGTACCAAATTAGGATAAAATTTAGTAGGATTATAAACAGCTGTAACAGCAAAATCCTCTATATAATTTGTTAGAACTATATCACTATCTTCGTCCTTTAATTTTTCCAATAACTTATCTAAATTTTCAGTAATATAATAGTCATCGCCATCCATAAGTCTAAAATACTTACCAGTAGCTATTTCAATTCCCTTATTAATTGTAGAACCATGTCCACCATTTTCCTTATCTATTATTTTTATAATAGGATTCTTACCACGATAATTACTCAATAATTCGTTACTTTTAGCGACTGTATCATCCTTAGAGCCATCATTCACAATAATTATTTCCAAGTCAGATGCATATTTAGAACGTAAAAGTGATTTTACACCACCTTTAATATACTTACCAACATTATAAGAAGGAATAACAATACTCAATATAGGATTTTTCTTTATATCAGGAACCTTAATTTTTTCAGTCTTATCAAAACTAAGTATCATATCCATATCTTTTTTTATAGAATACTTATAACTACACGTTTTCATAACAGAATCATGCATATTCTCAGACATTGTTTTAAACAATTTTGGATCATTATATAATTCTTCGATTAGGTCAGCATATTCGATAATATTTTCTGTTTCACAAAAAGCACCTATTTTAGGATCTATGTACTCACAAGTTCCAACATTTTTAGAACTTACAACAACACAACCTGCCATTGCTGCCTCACATGAAGACACAGCCTGTGTATCAAATCTTGTTGCAAAAAGGCCTATACCATTTTCTTTTTGCATCATTTTAATTTCATCATGCGATAAAAATTTTCTATATATATGAACATTAGAAAACTTTCTTAATGGTTCAACCAACTTATCATGAATTCCCCCATCACCATAAATTGAAAATTCCATGTCATTAAAACATTTTCTATGACTAAGTTCTAAAATTACTCTAACATCAATATCAATAGAATAAGTACTTAAATCATCAAACTTTCTAAGCACAAAAACTCTTTTTCTTAATTCTGGATCCTTTTCAGTATATGGAAATTGCTTTTCATCTATAAAGCAAGGTATAACTTCTGCATTATTATATTTTATTTTCAGTAATTCCTCACTCATCTTTTTAGCCCAATTTGACACAAACACAAATTTCACATTTGGCAGATTATTATATTTTTTTATATAATAATCCCTCAAAGCAAAAGTTTTAGTGAATGATTCTGGAACAACATAATCTGAAACAAAGTATGGACGTCCAATCACATCAAAAGCTCTATACAAGGCATCAGTACCATGAGAATATAAAATAATTTGAGTATTCGATAAATCCTGTGGTTCTAACAATTGAAAATAGGCTGGATCAAAAAAGTGTATTAAAATTTTATCATACTTTCTAACTTGTAATAAATTTCTTATTTGATTGTATCCAGTTCTTATATAATCAACATTTTCAAAAGTAGCAAATTCAGTTTTTTCAATATATTCACTATGAACAACTGCAACATCAACATTCAATTTATTTTCCTTATAAGCTTGCACCCTTGAATGAATAAAAGAAAATAAATATTTATTTTTTACCATTGGATACCCAGGACAAATTAACAATATATTACCAGAAAAATATTCATTAATACTTACATCTTCTTTTTCAAAGGAAACCTCTAAAGAATCAATTTCAATCTTAGCATTTGGTAAAATTGAAAGCCCTATAAAAACCTTTTTAGGTAAATTAGAAAAAAATGATTTAGTATTCATATCAACTGATTGAATAACTCTAAACTTTCTATTTAAAATTTTTATTGTACAATTTTCCTCTGTATTAATATTTGAAACAGAATTAATTGTTAATCTTTTATTATCTGTTTTTATCGATTTATAAAAAATTAATTTTTGTTTTATATCGGAATTATTCTCTATTACTATTTTATTTTTTTCCCTAACAACCTTTAATTTTCCAGATGATTTTATATAATTTCTGCCTAATATATTCATATTATCCTCCACAACTACTTATCTTGTTTTTTTCTCTTATTATCCTTCTTACTCTTTTTCATATCGATAGGTTCACCCATTTGAAAGCGGTAATATGTATCACAAATAGTATCAGGATCACCTATCATCTTCATTGTACCATGTTCCAACCATACTACCTTAGTACATAATTCTCTTATACTTTCCAGAGAATGTGATACATATAACACAGTAGTACCACCATTAATCATGCTCATCATTTTATTTCTACTTTTTTCCTGAAACTTAATATCTCCAACTGATAAAATTTCATCTACAATCAGAACCTCTGGATCAACAACAGTAGCAATTGCAAATGCAAGTTTAGCTGTCATACCAGAAGAAAAGTTTTTTATTGGAACATCCAAAAAATCTCGTAACTCAGAAAAATCGACAATTTCCTCAAATTTTTGATCAATAAAGTTCTTTGAATAACCTAAAACTGCTCCATTTAAATAAATATTCTCTCTAGCTGTTAATTCAGCATCAAAACCTGCTCCTAATTCAATCATTGGAGCAATAGAACCATTGACAGTTACATTACCTTTTGTAGGTTTCATAACACCACTAACAACTTTCAATAAAGTAGACTTTCCAGCACCATTACTACCAATTAAACCGACTACTTCACCCTTATCAACATGAAATGAAACATCATTCAATGCTACAAAAACACTTTTTTTCTTTTTGTTTTTCTTTCTTTCTCTTGGATCAAGCATATTAATAAACAATTGTTTAAATGAAAAACCTTTTTCAATTCCCATATCAAACTTCATTGTTACATTTTTTATATCAATCATATTTTCCTCCTTTTATGCATAATAAACAAAATTATCTTGATGTTTTTTGAAAATAATAGATCCAATTACTACGGCAAAAACACCATAAAATACCATTAAAAATATGTTTGTTATAGACGGGCAATTACCAAACAAAATAATTTGTCTAGCAGAATCTATATATACGTACAAAGGATTAAATCTAAATATTCTCTGTAGAGTAGCTGGTATAATTGAAATATCATAAAATACAGGTGTAGCATAATTCCATATAGTAAGTAAAATACTATAAATATAAAACATATCACGGAAAAACACTGACACAGTAGCTAAAATAAAGCTTATACCTACAGTAAATAAAAATCCAAATAAAAATATAAGTGGTAATAGCAAGTAAAACCATGATATTTCTTTTATTGTACCTGTAAAAATAATAACAAAAAACAATGGTATTAAAGTCAAAATAAAATTAATTCCACAAAAAAGGCACTTTGATAATGGAAAAATATATTTTGGTATATATACTTTTGTCAATAAATTAAAATTGAAAACTACAGAAGTCATACCATTATTTGTGGCTTCACTAAAATAATTAAACATAATAAATCCAACTTCAAAGTAAACAAAATAATTTACTCCTGGAACACTAAATCTAAACATTTTAGAAAAAACAACAGCCATTACCAACATCATTAGTATTGGATAAAGTAGACTCCATAGAATTCCTAAAACACTCCTTTTATATTTTACCTTAAAATCTCTAGATATTAATTGTTTCATTAAAAACTGATATCTATTAAAATTCGAAGCAATATTTTTTAACATCTTCTTTCCTCCTAAATCTTTAACATATTAATTATAACATCAATAAACCACTTTGTAAAAGATATCTGTAAAATCAACTATTTTGCATCAATACTATTTACTTCAAAATATCTCGCTAAGTCCTTATTTAACCAAATATCTTTTCCTGGAGTAATATCAGCTAACCCATAAGCAGGACTATGTTTATCATTACAAACAAATGGTGTAAGTTTTATATCATATATTTTTTTACTCTTTTGTCTTTCAATATATTCACTTCTATAACTCCACACTGAATTTAGTTGACGAATTTCACCAAAGGCTACAATAAATTGCTCTACATAAATAATAAATAAAATAATAACTGAATCAACTAATATATACTTAATTACCTTTTTCATACTTAAAATATTAATTAACAGATTAAAAACGGAAATCACCATAAAAACCACAATACCAAACCAAGCTCGTTCAGGAAAGGTAGGTGATAAAACCATTGCATAAACTGATAAAATGCTTGCACTAAAGAATACATAAAAATATTTATCTATCTTCTTTTTATAATATATATAAATAGTAAATAAAACAATCATTAATATAAATAGTGGCTTAAGAACGTTTATCATAGAAACAGTATCATTTAAAATTCTTCCTATCAACTTAACTACAATAAAGGTATTATCATTAACTAAACTGTTTCTAACATAATTACCGGGCGCTATAATAAGTATAACAAAACCAACAATAGTTCCTACCAATCCAGAAATCTTCCACTTAGTAATCTTTTCCTTATATTCAAACTTACTAATTAATAATATTCCTACTGTTGCTACTATCAATCCAAAGGCAGTATTTTCATTTGTCCATCCCGCAATAATTCCGAGTAACAAAAAGCCAATTGATTTAAATAAATTATCATTCCTTTTGGAAGTCCTAAATAAATATAAAAACAGCAAAATTATCGTAGTAGTCCAAAGATAATTACATGACCCAATTAACCATAAACAGTCTTGACCAAATGCAGGAACAACAAACCACAAACACAAATGAATAAGCAACAAAATTATAGGATATTCTTTTTTATTTATACCTTTTATATTGAGATAAATTAACCATATCAACAATAAATAAACACATGAATTGGCAATACTAAACAAAATTTTAGGAAAAAGTAAGAATGTTTGAGCAATAGTGTGAGCAACACTTCTCCCTCCCCACGTAAAATAATGCTGAACCTGTTTTTCTATAACATCAATAAAACTGTGTAAACGACCATTAACACCAAAAGAATAGCCATAATCATCTGCTATTAACGGAGTAAAAATATTTAGTAATAAAATTGATATAAATATTAAAAACATAAATATTATTATCTGATTTTTTTCTTTTTAAGACTATTTTTGCCATCAATAACCTCCTTAATTTTATTCATTAGTTAATTGATATATTTTTGAATATTTTTCTTTTAAATATTCAAGATAATATTTCGGATTAAATTCTTCATGAGTTACCATTAATAATATTTCTTTTGGACTTTTTGAACCTGCATATTTATGCACTTTCTCTTTTAACCATGCATTGACTTTAGATAAATCATCAGCTCCAAAAGCCTCATCAATATTCAATTCTTTTTTCATTTGATGATAAAGTTGAGCAGCATAAGCACTTCCTAAAGCATAAGTAGGAAAATAACCAAATGAACCACCCGCCCAATGAACATCTTGTAAAATACCTTTTGTATCATTTGGAACTTCAATTCCTAAATAATCTTGATATAATTTATTCCAAAGTTTTGGTAACGCATGTACATCAAGATTTGATTCAATTATGGCTTTTTCTATATCATACCTAACCATAATATGAAGAGGATAAGTCAGTTCATCTGCCTCCGTTCTAATAAGCGTCTTTTCAATTTTATTTATAGCATGGTAAAAATCATCTAGTTCTACATCATGTAAATTTTCAAAAAATAACTGTTGTAAAACAGGATAATGCTTAGACCAAAACGGATAACTTCTACCAACAATATTTTCATAAAAACGAGATTGTGATTCATGCATTGCCATTGTTGTACCACCGCTTAAAGCTGTATCATCATATTTGCTATCGCATTGTCTTTCATAAGTAGCATGTCCTAATTCATGAATCATTGAAAAAATACTTGATGTTAAAAGATTTTCATAATAATGGCAAGTAACTCTCACATCAGTAGTACCATATCCAGAAGTAAAAGGATGTTCCGATTCCTTTGTTAAACCAAACTTTTTATCAAAACACATCACATCCATCAAATAATGAGCAAATTCTTTTTGTTTATCAATACTATATTTTTTATACACAAAAGAATCATCAAGAGGTTTTAATGATGTAATTTTTTTAACAAATGGAACCAATTCTTTTTTTAAAAGATCAAAAAATTCATCATATTCTTTTTTTGTAAAACCTTTTTCATAATCATTTAACAAAACATCATAACCTTTTAAAGTATCCGTTTCTAAATATTGAATATATTTTTTTTGCCAATTGATAATTTGAGCTAAAACAGGAGCAAATAAGGCATAATTATTATTCAGTTTAGCTTCACACCAAATATTATTTGCTTTTGCCAACAGCATTTCATATTCAATAAGTTCTGCTTCAGGGATTTTTAACTCTTTTTCTAATTCTTCCCAAACTTTAACTATTTCTAATTTTAAATCTGTTGTTAACTCTTCTTTTTTATCATATAAAGTTTTTACCGCCTCAACATATTCTTTACAATGAGATATTTCTAACATCATTGAAACAAGTTCACCAATTTGTTTAGACCTTTCTTCTAAACATCCTACAGGAGCTTCAGTTTCAGAATCCCAGCTAATAAGATACATTGCATAATGAAATGCATTCAATTTTTTTCTTGCTTTTTGATAAATTTCTAAGGCGTTTTCCATCAATCAACCACCTCAACTTTATTAGCAATAATCTCTTCTAAAGCAATACCTATACTTTTCGTATTTTTTGTTTCCGCAAGAAAACTTTTTTTAGAAGCATCAATTTCCTTGGCACGTTTGGCTGCCGCAATCACTAATTTATATTTAGATGAAGATTTATCTGTCAATTCATCAATAGATGGATAACGAAGACCATCTCTTTCTTGATTCATATTTTCCATTTGACTCATACTTATTCCTCCATTAATTTATAATATCCTTCTAGTGCTCTTTCACACTTCGCATGTTCTGCTCTAATAATTGCAATTATTTTATCAACTGCATTTTCTACTTCATCATTGATAACAATATAATCATAAGATGAAGCAAGCATTATTTCATTTTTGGCCTTAGTTAATCGCTCAATGATAATATCACTCGTTTCTGTTCCTCTATTCGTTAATCGGTGCTCTAAAGCCTTCCAAGATGGTGGGGCAATAAAAATAAATACGGCATCTGACATTTTTGCCTTCACTTGTAGAGCCCCTTGAACCTCTATTTCTAATACTACTTCTTTTCCTTCTTCTAACTTTTCTAATACTTTGTTTTTAGGAGTTCCATAATAGTTATTGACAAATTTAGCATGTTCTAATAAATTATCATTTTTTATTTCTTGTTCAAATTCTTCCTTAGTTACAAAGAAATAGTCTTTACCATCAATTTCTCCTTCTCTTGGCATTCTAGTTGTCATTGAAACCGAAAAATCTAAATTATGACCCGTTCTTTGAAACAAAGCTTTACGAATCGTTCCTTTCCCAACTCCAGATGGCCCCGAAATAACAATTAATAATCCTTTTTCATTAAGCTTCATATGTTAACCTCAAAATGATATCTATTTGGTTTATTTTACCACTATTTGTTTTTTTTTTCAATAGTTTTGTTATTTTTAATTTTTTGTTGTATAATAAAGTATAATTTTATAAAAAGAAGGTTAAACAATATGCCCTACGATGGTATTCTTATTCATTTTTTAACATCTGAATTAAGCGAAAAATTAGTTGGTGGTAAAATCAACAAAATCATTGAACCAAATGCTTTAGATTTATGTCTACAAATTAGATCTAAAGATCAAACTGATAAACAAATTAAAAATTATCAACTTTTTATATCTTCTTCTTTAGATATGCCTAGAATTTATTTAACTACCCAAAAAATATCATCATTTGAGTCTCCTAAAAATTTTTGTATGGTTTTACGCAAATATTTAGAAAGAGGTATAATTAGTAAAATTGAACAAATTGATAATGATCGAATTATCGTTTTTCATATTCGTTGTACAAACGAACTTGGTGATAACGTTACTTATCTTTTAATTTTTGAATTGATGGGAAGAAATAGCAATATTATTTTAGTAAATTCACAAAAAATAATTATTGATGCTATTCGAAAACTTCCTCCATCAGAAGATTGCAAAAGATTCATTCTTCCAAAGGTCTCCTACTCTTATCCACCATCTAATGCTACTATTCATCCTTTTTTACTTGATGAATCTGACCAATATGATCTAGAACTATTACAAGGAGTATCTAAAATTGCAAAAGATGCAATTCAAAATTCACATCAAAGTATTAAGAGTTATTTGCAAAATCCTTTAAAATTTGCAATCTATCAAATTGACAAAAAATATGATTTTTATGTTTTACCTCTTTTTCACTATCCAGTCATTCAAGATGGATTTGATTCTATAAGTATGATGCTTGAAGTCTATTATAAAGATTATAAGATAATTTATAATGATAAAGCCAAAGCCTTAAAAAAAATAATAAAAAATAAAATCATTCATTTACAAAGTAAAATTGATCATTTACAAAGCGATTTAACTGTTGCAAATGAAAATTTAAAATTGAATGAGATTGGTATTTTATTACAGGCTAATCTTTATAAAGTTCAAAAAGGAATGCATACAATTATTGTCGATGATTTTTTTCATAATCAACCACTTGAAATTCAATTAGATCCTATGCTTGACCCAAGTACCAATTTAAAAAAACTTTTCACAAAGGCTAAAAAAGCCAAAAATGCCCTTGTTATGATTGACTTGCAATTGAAAATTGCGAATAATGAACTGAAATATTTAGATGAAATATCTAGTCAAATTGATTTTGCCAACAATATAGATCTTGAAGAAATTAAAATGGAATTAATAAAAAATAAATATCTTAA
>OMDF01001191.1_pt1 | contig 13353 bp, 10 predicted proteins | sample 1673631 | NCBI WGS metagenome assembly OMDF01 (sample SAMEA103958117, study PRJEB25191) | human gut metagenome | biome: human-associated habitat [ENVO:00009003]; feature: intestine environment [ENVO:2100002]; material: feces | place: Germany | collected 2013/2015 | reverse complement strand
GCGTGCGGGGCTTATTTTGCCAATAGAGAATCAGGCTAATGAAGATTTGTTGATGTTACTGATGCCTATGATGTTGACCGATTTTTAAACAAATAAGAAATTAAATGCAGCTGAATCTTAAAAATCCGATTGTTTTTTTTGATTTGGAAACAACCGGAGTTAATATTGCCACCGATAGAATTGTCGAAATAAGTTATTTAAAAGTATATCCTAACGGTAAAGAAGAGTGTAAAACATTGCGGATTAATCCGGGAATACCTATTCCTCCTGAATCGACGGCCGTTCATGGAATAAGTGATGCTGATGTTGCAAATTGTCCGACATTTAAAGAAGTTGCAAAAACGATTGCTCGTGAAATTGAGGGGTGCGATTTGGCTGGTTATAATTCGAACCGTTTCGATATACCTCTTTTGGTCGAAGAGCTATTGCGTGCAGGGGTCGATATTGATCTTTCAAAGCGAAAGATGATCGATGTACAGACTATTTTCCATAAAATGGAGCAACGTACGTTGTCTGCAGCTTATAAGTTCTATTGTGATAAAGATTTAAATGATGCTCATACGGCAGAGGCTGATACACGTGCCACCTACGAAGTGCTGATGTCGCAGTTGGACCGCTATCCGGAGTTGCAGAATGACGTGGCTTTCCTTGCCGACTATTCCAGCTTCAACAAGAATGTGGACTTTGCCGGTCGTATGGTCTACGATGACAAAGGTGTGGAAGTATTCAACTTCGGCAAGTACAAGGGCATGTCGGTATCCGATGTCCTGAAGCGCGATCCCGGCTATTACAGCTGGATTCTGAACAGTGATTTTACCCTGAATACCAAAGCCACGCTGACCAAGATACGTCTGCGTGAAATGACTCAGAAATAAATGGCAAATATACTGAAAGGGAAGAAAATAGTATTGGGCATTACGGGCAGCATTGCCGCCTATAAAGCATGCTATATTATTCGCGGACTGATTAAGCGTGGTGCAGAGGTGCAGGTGGTCATTACGCCTGCCGGAAAAGAATTTATTACCCCTATCACGCTCTCTGCCCTGACCAGCAAACCGGTTATCAGTGAGTTCTTTGCCCAACGCGATGGCACTTGGAACAGCCATGTGGACCTCGGTCTGTGGGCAGATGCCATGCTGATAGCCCCGGCTACGGCTTCCACCATCGGCAAGATGGCGAATGGCGTGGCAGACAATATGCTGATTACCACCTATCTTTCCGCCAAAGCTCCGGTGTTTGTGGCGCCTGCCATGGACCTGGACATGTATGCCCATCCTTCCACCCAAAAGAATCTGGATACACTCCGCTCTTATGGAAACCACATCATAGAACCTGCTACGGGAGAACTCGCCAGCCATCTGGTGGGGAAAGGCCGTATGGAGGAGCCGGAGAATATCATCCGCCACCTGGAAATGTACTTTGCTGCCAAAGATGGCGACCTGGTGGGCAAGACAGTGATGATAACCGCAGGACCTACTTATGAGAAGATAGACCCGGTGCGCTTCATCGGCAACTATTCTTCCGGCAAGATGGGACTTGCCCTGGCAGATGAATGTACCGCCAGAGGGGCCAAGGTGATACTGATTGCCGGTCCGGTGCAGCAAGGCACTTACTTCCCGATGCACCAGTACCATGCGGTAGAGTCGGCGCAGGAGATGTTCGAGGCTGCATCTGCCGCCTTTGTCCATGCCGATGCCGCCATCTTGACGGCTGCCGTGGCAGACTACACCCCCGAACAAGTGGCGGATGAGAAAATCAAGCGCGAAAAGACCGGGGAGATGAGTTTGAACTTGAAACCTACCCGCGACATAGCCGCTTTCTTAGGCAATCTGAAGAACGATACGGAGCACCAACGGCGCCTCCTCGTAGGCTTTGCCCTTGAGACTCATAACGAGCAGATGAATGCGGAAGACAAGCTCAACCGCAAGAATCTGGACTTCATCGTGCTGAACTCCCTGAACGACAAGGGAGCCGGTTTTCGTTGCGATACCAATAAAATCAGTATCATAGACCACCAGGGAAAGACGGACTACCCCTTGAAGTCCAAAGCCGAAGTGGCTACCGACATCGTAGACCGTCTGGTGAAAGATTTAAATAGTAAATAGTCAAATCGTCAATATCCTTATGTTGCGTTCGCTTTACATACAGAATTATGCGCTTATTGAAAAGCTCGATATCAGCTTCAGCAGCGGTTTCTCGGTGATAACGGGTGAGACCGGTGCTGGAAAATCCATTATTCTGGGTGCCATCGGTCTGCTGCTGGGACAGCGTGCCGATGTGAAAGCCATTCGTGTAGGAGCTTCGAAGTGCATTATCGAGGCCCGTTTTGATATTTCCGCTTACGGTATGCAGCCTTTCTTTGAGGAGAATGAGTTGGAGTACGAGGAAGAATGCATCCTGCGCCGCGAGGTGTCCGCTTCGGGCAAGAGCCGGGCATTCATCAATGACACGCCTGCTTCATTGGCTCAGATGAAGGAGTTGGGAGAACAGCTGATTGACGTGCATTCCCAGCATCAGAACCTTTTGCTGAACAAGGAGGGGTTTCAGTTGAATGTATTGGACATCTTGTCGCATAACGAAGAGGCCTTGTTTGCTTACCAGCATATCTTCGGAGCATGGAAGCAGGCACAGCAGGATTTGGAGGCCCTTGTTGCCCGTGCCAATCAGGATAAGTCGGACGAAGACTATATCCGTTTCCAACTGGAACAGTTGGAAGAGGCACACTTGTCTGCCGGTGAGCAGGAGGAGCTGGAGCAAGAGGCAGATACGCTGAGCCATGCGGAAGAGATAAAGGCCGGACTCTATCGGGTAGGGCAGATGCTCTACTCGGACGAAGGAGGCTTGTTGTCCGGGCTGAAGGAATGCCTGAATACGATGCTCGGCCTGCAGAGGGTTTATCCGGTTGCCGGGGAACTTGCCGAACGCATGGAAAGCACTTATATCGAGTTGAAGGATATTTCGCAGGAAGTGTCGGGTAAGGAGGATGAAATAGAGTTCAACCCCGAACGTCTGGATGAAGTGAACGAACGTCTGAACTTGATTTATACGCTCCAACAGAAGCACCGCGTTTCCACTGTCGGTGAACTTCTGGCGCTGACGGATGAATACGCCGCCAAACTCTCAGCCATCACTTCGTCCGACGAGCACATCGAGGAACTGAAAGCGCGTTGCGACGCTTTATGTAATAAGGTGAAAAAGCAGGCTGCCGTCCTCACCAAGGCGCGTACTGCCGCTGCCCGTGAAGTGGAGAAGCAGATGGCTGCGCGGCTGGTTCCGTTGGGCATGCCCAATGTCCGTTTCCAGGTAGAGATAGGTGCCCGCAAAGAGCCGGGCATACACGGGGCGGATACTGTGAACTTCTTGTTTTCCGCGAATAAGAACGGGACATTGCAAAGCGTCTCCTCCGTAGCTTCGGGTGGTGAAATAGCCCGCGTCATGCTCTCCATCAAAGCAATGATAGCCGGTGCCGTCAAGCTTCCTACCATTGTATTCGACGAAATAGATACCGGAGTCTCCGGCGAGATAGCCGACCGCATGGCGGATATCATGCAGGAGATGGGCGAGCAGGACCGCCAGGTAATCAGCATTACCCATCTACCCCAGATTGCTGCCCGCGGACGCGCCCATTATAAGGTGTACAAGCAGGACAACGAGACGGAAACAAACAGTCACATCCGTCGTCTGACCGACGATGAACGTGTGGAAGAAATAGCCCATATGCTGAGTGGTGCTAAGCTGACCGAAGCCGCACTGAACAATGCCAGAGCATTGCTGGAAGTATCAAATAGTAAATAGTAAATCGTCAAATAGTAAATACCCATATATGGTTGATAACAGTGAAATGATTTTCGGCGTTCGTGCCGTGATAGAAGCCATTCAGGCAGGAAAAGAGATAGACAAGATATTGGTAAAGAAGGACATTCAGAGTGATTTGTCAAAAGAGCTGTTCGCTGTCTTGAAAGGGACTTTGATACCGGTACAGCGCGTTCCGGTGGAACGCATCAACCGCGTGACGCGGAAGAATCACCAGGGAGTGATTGCCTTCATCTCTTCAGTCACTTACCAGAAGACGGAGGACTTGGTACCTTTCCTTTTCGAGCAGGGCAAGAATCCTCTGTTTGTGATGCTTGACGGCATCACGGATGTCCGCAATTTCGGCGCCATTGCCCGTACTTGCGAGTGTGCGGCGGTAGATGCCGTGATTATCCCCGCACGGAACAGTGTATCTGTCAACGCAGATGCCATGAAAACCTCGGCGGGAGCCTTGCACACCTTGCCCGTTTGCCGCGAACACAGCTTGAAAGAGACCCTGCAATTCCTCAAGAATAGTGGTTTCCATATTGTGGCAGCCACGGAGAAAGGCGATTACGACTATACCAAAGCCGACTATACCGGTCCGATGTGTATCATTATGGGTGCCGAAGACAAGGGGGTGTCCTATGACAACCTGGCGTTGTGTGACGAGTGGGTGAAGATTCCCATGTTGGGAACCATCGAGTCCCTCAATGTTTCCGTTGCAGCCGGCATTTTGATTTATGAAGCGGTAAAACAAAGAACCAACTAAGATATGAAAAAGAAATTGCTGTTGATGCTCACTCTCTGTTTATTGGCTCAGTGGAGTGTGGCACAAGCCCCGAAGTGGGTAGACAAAGCCAAACGTGCGGTTTTCTCGGTAGTGACTTACGACCAGAACGATAAGATACTGAATACTGGAAACGGCTTTTTTGTCACTGAAGATGGCATTGCGCTTTCTGACTACACCTTGTTCAAAGGTGCCCAGCGCGCCGTTGTGATGAGCTCGGACGGGGCACAGATGCCGGTGGAGGCCATTATGGGAGCTGATGACATGTACGATGTTGTCAAGTTCCGTGTCGGCATCCCCGGAAAGAAAGTCACGGCGCTCACTTTGGCTGCTGTGGCTCCGGCTGTCGGCGCGGATGTATATTTGCTGCCTTATTCCACCCAGAAGGACCGTTCTTTTACTACCGGGAAAGTAAAGGAGGCTGATAAGATTTCCGGCAACTATTCCTATTATACGCTCGATATGCGTCTGAAGGACAAGATGGTGAGCTGTCCGCTGATGACTGTGGACGGGCAGGTCTTCGGCCTGGCGCAGAAGTCCTCCGGACAAGACACGGCTACCATCTGCTATGCCATTGATGCCAATTTCGCCATGTCGCAGAATATCTCCGCATTGTCTTATGGAGATATGTCATTGAAGGGCATCGGTATCAAGAAGGCATTGCCCGATACCGAAGAGCAGGCTTTGGTGTTCCTCTACATGGCTTCTTCCCAACTGTCTCCGGAGAAGTATATGGAGACTCTGAACGATTTCATTGCACAATATCCTGCCAGTGCCGACGGTTATCTGCGCCGTGCTTCCCAGCATCTGTTCATGTCCCGTGAAGATGCTTCCATGGATAAGGTTGCTGCAGACATGGATAAGGCTTTGGAGGTTGCCGCAAAGAAAGATGATGTGTATTACAACCGGGCCAAGATAATCTATAATTATGCATTGGGCAAGCCCGAGAAAGTTTATAAGGACTGGTCGCTCGACAAGGCTCTGGACGAGGTACGGAAAGCGATAGCCATTGACGAACTTCCGGTTTATGTCCAGTTGGAGGGTGACATCCTGTTTGCCAAGCAGGACTATCCGTCGGCATTTACCAGCTATGATAAAGTGAATAAGACCATTCTGGCCTCTCCGGCTACCTTCTTCAGTGCTGCCAAGACCAAGGAACTGATGCAGGCGCCTGCCGAAGAGGTACTGGCTCTGATGGACAGTTGTGTGGCCCGCTTTACCCAGCCCTATACGGAGGAAGCCGCCCCTTACTTGCTGGAGCGTGCCCAAGCCCGTATGAATGCAGACCAGGCGCGTAATGCCATGCTGGATTATGACGCCTATTACAATGCCGTGAACGGTAAAGTGAGCGACATGTTCTACTATTACCGTGAGCAGGCTGCTTTGAAGGCCAAGCAGTACCAGCGTGCGCTGGACGATATGGCGAAGGCCATCGAACTGAATCCGGAAGATTTGACCTACCGTGCCGAACTGGCAGTGGTGAATCTTCGCGTGGGACGTTACGAGGAGGCGTTGAATGTGCTGAAGGCTGCTCTGGAGAAAGACCCTAAATATGCCGAAGCCTACCGTCTGATGGGTATCGCCCAGCTGCAGATGAAGAAGGACAAGGAAGCTTGTGCCAGCTTTGCCAAGGCAAAGGAATTGGGTGATCCCAATGTGGATGCTTTGATAGAGAAGCATTGCAAGTAAAGGGATGGGATAGAATAAAGGCTCTACTTTCGCAAGCAGAGCCTCTGTTTTGGGGAACTCCCCCGTGTTAAATGAGTTAAGTCTAGGTATAACAGGTTATGAGTGAAATTACGTTGTTTTATTTATAAAATGCGTGGATTTCCGGAATACTGCATATACTTCGGATTTTTTTATGAGAAAAAAGAAAATAGACCCGATTATTAATAAAAACAAACTTTGACAATCATGAAGAAAGTGATTTGCAGCCAGAAGGCACCGGGCGCCATAGGCCCTTATAGCCAAGCTATCGAAGCCGGCGGAATGGTATTTGTATCAGGTCAGTTGCCTATTGACGCAGCTACCGGAGTGATGGCTGAAGGTGCTGAAGCGCAAGCCCGCCAGTCCTTGGAGAATATAAAGCATATTCTGGAAGAGGCAGGGCTGGGTATGGCGAATATTGTGAAGACAACTGTTTTCCTGGCAGACATGTCCTTGTTCGCTGATATGAACAAGGTATATGCCACTTATTTTGACGGTGCTTTCCCGGCACGTTCGGCTGTGGCAGTGAAGGCGCTGCCCAAAGATGCCTTAGTAGAGATTGAGTGCATCGCGGTTCGCTAACAAGTCGGCCACAATGAAACTGCTGCCTCCCACGAAGATGAAATCTTCTGGGAGGCTTTTTTCTTGTGCGGCCCGCACGGCGGCAGGTACATCAGGATAGCAATGTCCTTCCAGCCCTGCTGCTTCGGCAAGCTCCTGTAGTTCGCTTTCGGGCAATGCTCGCTTCACGCTGGCTTTGGTGAAGTAGTAGGTCGCTTCCCGGGGCAGCAGGGCCAGTACCCCCCGTATATCCTTGTCATTCACCATGCCTATGATGATGTGTAGCTGGCGGTAAGCCTGCTGTTTCAGTTGTTCTGTAATGTAGGTGATGCCTCCCACATTGTGGCCGGTGTCACAAATCAGGGTGGGCGACTCCTGCAGTTTTTGCCAGCGTCCCATCAAGCCTGTCAGTTCCACCACACGGGCAAAGCCACTGCGCACTGCTTGTCCGTCCAGCCGGTAGCCGGCTTCTTTCAGTAGCGGGAGGGCGGTGAGGATGGTCCGGGCATTTTTCTGCTGGTAGAGCCCTTTCAGTTCGTATTCTATTCCGGGATAGTCTTCACGGTCATTCTCCTCGGCAAAGTAGATGGGAGCACCCGTTGTCTGTGCTTTTTCCAGAAATACCGGTTTCGTTTCGGGAGTGGTCTCGCCGATTACAACGGGGATACCGCTTTTAATGATTCCTGCCTTCTCTCCTGCGATTTTTGCCAAGGTGTCCCCCAGGAATTGGGTATGGTCAAAACTGATGTTGGTGATGATGCATACATCCGGACGGATGATATTGGTGCAGTCCAGGCGTCCGCCTAGTCCCACCTCGATTACGGCTACATCCACCTTTTCATCGGCAAAGTAGCGGAAGGCCATGGCGGTGGTCAGCTCAAAGAAAGAGGGATGGAGGGGTTCGAAGAAGCCACGTTCCTGCTCTACAAAACGGATGACGTATTCCTCGGGTATAGGCTGTCCGTTAATCCGGATGCGCTCCCGGAAATCCACCAGATGGGGCGAGGTATAGAGCCCGACCCTGTATCCTGCCTCTTGCAGTATGGCGGCAAGCGTATGCGAGCAGGAACCCTTTCCATTGGTACCGGCCACATGAATGCTGCGGAAACTGCGGTGGGGATGTTCGAAGTGTGCGTCCAGGGTCAGAGTGTTTTCCAACCCTTCCTTGTATGCTGAGCCGCCCACTTGCTGAAACATGGGCACACTGTTATATAAGTAAGTTAAAGTGTCCTGATAATCCATCTTTTATAATATTTAACGGAGAAGCAATCCTTTCTCCCTATTAATTTGTTATCTTTAAAAGCGACAAAGATAATGCAGACCGAACGCAATCAAGCTTGCTTGAAATTGCTTGCAGTGTAGCTTATCTTAAGCTTATGCAAAGGTATTAACAATTTAAATCTAACGTGTATGGGAGCTAAGAAAAATTTTGTGATTGATACGAATGTGATTCTTCACGATTATAACTGTTTGAAGAATTTTCAAGAGAATGACATTTATCTTCCCATCGTAGTCCTTGAAGAACTGGACAAATTCAAGAAAGGTAATGAGCAGATTAATTTCAATGCGCGTGAGTTTGTCCGTGAGCTAGATTTGATTACCGATGACAATCTGTTCACCAAAGGGGCGCCATTGGGAGAGGGCTTGGGCCGTCTGTTTGTGGTGGCAGGCATGGTGGACTCTCCCCGAGTACGTGATTCCTTTCCCGAACGCATCCCCGACCATCAGATTCTGTCGGTAGTGGACTGGCTTTCCACCAAAAAGCCTAAAATGAAAACCATCCTTGTCACGAAAGACGTGAATCTGCGCATGAAGGCGCGTTCCATCGGTCTGCTGTGCGAAGACTACATCAATGATAAGGTAATCAATGTGGATATATTCGAAAAGTCGAATGAAGTGTTCGAGGGTATTGACCCTGCGCTGATAGACCGCATTTATTCTTCCAAAGAAGGACTGGACATCAACGAGTTCGATTTTAAGGACATCATTCGTCCCAACGAATGCTTTGTGCTGAAGAGTGACCGCAGCAGTGTGCTTGCACGTTATAATCCCTTTACCCATTCGATTTGCCGGGTCAACAAGACAAAGAACTATGGCATTGAACCGCGTAATGCCGAGCAGAGCTTTGCTTTTGAGGTGCTGAACGACCCGAATATCAAGCTGGTTGCCCTGACCGGTAAGGCGGGAACCGGTAAGACCCTGCTGGCACTGGCCGCCGCATTGGGAAAACTTACCGACTACAAGCAGATTCTTCTGGCACGTCCCATCGTGGCCTTATCCAATAAAGACCTTGGATTCCTTCCTGGTGATGCCAATGAGAAAGTGGCTCCTTACATGCAGCCTTTGTTCGATAATTTGAATGTAATCAAGCATCAGTTCGCTGCCAATTCCTCTGAAGTGAAACGCTTGGAGGATATGCAAAAAAGTGAACAATTGGTCATCGAGGCATTAGCCTTTATCCGTGGGCGCAGCTTGAGCGAAACCTACTGTATTATCGATGAAGCCCAGAACCTGACCCCACATGAGATTAAGACCATCATCACCCGTGCCGGCGAAGGTACAAAAATGGTGTTTACCGGTGATATTCAGCAGATAGACCAACCCTATCTGGACAGTCAGTCCAACGGGCTTGTCTATATGATAGACCGCATGAGAGACCAGAATTTGTTTGCCCATGTCAATCTGGTGAAAGGGGAGCGCAGCCAGTTGAGCGAGTTGGCAAGTAATCTGATGTAGCGGATACCGCATTTTCCGGGGCAAAACTATTTCTATCCCGCTTTCTGACTGTTAAAACGGGGGAGGTGGGATGGTTTCTTTATAGACGATAAATAATTGTTATAACATTTTTTTATCGATTTATTGTCTGTTTTGACTAAAATAGTGTATCTTTGCCTCGCCTAAAACAAAACTGTCAAGCGAAATGAAGCGAAATTTTTTTCATCGGTATCTTTCCGCGAAAGTGCTTCCGATATGGACTATTCTGTTAATTGATGTATTTATCATCGTCATATCCAGTCTGTTGGCCTATGCTCTCCGATATGATTTCAGAAGCATTTTTCTGGAATCATCTACCATTGACAAGACCATTTTATGGACGGTTGCTGTCAACCTGATTTTCTTCCGTGTTTTCCGTACGTATTCCAATGTACTGCGCTTTTCCTCCTTTGTGGATATCATGCGCATTTTTGTGTCATTGACGGTGTCGTATGCACTGCTGATGATAACGAGCGTCCTGACGGAAAGCTATTTGGAGTTTAACCTGGCTCCGGTCAGCGTGCTGTTCATGTCCTATATCATCAGCTTTGCCATGATAGCATGCTCCCGTGTGATTGTCAAGACTTTCTTCGAGGCGCTGAACTTCGACGGCACCCATAGTGCCAATGTGTTCATTTACGGTGCCAAGGAAGCCGGGGTCAACATTGCCAAGGCATTGCGTGTCAATCTGCGCAACCACTACCGTCTGCGCGGATTCATTACGGACGAACCTGAACTTATCAATAAGGTGATGATGGGTGTCAAGGTGTTCCCTAACGACGATACGCTGATTGATGTGCTGAACGACCGGGATGTGCAGACCATCATCATTTCTCCCGCCAAGATGGAGGAACTGAAGAAGTCCGACATGGCTGACCGCCTGCTGGTGCACAACATCAAACTGATGACCGCACCCCCCTTGAGTGAGTGGAACGGTCAGGCGCTGAGCCGTACGCAGCTGAAGGAAATTCAGATTGAGGACTTGCTTCAGCGCAATCCCATCGAGATAGATATCCATAAGGTTGCCTCTCATCTGGAAGGCAAGCGTGTGATGATTACGGGCGCCGCCGGTTCTATCGGCAGCGAAATCATGCGCCAGGTGGCTTCGTTCAATCCCTACAAGCTTATTTTAGTGGACCAGGCCGAGACTCCTCTGCATGACATCCGTCTGGAACTTCAGGACCGTTGGCGCGACATCGATGCCGAGACCATCATAGCCGACATCTCCAATGCCACGCGCATGGAGGATATCTTCAGGGAGTTCAAGCCCCAGTATATTTTCCATGCGGCCGCCTACAAGCATGTGCCGATGATGGAGGACAACGTTTCCGAGTCCATCCAGGTGAACGTATTCGGTACGCGCACCGTTGCCGATCTTGCCGTGAAATACGGTGCCGAGAAGTTTGTGATGATTTCTACGGACAAGGCTGTTAACCCTACAAACGTGATGGGCTGTTCCAAGCGTATTTGCGAGATTTATGTGCAGTCTCTTGCGAAGAAGTTGCAGAAGGAGGGAGGCCATGCCACTCAGTTCATCACTACGCGTTTCGGCAATGTGCTGGGTTCCAACGGTTCTGTCATTCCCCGTTTCCGCGACCAGATTCAGCGTGGCGGCCCGGTGACAGTGACCCATCCTGAGATAATCCGTTACTTCATGACCATTCCCGAAGCTTGCCGCCTTGTCCTTGAGGCCGGCAGTATGGGTAACGGCGGTGAAATCTATATCTTCGACATGGGTAAGCCGGTGAAGATTGTGGATCTTGCCCGACGTATGATTCAGTTAAGCGGAGCCAAGAATGTGGAGATTAAGTTTACAGGATTGCGCGACGGTGAGAAACTGTATGAGGAGGTATTGAATGAAGAAGAGACGACCAAGCCTACTTTTCATCCTAAAATCAAGATTGCGCAGGTGCGTGAGTATGATTATGCCGATGTGTGCCGGCAGGTGGATGAGCTGGTGGCTTCCAGCGTGAAAGAGGATGATATGGGTATTGTAAGACGTATGAAGGAAATGGTTCCCGAGTTCAAGAGTAAACATTCGGTGTATGAAGTCTTGGATAAGTAGAACCATGCACCGGTGGATTTTGCCGTTATGTCTGTCGGCGCTGTTTGTTTGTACCGGAAGGGCGCAATCGGCAGAGAACACGCGGGTGGATGTGTTTATGGGAGCCGAATTGCATTATCGTGATATTTTTCACAATAAGGTATATGAGGTGCTGGTGAACCTGACACCCGGAGTGAAGTGGTATATGGGAAACCGCTGGCAGTTGGCGGGACAGGTCATTGTGCCTGTTTATAATGATTATGGCGATCGTTATAAGAAAGTCCGTCTGAACATGGCTGTGCTTAGTAAGGAATGGGACTGGCACCGGAAGCATTTTCTGAAAGTGAGCGGAGGACTGTTTGCGATGGAACGCTACGGACTGGATGTGAAGTGGATGTATGCGGCTACGGACTGGCTTGCCTTGGACGCACAGGCGGGATGGACGGGTTTTTGTTCCATGGCGGCAGGATGGGAATGCAGTCCGATGGAGCGTTTGACGGCTCTTGCCGGGGTACGTGCTTATCTGAGTGGGGTGAATACGGAATTCCGGGTGCGCGGCGGCCGTTTTCTGTATGAAGACTGCGGTGTGCAGGGAGAAGCGATGAGGCATTTCCGGCATTGCACGGTGGGGGTGTTTGCCCAATATACCGATAAGGGAAAAGAGAATTTCGGTTTTAAGGTGGTTATGATGATTCCTCCTTATAAACGGAGTAACAGGAGGGTGCGTTTCCGCCCGGCATCCAATTTCCGCTTGACGTATAATCAGGAGGCGGATGCTTATGCGGGTAAAATGTATACGACCGACCCCGAAGAGAATGAACGGGAAGGATGGTTTGACCGCAGCCGGTCGGACTGGGGTGCGAATGGCATGACGCCTGATTTTACTGTTCGGCAGAAAGGAGGTACTGAATGAAAATGAGATATATAATGGGGTGCTTTATGGCATTGCTGTTTTCGGTGCCGGCCGTGGCACAGCAGTATACGGGCATGAGCGGTTTGATACATGTTCCTTCGGCGGACATGGGTGAAGAGGGGGAGGCACGCGCAGGGGTGCATTTCCTGAATCGGGAGTTTACTCCGAATGTGCTGACGTATAAAGGCGATAAATATCATACGATGGGTTATTACCTGAGTATCACGCCGTTCAGGTGGATGGAGATTGCGTATACTTGTACGCTTTTGAAATCGACGAAGATTGTTGACGGTGTGGAAGATAAGGAACATCCGGGGCTGCACCGCAAGGACCGTTATTTTTCGCTCAAGCTACAGCCGGTTCGTGAGAAGCCGGGTAAGTGGTGGCCGAGTGTGGCGATAGGGGTCAATGACCTGGATTTCCGTGTAAACTGGCTGAAAACGCAGCATGAGACGGATGTATCGCGTGTGGTAAACAGCTATTTTTCCAATTATTATGTGGCATTGTCCAAGCATTTCCGGCTGAAAGGGAATGTGCTGGGTGTGCACATGGCTTACCGGCACTGGCGGTGGAGTCTGAACTCGAAATGGAACGGGCCGGTGGGCGGTATTACGTTCAGCCCTTCGTTTCAGAAGAATTTCCGGTTGATAGCGGAGTATACGGGCGATGATGTGAACGTGGGCTTTGACTGGAAATTGTGGAAGCACTTGCTGGTACAGTCTTCGCTGCAAAACGGCAAATATTTTTCCGGAGGGGTGTGCTTTTGCATCAATCTGTTGTAAATGATATAAC
>OMDF01001171.1_pt1 | contig 13504 bp, 13 predicted proteins | sample 1673631 | NCBI WGS metagenome assembly OMDF01 (sample SAMEA103958117, study PRJEB25191) | human gut metagenome | biome: human-associated habitat [ENVO:00009003]; feature: intestine environment [ENVO:2100002]; material: feces | place: Germany | collected 2013/2015 | reverse complement strand
AGAAAAAATGCTTCAAGAATATATGTCAACAGAAAATGATGTATTGGTGATGACATCAAACAATATATAAAAGCATATCAACTCTGATATATTACATAAAATGCCAAACTTCGACGAATACATCCGTAACGGAGAACCTGACAAGAAAGAAAGGGCTTCGGCTTGGAAAACCGCTATCGGTCTTCAAGCTGTAGATGGTTTGCAGACCTCCGATTATCTGAAAGATACTGCGGTCAAACATATTGAGGGTGATATCAGCATTGATGAAGTGAAAGCACTTATCAATGGATATTACCAATCCAAGACTGTACGCACTCCAAATGATGAAGATACGGAGGAAGCGGACAAGGTTTCTGCCAACATTGCCCGAATCTTGAATGAAAAGTCATTTGCTTTTTCTGTAACCGGATTCACTTCAATTCATCGAAGGCTGTTTGAAGGTGTATTCAAATTTGCAGGTAAAATCCGAGACTATGACATCACAAAGAAAGAATGGGTGCTTCGTGGCGATACCGTATTGTATGTCAATGCAGAAGATTTACGTAGGGCAATAGAGTATGATTTGGAACAGGAAAGAAACTTCTCTTACAAAGGATTGTCTTTAGATAAAGTAGTTGAGCATATTGCAAAGTTCGTTTCAAACCTTTGGCAAATACATCCTTTTGGCGAGGGAAACACCAGAACAACGGCTGTTTTCACCATAAAATATCTGAGGAGCATCGGCTTCGATGTAAACAATGATCTATTTGCCGAACACTCTTGGTATTTCCGCAATGCATTGGTTCGAGCAAACTATAACGATTTGCAAAAAGGTATTCATTCCACCACAAAGTTTTTGGAATTGTTTTTCTCAAACCTTCTGCTCGGTACAAACTACGAATTAAAAAATCGCTATATGCACGTTGATTTTGTGGATGAAACCGCTTCCCAAAGTGCCAAAAGTGAAACACCAAAGTGCCAAATTGACACTTTGAAGTGTACTTTAGAAGAACTTGCCGTGTTAGATTTAATAAAAAAGAACCCGTCTGTTAAGCAGGCCGAGCTTGCAGAACAAACAGGAAAGTCCGTCAGAAGTATAAAGCGCATTATAGACTCTCTGAAAGAGAAACAATATATCTGTAGAGTAGACGGCAAACGCTACGGCAAATGGGATGTATTGGTTTGAATCTCAAGAACTTAAATCGTATTATTCAACATATATCTTTTTCTCAAGCCTATGTTTATTAGCATCATCATGCGAAATTTGTAGATATGTGTGTAAAACTAAAACATTGATTCCTGGAGGAACAGTATGTTCTATAAAATGATCGAGAACAAGTGCAAAGAATGGTATAGCTCAGACCAATGCACTGTTCGTAACTTAATTGAATACATAGAGAAAACCGGGCAAATGCGAGATGCTCAGATTGAAGCTATCAAGGTTTATCTGTTCCTCAAAATCGGTTGTGAATGCAAGCCATTGGAGTTCCTTTTTAGATATGGCTGCTTTAACTCTATTAATTTGAATGATATAGAGCTGTCTACAGCAACTCGTGAATATTTAGAAGAAAACCCGGCAGCAACAGCATTGTTCGAGTATTCTCGCTTAACCAACGATAAAGGCGAACAGGTTTCTGAAAAACTCGAAAAGCAAATCAAGAAAGATCCGTCAAGCATTGACTATGACGCTTTCTTCCGCACTGCCTTTTACGGTGTTTCCTATACCGATTATCTTTTTAGCCTTCCGATGGGCGCAGGAAAAACATATTTGATGGCAGCATTTATCTATCTTGATTTATATTTCGCTCTGAACGAGCCTACCAACCCTGCTTTCGCCCACAACTTTATCATTTTTGCACCATCGGGTTTGAAATCCTCTGTTGTGCCGAGTCTTAAGACGATTCAAAACTTTAACCCTGCGTGGATCATTCCCGAACCGGCGGCAACAGATATTAAGCGTATGATTTCCTTTGAAGTATTGGACCAGGGAAAGACTGCCAATAAATCAAACAAAACCAAGAACCCGAATGTTCAGAAAATTGCTAATCATCAGCCGCTTTCCGAACTTTTCGGATTGGTTGCAGTTACAAATGCCGAAAAAGTAATTCTTGACCGTATCCAAGAGAAGAGCGGACAAATCAATATGTTTGAAGAAAGTGACGATGAAAAAGACAGACAGGCTAACGAGCTCCGCAATCTCATCGGTAAGTTACCATCGCTCTCTATCTTCATTGATGAAGTACATCACGCTGTCAGCGATGAGATAAAACTACGTGCTGTTGTTACCAAGTGGGCGCAAAATCATACCGTAAACTCCGTCATCGGTTTTTCCGGAACACCTTATCTTGAAAAAGCAGAAAAGTTCAAGGTTTTAGATTCTCTTTCGGTAGGTACGGCTGAGATTACAAATATCGTTTACTACTATCCACTTATTGATGGCGTAGGCAACTTCTTGAAACGCCCCGTTGTTAAGATTGCGGATATTGCTGACAGCAGCTTGATTATCGAAAAAGGTGTACGCGAATTTCTTAATACATACAGGGATACTGTCTATGCTGACGGATTGACCGCCAAACTCGGTATTTACTGCGGTACTATCGAAAAATTAGAGGAAGTGGTCTATCCTTTGGTATCCCGTATTGTTGCAGAGTATGGACTCGGCACGGACCCAATACTCAAATTCCATAAAGGAAATAAGCAGTATAAAATGCCTACTGACAGCCAAATGCAGTTTGATATTTTGGACAAGTCTATTTCCAAAATTCGCATTGTCCTGCTTGTACAAATCGGTAAAGAAGGATGGGACTGCCGTAGTCTTACAGGTATTATCCTTTCTCAAGAAGGCGACTGTCCCACAAATATGGTTCTGCAAACCTCCTGCCGTTGCTTGCGTCAGGTGATTAAAGGCAATCCCGAAACTGCTCTTATTTATTTGAATGAAAGCAATGCTAACAAGTTAAACGTACAGCTCGAACAGCAGCATCATATCTCGCTCAAGGAGTTTTCGTCTGCTGATAATAGCAAAACACCGCTGAAGCGTTATAACCGTACAGCACATTTGAAACTTCCCAAAGTTGATTTTTATCAGCTTAAAATCAATTATGATACCCTGACTGTAGAGAAAGCTGATCCTGCAAACACTATTGCGGTTTCGGCTGATTCAGCACGCCTTGCAGACAGTATTATCAAAACTACCGATCTTTCAATGGATGAAAGCAAGACCAGTATCACCGTTGACGATACAGAATATGGCACCGAACCTGCCACCTTTAATTCTTGGATATACGGAATTATGAAAGGCGGATTTGGCTCTCCCACAGTTGCAGAGCTGATGAAATATGCAGAACAGTTGAAAACTGTGTATCAAAAAATAACTTTTGAAAAAGACGGTTCTCGTTATTACAGTTCTCACTATAACCGCCAGTTGGTAGAAGCAAATATCCGCAAATCCTTCTCCGATAGGCTGGATTTTAATACTACCGAAGAGTTGATACCCGAAGAAGCAAATCTTTTGAACATCGCAAACTTCACTCCCGAAGTGTATACCGACAAGCCCACAGACTATTATCCTACGCAGGGCGTGGTAGAAAACATTATCAAGGATGATAAAGGCAAGCTAAAGCTTGATCCCAAAATGGAAGAAACCATTCGCTTTCTTGAAGAAAACGGAAATGCGGCTATGGCAGCAACACTCCGAGCGCAGAGCAGTTCTCACACAAACAAAGACCGTTCGTTCCATTATCTGCCCTATCGTACCGATAGCGGATTTGAACAGACTTTCTTAAAAGAAGTATTGTCTTTTGATGAGATCGAAAATCTTGGTTTGGAAGTCTATTATAACGGTGATAGAGCTATGACCGAGTTTAAGATTAAGTGCTATAAAAAAACCGGAAACAAATGGAGTTATGTTGGCATTTACACACCCGACTTCCTTATCATCAAGCGTAAAGACGGTAAGATACACAAGATTATTGTTGTAGAAACTAAGGGTGAGATTTACGCTAAAGATCCTACATTCAAGGAAAAGAAAACCTTTATGGAAACTGAGTTTTCAAAACAGAATAACACAGCATTCGGCTACGAACGCTTTGACTATCTGTATTTAGAAGATACACTACCCGAAAAGGATAGAATGACACTGACTCGCCGGAAGATCTGTGAGTTTTTTAAGGAGGATTAACATGGATTTCATCGATTATAGAGAAAAGCTCGGAATAGGGTTCTGCGACAAGGAACAGGTGAATTATTTCTTCACAAAGGCGTTTAATCTTTTTGACGGAATGAATCACGATTATATGCACGATCAAATTGACAATTCCGAATATTTTGAGTTTTGTGATACAACCGGAACTCCAATGGTACACGGAGGAATCTATACAGGAGGATATAATTTAATATTAAAGACATTGCACGACCACACTTCCAGTATAGAAGATTTTCTCGCTTACTACATGGCTTTTGTGAACTGTCAAAAGGATAAACCAAATAAAAATTGGACTAAAGAAAAATTCCAAAAGGTTATTTGCGGGATGTTAGATAAATCTCATATTCCATATGAAGTTCTTAAAGATCAAGATGGATATTTTATTTTCCCCAAGGGTGCAAAAGAACTTGATGCTGCTCTGGTATCGCAACCACTTGAATGGTTATCAAAATATCCTAATGCACATAAGACCTTCTGCATCGCATTAAAACAGTATTCTGAAGGGATATATATCCGTGATGTTGCGGATAATCTTAGAAAAACTTTGGAAGCATTTCTTCAGGACTTCCTCGGCAATACAAAAAATCTCGAAACGAATAAAAACGAAATTTGCAAACACCTTGGAGCACAAGGGATAGATGCAGGGATTGCAGGTCTATTTCAACCTTTGATTAACGCATACAAAAACATCAATGATCGTATTGCTAAGCACAATGATGCTGTCGATGCGAAATTATTAGAATTTTTACTTTACCAAACCGGAGTTCTTATAAGAATGGTTATTACAACTAATAACGGAGGTCAAGCATAATGCCGATTAAATATGTACCGTTTATGCCGGAGCCGGTGGAAGGACAAGCTGTGCTCGGTAACTTTAACAGAATACTGAAATACAAAGGCGCTGACGATGTTTCGATGACACTTCAACGAGGTATGCCCTTGTATGAAATGGAAAAACAGGAAACCGTGGGAGAAAATGCCGACGGCAATATGGTCATTCGTGGCGAATGTGTTTCTGCTTGTGCCTATCTCAAAGAACAAGGCATTCAAGTTGACCTTGTTTATATTGATCCTCCTTTTGCCAGTGGAGCTGATTATGCTAAGAAAGTATATATCCGCCGTAATCCCAAGGTGGCAGAAGCTATCGCCCAAGCTGAACAGGAGCTTGATATTGACGAGCTGAAAGCTTTCGAGGAAAAGATGTACGGTGATGTTTGGGAAAAAGAAAAGTACCTTAACTGGATGTGGGAAAACTTGACGGCAATTAAGTCCATAATGAGTGAAACCGCCCAAATTTATGTTCACCTCGACTATCATACTGGACACTATATTAAGGTGCTTATGGATGAAGTGTTCGGCGAAGATAAGTTTAGAAATGAAATAGTATGGTGTTATAATGGTGGAGCGGTTCCTGTTGGAGAGTTTCCAAGAAAACACGATAATATTTTTAGATATTCTATGTCAGATAACGAGTGGGTTTTTAATACCCAATACCGCCCATACAATGAGTTAACCGCGCAGAGAATGCAACACATTCATAAAGGAATTCATGTTGATGTAGATAGAGGCACTCCTGTAACAGATTGGTGGACTGACATTAAAGTTCCAACCGGTCCTCGCAACCAAGAAAAGTTAGATTATGCTACACAAAAGCCAGAAGCGTTACTTGAGCGAATAATTACCGTTTCTTCAAATGAAAAAATGATTGTTGCAGACTTTTTCGGGGGAAGCGGTGTTACTGCTGCTGTGGCAAACAAACTTGGTCGTAAGTTTATTCATTGCGATATCGGTCTGAACTCTATTCAAACCACTCGTGATCGTCTTGTTGCCGATGGCGCAGAGTTTGATGTGCTCGAAATCAAAGATGGCGTTCAGCTCTACCGCAATCCCGTGCAGACAATGGATAAAATCAAATCGCTGATTCCCGGACTTAAAAACGAGGATTCTCTTGATTCCTTCTGGGAGGGTGCAATTTCCGACAGCAAACTCGGTACCGTTCCTGTATATGTGCCGAACCTGATGGACAGCACATCAAAACTTCTTGATAAAGTGACCATGAACCGTATTATTCATCAGGCTATACCCGATTTGGATAGCAACATCAAAAAAGTAATCGTCTATTACATAGATATTACCGATGAAGCCGAGATTCAAAAGTTTATAAAAGATGATGACAGCACAAATATTGAAATTGAGCTGAGAGATCTAAAAACAATTCTTGATGATGTCATAATCGGAGATTATGCGGAATTTCACACCGAAGAAACCCACGATGATTTATTTGGCGGATATGCTGTTACCATTGATAAATTTATCAGCGACCGTGTGCTTTCAAAAATAGCTGAGTTCAACCAAAAAGCACTACTTAATTCTTCGGCAAAGAAGCCGTATAAGCCGATTGAAATTAGCGAGGACGGTTTGGAATTGATTGAGTTCCTGAGTGTTGATTGCACTGCTGCCGAAGGAGAGTGGCATTCCGACAGCGAAATCAAGATTGACAAAAACGGTTTTGTCGTTGTAAACGGAAATAAAACAAAGAACTTCTGGGACGGGAAAATCCGCTGCGAACAAAAACCGCTTCGCCTGAAAATCCGGAACATCTGCGGCGACGAAACGGTGTGGGAGGTATAAGTAAAATGTATTCACCGTTTTCTGATAGCAAAGGGCGACCATTGACAATTGAAAAAGTTAAATTCAGTCATCTGTCGCAACTTGTAGATTGTGATGAAGGACATCACGTGGAATACAAATTATTGCTTGAAGATGGCGGAAAAGCGCAGTTGGCAAAAGAAATCACATCATGTATCCGAATCCAATTATTTGTGGCCTCAGACCAAGGAAGTTCTTCCGTAAGCCCTGCCATCGCCAGCAAAACACAGCAACACATTCCGTTCTGAAATCAAGCCGATAGACAAACAGGACTACAGCCAACGCATCGGAAAGATTGCGACACGCATTTCACCTATGCCGGAGTTTAGCACTCGTTTCTTGACAATGCCTGAAAACAAAAAATCCGGTGTATTGCTTGTCTATGTATATGAAGGTCGCAATGCTCCTTATGTTTGCAATGGTAGTATTTATGTACGTAGTGGAAGCAGTAAAGAGCCAATTAAACCCGCAGATAGAGGCAATATTGAATATCTATACGAGCGTTCAAAAGAATACATAAAAGAAATAGAAGATTTCTGTCAAAGAGACTATTTCTATTCGTATAACAATCTGCTTCAACGAAAGGTAACATACCCCATAGCTAATATATATCTTAAAAATATCAGTTCTAAGCGGGATGGTTTCTTTAATGTATATGCCAATAGAGATAAAGTTATCGACTTTGTAAAATCCAAATACAAAGTTTTTGAACATATTAGTTATTCAATGCGATCGATAATCTTTATGCAGAAATTTGTTTTACCTGGTTCTAATTCAGGAACTTTTATATTTGAGTTGTTTTATGATTGGTCCTGCAAAATCACTGTGCCGATAGGACTTTCAAACGGAAGCAGAAAAGATGACTATTTAAATATTTATACAGAACTCGGTTATGACAAAGAAAGCGTTGAGAATTTTCAATTAGCAAGCGGTTCAGATATATTTAATGCACTGTTCTTTGGAATGTTCCTTTTTGAGAATATTGCAAATCAATATAAACTAAAAGAAAAAGATTATGCTTTTTGTCTTGAAATTGAAAATGCAGGAGATACTGTTGTTGCTTTTGACGGAGATAAATACAAAGAATATATTGAAAAATATGGGATCCCTTATGCACACAAGGAAATAAATAAAGGCAAAATTTCTTTCTTGCGAGATTTCCCTAAAGTGAGTTTCAACGATTTGTCATATTCGCTGATTGCTGATGACTTGGGTGCTGCTTTCGGTTTTAGAAGTGATTCTGTTTTTGAAATCCTGCAAGACTCCAACAAAAAATACACGTAGAGACTTTGCTCGCAAAGGTAAGGTTTTGCAGATGACGAAATGTCCAGAAAGATTGGGAATGGAGGTGATTATGTGACCCATATAGATAGTTATTTAAGTCGAGTTCTTTCGGAAAACGGACTGAGCTTTCTGGATGATCTATACGAATTATATGATTTTGTGCCAAATGAAACATTACGTCAACTTCTTGCTGCATTTCATACTGGCTTAAACAAATGGTTTACGGTTATCAATAGTGACCTGAGATACCAACATGACGAAGAAGGAAATATAAAATATACAGGCGGATATTTTCACGCCCAAGACAGTAGAGATTACTTGGCTTTGATAGATGTGATAGATACACTTAAAAGTAAATTAAAATCTACAGAATATTCTTTTAGGCTATGTAGCGAACATTATGATGATATAATACGACGTTGCCGTAGATTCGTTGTTAAGAGTGGCGGTAGTACGATTCCAGAAGATTTTACGCCTATCGTAATTGAAGACTTAAATCCTATATTTCAAATGGAGAAAACAGTTGCAGTAAAGTCTGAGCAGAGAACGATATATGCCAATATGAAACCAATAGGCGGAGGATCTTATGCTGATGTATTTTCATATCAAGATCCAAATTACGATATGAAAATTGCATTAAAGCGAGCTAAGGCTGATTTAGATCTTAAAGAACTTCGTAGATTTAAACAAGAATTTGAAGTGTTAAAATCACTAAAATCTCCTTATGTCGTCGAAATATATTCTTATGATGATGCAAATAACCAATATACGATGGAGTGTATGGATGAAAGCATATATAAGTATATTAACCGAGAGAATGCAAAGCTCACCCTATCGGATCGAAAAAGGATAATAGCACAAATAGGTAAAGGATTATCGTATATACATAGTAAGGGACTTCTTCATCGAGATATTAGCTTAACCAATGTATTTATTAAGCACTATGATGATGTTGATGTCGTTAAAATCGGTGATTTCGGGTTGGTTAAGGTGCCTGATAGTACACTAACCAGTCTGCAATCGGAATTAAAAGGTTCTCTAAACGATCCAGATCTCATTAACGTCGGATTTGCAAACTACGATATGTGTCATGAGACTTTTGCACTCACCCGATTGTGCTTTTTTATTCTGACAGGAAAAACAAATGTTGAACGCCAAAAAGATAGCGACATCAAAGAGTTTTGGAATCGAGGAACAAATACAGATCGAAATAAAAGATATCAATCTGTGGATGATCTTATATCGACTGTAATGCGTCTAAAAGAAAACTCATAGTTCTATAGCGGTTTTAGGTGCAATCTTAACAGGTTTTACTGTTTGGGGCAAATTCGTCCATAAACAGTCTACTCGCTAAGGTGCTAAGATGATACAGAACAAAATGTCACCGCAAAAAAGGCACAACCAACGGATTTTTGCGATCCAAAAGGTTGTACCTTCTCATCATCTTATGTATAAATCAACTCCCGATTGATGATTTCGGTGGCGGCGTTGCGGATAGCGCTCATTTTGCCAACCCACTTCATTTGGTCTGTTGATTTGAGTTGTTCGGTGATGCCTTCTTTTTCGGCGTATTCTTTTACGAGCCGATAAAAGAGATCCTGTGCTTGTTCCTCGACATCTGCGAGGTGGGAATGGAGTTTACCGGAAGTGAGCAGATTGTAGTAAATCGCTTTATGGTACTGCTTTAAGTGTCGCAATCTACGCTGTCCCCATATACCAATGGGACGATTATCTTTTTCCGCCGGTAATGACAAGTCCGGCAATAGGTAGTCGCCGGTCTGTGTATAAGTACCGCCGAGTTGTGCAAATAATGTGTCAGTCATAGTAAAAACCTCCTTTGATACTTAAATTGTATCAAATGAGGTTTTCTTTTTCAAATGTGCGATTTGTAAATTTGCAAATTATGCTCGTGCCAAATATTACAACGAACATTTCCGAAACTGTGCCATTTTTTGCGGTGAACATAGCGAATATTCACTCTTTTGTTTTCAATCCTCGCATCACTTGCCAACGGGAGAATTCTTGAAGCGCCCGGATATGCCAATCGGATTTGCGGGTAATAGTGCGAAAGTATTTCGAGTAGCAGAATTCTATTAAATAGACTTTCGGAATGTGATTCATATTGTTTCTCTTAAACGCTTTAAGATGTCCTTTCCTGCACCAATTATTGACGGTTGTTTTACCGTAGCCGATAATTGTTGACACTTCCGTTGCGGTCATCACATCGGGATATTGTGCAAGCATTTCAGTATAATATTGCCGCATATTTTTAAGAGCATTTTCGGGAATTTTTGTTTCCAATTTTATGGAATAATTCCCTTTATACCAACCTGCCGGTGCTGAATAGGATTCGGGAAATATTTTTCTCTTTTCAAGATATGTAATAACGTCAGACTTTTTGATTTTGTAACAGCGAGTTTTCTTGCCCGTGTATTCGCACGGAATCTTTCCGCTTCGCAGCAGATACAAAGCCGTTGACTTGCTGATATGACAGATTTGATAGAGTTGGTCTTTGGTAATAATATCGGGAATCGAATCCCAGTTGATTGCGGTTTCATTCATAGCAATACACCTCGTAAATATTTTAATCGGTGTGGGTTTTCCTGTGTATTGCCGTTGTTGATGTGTTTATTCTGTTCTTTCCGAAAACAGCGAAAATGCCGTTATTCGAACTTTCCTTTATTTATCGGGATTTCAGCGACGCAATCGCAAAAAAGCCTTTAATATCAAGCATTTTCGGCGAATACGAAGTATCCCGAAACTGCCTTCAAAATCGCTAAACAGCCATTAATCCATAAAACTCGAAATGCTGTAAGCCGAAAGGCTTCTAGGGTTCGAATCCCTAACTCTCCGCCAAAAAGTCCGAAAAATCAAGGTTTTTCGGCTTTTCTTTTTTGCTCGTTTGCTCAAAATCGGCTCAAAACTATGGAAAGAACAGCCTGTTTTTTTGGAAAAAACAAGGCAATTTTGGGTATTTTGGCATATTCGAACCGTAAAAATCAGTTCTCTCCGTCATCAGCTGAAATTTCGGCCCATTTGCTGCCGAAATTCACCGATTCGGGAAGCGCCATTCCGCTGACCATTGCCTTTGCCGAGGACAGCTTTGAAGTGTAGTCAAGGTGGGCGTAGATGTTAGCGGTGGTGGAAAAATCACTGTGTCCCAGCCACTCCTGAATTTGTTTCAGCGGTACGCCGTTTGCAAGAAGCAGACTTGCGCAACTGTGTCTTAAATCGTGAAAATGCATTCTTTTACAGCCGTGCTTTTGAATATACTGTGGGAAATAGCTTGTCAGATACTCCGGTCGCATTAAATCACCAAGCTCGTTCACAAAGACATAACCGTCGTAATCGTAGTTATAGCAATTGCCGCAAACTTTCTTGTTGAGTTCCTGCGCCGCTTTTACTTCTTTGAAATACTCCGCAAAGCTGCCGACCAGCGGAAGTGTACGCATACTGGATTTTGTTTTGGCAGAGTCCTGTGCGTACATTTTTGTTTTTCCGTCCACTTGCAGCGATGTGACCGTGTGCCTTATAGTGATTGTGCCACGATCAAAGTCAATGGCGTCCCATTTCAGTCCGCATACCTCGCCACGACGCAAGCCGTAGAAAGCGGCGACTAAAACCGGAAGTTCCAGCTTTGTCCCTTTAACTACTTCAAATAAATGCTGCAGTTCTTCTGCATCAAGGAATACAGGCTGATAATCATTCTTTTTCGGGCGATCCACTTTCATTGCCACATTCTGCGTAACAAGGTCGGTTTTCATCGCATACTTCAAAGCCTGGTAAATCACCGCATGATAGTGGATAACGGAATTCGGCGTGACGGTTTTCAGCTTCTCCGTATAAAACTGTTGGATGTGCCGAGCCTCCAGTTCTTTCAAGGTTAGCTCCTTTTTGCGGAAATACGGGCCAATCGTGCTTTTGACCATCCCTTGATACGAGCCGAATGTTGCGGGCTTGATTCTCGCTCTGACAATCTCAAGCCACTGATCCAAATAATCTGCAAAGAGCATATTGGAGTTTAATTCTCCAGCAGCCGGAGGAATCTCAAATTCGCTGCGAATACGAATAAGTTCCTGTTCTGCCCGCCGCTTATTGCCTTTTTGGGGCAATCCTGTCGATACCCTTTTTTGATGGCGTTTTCCTGCTGCGTCCCGATAGCTGAGAACGGCATAATAGTAGCCGTTTTTCAGTGCAAGAGTTCCTGATACCATTTTTATTACCTCCGGAATCATTGAATTGTATACAGGCATCTCCCACCGACATCTATATTTTATTCGGTCGGTGGGAGATACTCAAATATGCGATTATCAAAACGGAGTTCAAATCGCACTTTTTCCCTGATCCATGACATACTCAATGACATTGACCTTGGTTATCCGGAAAGCATTTCCGATTTTCAGGCCTCTGATATACCCGTCATTGATCAAGTCATAGGCAAGATGGCGGCTGATGCCAAGCATCGATTGGAGCTGAGTGATGTTCACGATGTCCGGATACTCCGGAAACATCATCAAGTACAGTTCTCTCAGCTCAGACTTTTTCATTGCCATTCGTCTGCCACCTCATCTTTCTTTTCCGCTTTAGAGTAGATGATGAAATCGTACCCGTTGCGATAATTACAGAAATCACAGCGCTCTTTTGCTTGTCCGTGATTTTCCCGCACGATCTTATAGATTCCTGTGTCGAGGAACTGATCAAGGCAAACCGGGCAAAGGCACAAATACATCGGTCTATTCAAAACGGAGTTCTTCTCGCTCAAATGGTTCATATTCTGCTGCTCCTTTGTTTTCGAAATAATCCTTTCACTTGGTAGGCAAAGAAAACGGGCAAAAATTACCCCCCATACAGAAGTTTTTTGAGTTTTGCGATTTTTTTGCAGAAATTCGCGGCGGGGACAATGCCGCGAATTTCTGCAACCTCCCGCTGTGAATATCATTCAAATGCGATCAGCGTCAGCAGGTCCATATCTCTTTTGGGCAGAAAAATAATCTTCCGATATAATTCGTCATTCTCCATTTCATCAACCCACGCAAAGCGGGGGTCACTTTGGAAAGAATACTTGTCGCACACAGAAAGCGCGCTGGAGAACTTTTTTAATAGGGCAGACATAGATTCACCCTGTTCGGTTCCGTTGTCACAGGAGCTTTCTGAGAGGGGCTGTGTGCACTGGAACTCCGTCCTGTTTTTCCTGAACACATTCAGGTCGAACGCATAGATATCTTGAATATCCTCTTCGCTCATGCCGGCAGCTTTATATTCGCGGTGAAGCTTCTTCCACTCCTCGGTGAACTTTCTCTTTTCGAGTCCATAATTAAATCCCATTTGTCGTAATCTCCTTTGAATTTTTGAATTTGGGTGAAAGTCAAAAATTCAGAGATCACGGGT
>OMDF01001148.1_pt1 | contig 13704 bp, 11 predicted proteins | sample 1673631 | NCBI WGS metagenome assembly OMDF01 (sample SAMEA103958117, study PRJEB25191) | human gut metagenome | biome: human-associated habitat [ENVO:00009003]; feature: intestine environment [ENVO:2100002]; material: feces | place: Germany | collected 2013/2015 | reverse complement strand
CCGGCAAGGTTTACGACAATCAGCGGAAGAGCCAAGAAAAAGTAGAGGATTCAAGTTATAATTCCGTTCTATATTTCGAATTGGGGTAATCTTTTCCACGACATAAGAAAAAAGAAGAAATATAATGTTTATCTTGTAAGTGAAGATGTAGGAAATTTTCATACTGATGCAAGAGATAGTATATGGTTCTCACGCATATAGCTTGGAATGCTATTATTACATCTGCATCAAAGGTTTCCTACGACCTTCACTTAGACGTGGCATAGTTGGCTCACACTGTTTTCATTACATTACAAATTTACGTCCAGCAAAGTCAATGGGAAAGTATCTGTCTTTTTATTTGTTTGCCCCCAAAGACAATAACTATTCTAATAGCTGTTCCCTATGACTTTCAATGTACCTCATAAAGTCGTAGAACTTGTGATTGCGTTTTCTTATTATACGCGGTCGGAACACAAACCAGTTTAGAGCAATCCACAGCAACAGAATAGAATAGGCAATTATCCCCCAATAAAATGAATGGAAAAATGTATATTCATATCCATAGAGTGCAAAACCAATTGACAAAAAGAAAAAATATAAGTTCAAGATAAGATGCTGCTGTCTGTATTCTCGCTTTTTTATTCTTAAAAGATTATCTATATAGTCAATATTGGTACTATCAATTTTCAGTCCATAATAAAGCCGAAGAAGTCTGCCGTAGGATAAAGCCGGCAGCATAAAGCCTATGGACAACAAAGTAATGCCCACTTTGGTGACCGTCAGCAAGGGTGTCCAACATATCCAGATAACCGCTCCAAAGACAATGGCTAATATCATAAGCGTAATGACGGCATAAGCCTCTCCGATTCTGCGTAATCTGAAACATTTTATCTTTTTGCGTATGGCAGACAAATCTGCAGCAGGTGCCTGCTGTCCTTTCCATAAGGATTTTATATCTATATCATTCATCATTATTACGTATTTTTTTTGCTAATGTGGATTTTATCCGGTGTATCTTTACACGTACATTTGCTTCCGACAGGCCTGTGATTTGAGCTATTTCCGCTTGTTTCAACTCTTCGAGATAAAGTGAAATAACCAAGCGGTCCATTTCCGGAAGCTCGGCTATGGCTTCATACAGAATTTTCACCTGTAATGAATTATCGCTCGGCTCTTTAGCAAACAGGTTCAATGGGACTTCTGTTTGAGAAATACGATTCTGACGCTCTCTTTGGCGCAAACAAATGTTTGTGGCAATACGAAAAATCCACGTTCCTACGGATGATTCACCTTTGAAAGTGGGAAGATATTGCCACACACGGACAAAGACATCTTGTGCCAAGTCTTGCGCCAAAGAATAATCATTGAAATAGCCCATACATAATCGGAAGACCTTATCCCAATAGACCTTATATAAATACTCGAAACTCACGGTCTGTCATTTAAAAAGTCCATAATCTGTTGTATATACCATTCCCAGTCATCAAACATAATGAAATGCAATCCTTTATTCGCGTATTCCAACCGGATGTTCGGCAGATTGCCAAACTGTTGCTCAATCATAGGAGCTATTTTCTTAAAAGGATACTCCAACAAAACTAATGTTGAAACGGAAATGTTTGGTATAATGGGTCTTAAATCTATGTTGGAATACTCATAATACATATGGGCATAAGTCGTTCTGTCAGATGACAAGCTCCATTTGACGAGATTGTCATACCGAAGCGAATCGCTCGTAAGCGATGTTGCGCTGATATAGGCTTGCCTGTAAAATTGCCCCTCATCTATCTTGCGCATTTGAGATTCAAACTCGTTGAACTCTTCGGGAGCAATCTTTTTACTCTGAAAATCGGGATTATAAAGAGCCGCCAAACAAGGAAGTGCATCTACAACGACAATGCCTTTGACTAAATTTGGCTGGCTTGATGCTATATAAAGAGCTAAGCCACCGCCCATACTATGACCTATGAGTATAGGATTTTTTATATTTTCTTTTTGAATGAACCCAATAATCTGTTTTGCCCAACTATCAAAGGACGGATTCTTTTCGGGAGGAATACCTGCAAATCCAGGCATCGTTAGAATGTAACAACTGTAATTGTTTTGTAAGCTATCAACCGTCTGTTCCCATACTTCACCAGAACACGCGAAACCTGGAATCAGAATAATGGCTTGTTTCCCATCACCTACACGTTGCACAGAAAAAGATTGAGCAAAGCTCGTATCTATGATTCCCAATAACACTGCACACAGCAGCCCGATTTTACAAATTAAATTCTTCATCATTTTATTCTTTTTCCATTTAGATACGAAACTATGTGGAATGTTACAGAATCAAGTGTCTTTTTCGCTCGGCGTTTTTCCTAAATAATACAAAAACACCCGACTTTACATTATTGGGTGTAAAATCGGGTGTTTATTTTGTAAAACATTGATTTTCAATGTTTATTGCGGTGCGTACGGGACTCGAACCCGTGACCCCATGCGTGACAGGCATGTATTCTAACCAGCTGAACTAACGCACCATTATTTCATTGTTTTGTTGCTATCTCTCTCGATTGCGGTTGCAAAGGTAGGCATTTATTTCTAATCCGCAATAGAAGAACGATATTTTAACAGTATTTTATAATTCAGAGTTATACCCTGCAAATAGAGGCATCTTTATATCATCCTTATTTCTAGACACATAAGCATCTAAAGGCATTTATATAGGAAGTCCGGAAACACTTCGATGAAATATGTTTCCGGACTATTTGAATCAGAAAAAGATTCCACAACCAAATCAGTCTGCGGCCTGGTGAACCGTCAGTTGCGGGAACGGGAAGCCAATGCCTTCCTTATTGAACTCGGCATAAATGTTCTTGTTCATATCGAAATAGACATTCCAGTAGTCTGAAGTCTTCACCCACACACGTATCACCACATTTACACTGCTGGCATCCAATGCATGTAAAGCCACATAAGGTTCGGGAGTAGTCAGAATACGTGGTTCAGCAGCTATGAGGCTACGAACGGTTTTCTCTACCTTGTCATAATCTTCTCCATATTCCACACCTACTATCCACTCTACACGACGATTTTCTTCACGGCTATAATTGACAATCGTTCCGCTGCACAAGGAACCGTTAGGGATATAAATTACCTTGTTGTCGGCAGTAGTCAGCAAAGTATGAAAAATCAGAATTTCGCGCACGGTACCGGCTTGACCCTGGCTCTCAATCCAGTCGCCCACTTTGAAAGGGCGCAAAATCAATATAATCAGTCCACCGGCAAAGTTCTGCAAATTGCCCGAAAGCGCCATACCAATAGCCACACCGGCCGATGCCAGCAAAGCAGCAAACGAGGTAGTCTCAATGCCAAGCTTTCCGATAATAGCCACTACCAACAGAATTGTCAGCAAGATACTCATCACATTCCTGACAAAGCTCTGTATACCTGGATCTACCTTCCTCTTTATCATGATATTTGCAACCATCCGCTGCAAGAAGGAGATCAGAAAACGTCCCACTATGAAAATGATAATTGCACTGATCAGGTGTTTACCGGCATTGATGCCCCAGTCGTACATTTGTTCCGCAAACACCTGCAAACGGCTCAATTCATTTGTAGTTTTTTCAGCAGTCGCCGCTGCCGTTAACAAAATAGATAACATATACATTCTTCTTTTTTTAATAACTGATGCTAAACTAACAAAAAAGCAGCATTTTCGTTCACATTTCTCTCTGTTTTTCCGTAAAAAAGCAATATCCTCTTCACGCATGTCCGCCGATTTTCCTTTTCTGAAGATTTATAAGGAAAATCGGCGGACCAAGTTTCCGACTGTTCTGCAAACAGTCTCTACATATCTTTTATACCGTCATCAGGTATTGCTTGAAAGCTGCAAACTCTTTCGACATCGGGATGCTCTGTTTCTCGCCGCGCATAAAAGCCTGCAACTTCTCGGGGATGCTGATGGATTCGCCCAGAATACCCTCCACTGTATCCTTAAACTTGGCCGGATGAGCTGTTTCGAGGAAGATGCCCGTTTCACCCGGTTGCAAGCCTTCGTTAAGGGCACGATACCCGCAGGCGCCATGCGGATCGAGCAGGTATTGATGCTCCTTCCACACACAGCGCATAGTGTCGGCTATCTGCTCGTCGGTATAGGTAGCTCCGCTGATCTCGGATGCAATGGCTGCATGACTATGTCCGTAGAGGTCGAGTACCCGGGCAAAGTTGCTGGGGTCGCCCACATCCATCGCATTGGCTATAGTAGCGATGCTGGGACGGGGAGTATAGATACCCGTGCGAAGATACTGATAAAAAATGTCGTTACGGTTGTTAGCAGCAATGAAGCGACTGACGGGAAGTCCCATACGCTTGCCGAACAGACCGGCCGTGATGTTGCCAAAGTTGCCGCTGGGCACACAGACTACAGGACCACGCGACAATACCGCAGCAAGCTGTTCGCCCTCGCCAAAGCATGCCTTCATTTGCTTTACCCACTGGGCATAGGCATAGAAGTAGTAGAACGCCTGAGGCAGGAAGCGGGCCACGTTGATGGAGTTGGCACTTGTCAGTTGCAGATGCTCGTTCAGCTCACGATCCATGAAGGCCGACTTAACCAGTGCCTGGCAGTCGTCGAAGGTACCGTCCACTTCAAGGGCAGTGATGTTCTGCCCCAGCGTAGTGAATTGTTTTTCCTGTATCTCGCTGACCTTGCCTTTGGGATAGAGCACATACACGTGAATGCCCGCTACACCCAGAAAGCCATTGGCCACGGCACTGCCCGTATCGCCCGAAGTGGCTACCAGCACATTGACCTGCCGTTTGCCTTCCTTACGGATAAAATAGCCCAGCAGACGGGCCATGAAGCGACCGCCCACATCCTTGAAGGCAAGCGTCGGGCCGTGAAACAGTTCGAGCGAGAAGATGTTGTCGGTAACTTTGACCAGCGGCACGTCGAAGCTCAGCGTGTCGTACACAATCTGCTTCAACGTATCGGCAGGCACGTCCTCGCCAAAGAAAGCATCGGCTACCCGATAAGCTATTTCCTGAAAGCTCAGCGTATCTATCTGGTCGTAAAACTCTTGCGGCAAGGCCTTGATGACATCGGGCATGTAGAGTCCCTTATCGATAGCCAGTCCTTTTACCACCGCGTCTTCCAGACTGACGTTGTTTTCCTGTTTATTGGTACTGTAGTATTTCATAGTTTCTGTTTCTGTGAGTTGCTTATGCTTGTTTCATAAATTCGTTGATAAACTCGTCTTCCTTCATCAGCCCATAAATGCCGTTACAGGCAGCCACTTCGTCGAAGGTCTGCACTTCGTCGGGTTCGATGCCCGGATACCAGACGAGGAAAGGCACTGGCTCGGCCGTATGCGTGCGCAGTTTGCAGGGCGTGGGATGGTCGGGCAGCACGGCGATGGCTACCGGTTCGTCCCAGTCTTTCACGGCTTCGTAGATAGGGCCTACGGCACGCTTGTCCAGATTCTCGATGGTACGCATCTTCAGTGCGATGTCGCCCTCGTGTCCGGCTTCATCGCTGGCCTCGACGTGCAGATAGACAAAGTCGTCCGTCTTCAGTGCCTCAAGGGCGGCGGCCACTTTGTTTTCGTAGTTGGTATCGTACAGTCCGGTAGCACCTTCCACGTTCAGGCGGCGCAGACCGGCATAATAACCGATACCGTTAATAAGATCGACTGCCGAAATGACGGCTCCCCGCTTCACTTGCGGAAAGGTTTGCGAGAACGGTTCCATCTGCGGACGATAACCCGGGCTCCAGGGCCAGATGCTGTTGGCGGCGTCCTTGCCTTCGGCCATGCGTTTCAGGTTGACAGGATGATTCTTCAGCAGTTCCTGCGAACGGAGGATGAGGTCGTTCAACAGTTCGGCCGTTTGTGCCGGCGTCAGGTCGGCATTGCCTTCGGGCACGCTGATGTGTTCGGTGCCAGCCTGCGGTTTCACCATAAGCGGACGGAAAGGTTTCAGAGGCACATCGTGAGGCGGCGTACAGTCGATACGTTTATCTCCTCCCCTGACTACCAGCAGATGACGATATTGCACGCCTGTATAGAAGTGAATGCGGTCGTCACCCAGCTGCTCTTGCAGGTAGCGTACCAGTTCGTCGGCCTCTTCAGTTGTGATGTGTCCGGCTGAATGGTTCTTGATATGGTCGCCTTCGATGCAGATGATGTTGCAGCGCATGGCCATTTCGCCCGGCTTCAGGTCCACACCAATACTGGCGGCTTCGAGCGGTCCGCGGCCTTCGTACACCCGCGGCAGATTATAACCCAGTACGGACATATTGGCCACCTCGCTTCCCGGATGGAAACCGTCGGCCACCGTCACCAGACGGCCCGTGCGTCCCATGCGGGCCAGCCGGTCCATGTTGGGTGTGTCGGCAGCCTGTAATAATGTCTTGCCTCCCAACGAGTCGACAGGCCAGTCGGCCATGCCGTCCCCTAATATGATAATGTGTTTCATCGTTTAATGGATCATTGAAATTTGAAAATGAGATATGGGAAATGGATGCTGCATCGATATTTGCAAATAATCCATTAACCAGTATCCATTCTCCATTATTTACACGTTTGCAATACTCATGATATCGGCAAACACGCCGGCGGCAGTCACACTGGCTCCGGCACCGTAGCCTTGTATCATCATCGGATATTCCTTGTAGCGCTCGGTGGTGAGCAGAATAATGTTGTTGCTGCCCTCCAGACCGTAGAAAGGATGTCCCATACCTACTTCCTGCAAGCCTACCGAAGCCTTGCCGTCCTCCAGCTTGGCTACGAAACGCCAGTGCTTGTGCTCGGCTTCGAGCACCTTGCGGCGGGCTTCGAAGTCGGCATCCAGGCTGGGCACTTTCTTCCAGAAGTCGTCCAGCGATCCTTCGAAGAAGTCGTCGGGTACGAAGAGGTGTTTCTCCACGTCGCTCTGCTCCAGGCGATAACCGGCTTCGCGGGCCAGGATGACCAACTTGCGGATAACGTCCTTACCGCTGAGGTCGATACGCGGATCGGGTTCGGAGTAACGTTCTTCCTGCGCCATGCGAATGGTGCGGCTGAAGGGGATGTCGGCACTGATCTTGTTGAAGATGTAGTTCAGCGTACCGCTCAACACGGCTTCTATCTTCAATATCTTGTCACCACTATGGATGAGGTCGTTGATAGTGTTGATGATGGGCAGACCGGCTCCTACATTGGTCTCGAACAGATACTTCACTCCGCGCTGACGGGCAATCTGCTTCAGCGTGCGATAGTTTTCGTATTCGGACGAAGCGGCTATCTTGTTGGCTGCCACGACCGATACGTTGTGTTGCAGCAGGTCTTTGTAGAGCGAAGCTACTTCGGCACTCGCCGTACAGTCGACGAAGACGGAGTTGAAGATATTCATTCCGATAATCTCGTTGCGCAAAATGCCTACAGTGCTTTCCTTACCCTTTGCGGCGAGTTCTTCACGGAAGTTGGCCAAGTCGAGCCCCTCGCGGGCAAACATCGCTCTGCTGGCATCGGCGATACCTACAACATTGAGTTGCAGACCGTTTTCCTGCATCAGTTTCTGCCGCTGGCTGTGAATCTGCTGTATCAGGCTGCCGCCCACGGTACCAATGCCGCAAATGAAGAGGTTGAGTACCTGATATTCAGAGAGGAAGAACGAATCGTGGATAACGTTAAGCGACTTACGCAACGACTTGCTGTCTACTACAAACGAAATGTTGGTCTCCGAAGCTCCCTGCGCACAGGCTATCACATTAATACCGTTGCGTCCCAACGTGCCGAACAGCTTACCGGCGATACCCGGGGTACGTTTCATGTTCTCGCCTACAATAGCGACGGTAGCCAGATCCTTCTCCGCTACGGTATCGTTCATATCACCCTGCGCACGTTCCAAGGCGAACTCGTCGTTCAATACTTGTACGGCCAAATCAGCGTCGGCGTTACGTACGGCGAAAGTCGTGTTGTTCTCGGAGCTGGCTTGCGATACCATAAATACGCTGATGCCATTCTTGGCAAGCGTCTTAAAGATCCGGTAGTTCACGCCGATCACGCCCACCATACCTAAACCTTGTACCGTGATCAAACAGGTATCGTTGATGGAGGAGATACCCTTGATGATGGCCTTGCCTTCCTCTTTCACCCGCTCTTTCGAAATATAGGTTCCGGGAGCGGTCGGGTTGAAGGTATTCAAGATACGGATCGGGATATTCTTATGATAAACCGGATAGATCGTCGGCGGATAGATTACTTTCGCCCCGAAGTTACACAACTCCATCGCCTCCGTGAAAGTAAGCCGGTCGATTACGTAGGCGGAGCTGATCACACGGGGATCGGCGGTCATGAAACCATCCACGTCTGTCCAGATCTCCAAGGTGTTAGCGTCTAAGGCGGTCGCCAAGATGGAGGCGGTATAATCCGATCCCCCTCGTCCGAGGTTCGTAACCTCTCCGGTTTCCGTGCTGGAAGAGATGAATCCGGGCACCAAGGAAACCTTGGGCAGAGGCGAGAAGGTCTCTTTTATGAGCTTGTTGGTCAAGTCGAAATCCACGATATGCTTGTTGAATTGCTTGACTGTCTTGATATATTTGCGTGAGTCGAACAACTTAGCGTCCTTGATCACGTTCGAGACGATCAAGGAAGATAGGCGCTCGCCATAACTTACGATCGTATCGGATGTCTTGGCGGATAAATCGTTAATCAAATAAACACCTTTGAAAATATTGCTCAATTCATCCAGTAAAGCCATCACTTTCTTCTGGACATCCATGCGTACCTCCTTGTCCTCTATCACTCCCTCGATCACGTCCAGATGGCGGGCGATGATCTCCGATAATTCTTTCTCGTAGGCAAGGTCGCCTTTAGAAGCCATGGTAGAAGTGGCCAGTAATTTATCGGTGATGCCCCCTAAGGCGGAGACAACCACGATTACGGGCTCTTCGATAGCCTCTACTATTTTCTTTACACTTAAGATACTATTCACGGAACCTACGGATGTTCCGCCGAATTTTAATACTTTCATCGATATGTATTTTTAATGGTTCATCGAGGATTGACAATCAAGAAAAGGCTTTTTCATGATTAACAACCGACAATAACCGATTGATTAAACTTATTTATGTAAAAGGAGAAATAAAAAAGGATGCAATACGAGATTGCGACATAGCGTGACGTGGTCTACGCGAATGCTTATTAATAGATTCTAACCCCCCAAGGGGTCATCAATGCCCATGTATAATATGAGGACTCTACACTCATCATTGATTTTGTATGCTACTTATTCTTTTATATTATGGGGGCAATATTACGCATTATTTTTCATATTGCAAGCGTTTTTGTCAAAAGATTGACTATTTTGTTGTTCAAGGTCCGCCCGGCTCTTGCTTTGGGTCACTAAATAGACGCCGGAGAAAACAAGCGCGGCCGATACCAGTTTCGTTACGCTAAAACTATCCTGACCGATGCATACGGCGATAAAGGAAGCTACGATCGGTTGGATATAATTGTACATGCTGACGGTAGTCGGGCGGATTCGCTTTAAGGCCAGCGGTATTAATAAATAGGGTACGAACGTGGCCCCGAATAGCACGAAGAAAATGGCTCCCAGCTCTTGGCCGTCGAAGACCTCTTTATGGAAAGCCGGGGTATTCCAGATGGATTCGATAGCGAAAGGCAGGGTAATCAGCGTGGAGAACAGGAACATCCATTTCATCATCGTGACGGATGAGTACTTGAGTGTTAGTGGCTTGGATACTACCAAATAGATCGAGTACATGAATCCACTAACCGTAATCAAGAGGTTTCCCCCTAGACTGCTCGCTTGATTGGAACCTTGCGTGGATTGTAGTATTAAGGAGATCGCCCCGCATATACCAAGCAGTACCCCGAACGTTTTCATCCGTGTGATAGGTTCCTTTAGGATCAGGGCCGCCAAGATCATGACAAAGATGGGGACGGCGGTCGCTATGATGGAAGCGTCTACCGGCGACGTGGTATTCAATCCCCAGATAAACAGCCCTTGGTTCAAGCCTACTCCGCAAAGGGCGCAAAGGCATAGAAGTCCCAAGTCCTTCAACGGCACTTTCTCATAGGGAACGAATAGGGAGGTGATCCAGAACATCACGCAAGCGAAGCTCATCCGCATACTGGTTAACGCCTCGGGTTGCACATGCTCGGGGAGTAGATATTTGGATACGGGCATATTAATGGCGAACAGGATGTTGGCCGCTAAAATAAGGAGATGCCCTTTTAGCTTTTCTTGATTCATCATGAGTACGATCCTAGATTGGTATAATATAATGTATACAGGCTTATGTTTTGGTGAGCAAAGGTCTTACTTTTTTTTGTAAATAAGAAATGATCCGTTAGTAAAGTGTTTTACATACGGATCATTGTCTGTTTAGTCAAGGAAGCATCCCGTTTTTATTACGATGAAACGGCCGCTCCTCCCATGATATCCAGCAATTCGTTGGTGATGGCTTGCTGGCGGGTTTTATTATATTGCAAAGTTAATTGTTGGATTAAATCGTTCGCATTGTCGTTGGCGGTCTGCATGGCCATCATACGGGCGGCGTGCTCGGCGGTTGAGGTGTCGAGCAGGATCGTATAGATGGTTAGGTTCAGCAATTTCGGGAAAAGCCGGTTACGCAACTCTTCTCAAGGATGTAGTCGGTGGCCGTTTCCGCCGCTTCCGTATCCGAGAGGGAAAGGGGAAGATACGTCTTGTGGGTTACGACTTGTGTCGCCATGTTCTTGAAATGGTGATACAGTAATTCCACCCGGTCTGCTTTACCCGTGACGAACAGCTCCATGAGACGGTTCGCCAAGGATACGGCGCTTTCATAAGACGGTTTTTCGCCGATCGTGATGAAATCAGTGTCGAAGCTATACCCCGCTTTATGAAGCTCATCCGCTATTTTCTTGCCGATAGGGTAGAGGCCTACCTCTATTTGCTGGTTCTTATAAGTCTGGATCGTGGCGGATAACTCTTTCCATATATTGGCATTGAATGTCCCGCATAAACCCGTGCTCGAGGCGAATACGGCGATAGCCACCTTGCTCACCTTACGCTGTTCGGTGTAAGGTGAGTCTAGGTCGCATTCCGCCGAAAGAAGACCGTTTAAGATAGCGGATAGTTTATTAGCATATGTAAGTGTGTGCTCGGTTTGCGTCTGGGCATGATGAAACTTGGCCGACGATACCATTTTCATGGCGGCGGTGATCTTCTGCGTACTCCGTATAGAGGCGATCCGGACTTTTATTTCTTTCAATGAACCCATAGCTCCTTCGCTGTTTTTTCCAATATGCCTCGTATCTCATCATTGATAACGCCGGTCTTTAAGACATCCAGTACGTCCCGTTGATGAGAAGTCCGTAATTCTTGCAAGAACCTTGCCTCGAACTCATGCACCTTGTCCAATGGAACCTCTTTCAGCAGACCTTGCGTTCCGCAATAAAGGATCGAGATTTGCTCTTCCACCGGCATCGGGCTATATTGAGGCTGTATCAGTAACTGGGTATTCTTCTGCCCCTTATCGATCGTGAAAGCGGTGACGGCATCCATCTCGCCCCCGAACTTGGAAAATGATTCCAATTCACGGAACTGAGCCTGATCGATTTTCAAGGTACCCGCTACCTTTTTCATCGCCTTTAATTGTGCGTTACCGCCTACACGGGAAACGGAGATTCCGACATTGATAGCCGGGCGGTTCCCTTGGTTGAATAAATCGGTCTCAAGGAATATCTGTCCGTCGGTGATAGAGATCACGTTGGTCGGGATATAAGCCGATACGTCTCCCGCCTGAGTCTCGATGATCGGTAAAGCGGTCAAGGAGCCACCGCCTTTCACCTTGTCTCTCATGCTTTCGGGGAGATCGTTCATCTCACGGGCTACCTCCGGCTGGTTGATGATCTTGGCGGCACGTTCCAATAGGCGGGAGTGCAGGTAAAAGATATCACCCGGGTACGCCTCACGCCCGGAAGGGCGGCGAAGGATTAAGGAAACCTCACGGTAGGCGACCGCTTGCTTGGACAGATCGTCGTAGACCACCAAGGCGTGTCGTCCGCTATCCCGGAAGTACTCTCCGATGGCCGCTCCGGCGAACGGGGCGAAATATTGCATGGCTGCCGGGTCGGAGGCGGTCGCACTTACGACAATCGTATAGTCCATGGCGCCTTTCTCTTGCAAGGTGTTCACCAAGGCCGCTACCGTGGAACCCTTTTGCCCGATCGCCACGTAAATACAGTAAACCGGGTTCCCTGCCTCGTAGTTGCTACGTTGGTTGATGATGGTATCGATAGCGATCGAGGTCTTTCCCGTCTGCCGGTCGCCGATGATCAACTCACGTTGTCCCCTTCCGATAGGGATCATAGCGTCTACGGCCTTGATACCGGTTTGCAAAGGCTCGTTTACCGGCTGACGGAAGATCACGCCCGGAGCCTTGCGCTCAAGCGGCATCTCGCAAGTCTCACCAAGGATCTCGCCTTTCCCGTCGATCGGGTTTCCCAACGGGTCGATCACACGCCCGATCATCCCCTCGCTGACATCGATAGAGGCGATGCGGCCCGTGCGTTTTACGGTGTCGCCCTCCTTGATTCGGTCGGTCGGACCTAAAAGGACGGCGCCTACATTATCTTCCTCCAAGTTCATCACGATCGCTTCCATCCCGTTATCGAATTGAAGCAACTCGTTCGCCTCCGCATTATCCAGCCCGTAGATGCGGGCCACGCCGTCACTCACCTGCAATACGGTCCCGACCTCCTCCAGCTTGATGCTGGTATGGATTCCTTCCAATTGCTGGCGCAGGATGGAGGAGACTTCACTCACTTTTATCTGTTCTGTCATACTTCTTCTTTTTTATCTGTTTTCGAGTAGCCCGGTACGGATATCCCGTAGTTGCGTCGCATAGCTGGCGTCTATCCGGTAATTGCCGATGCGTAGGCGGAAGCCCCCGATTAGTTCCGGTTCCACGTGGCCGGAGAACTCGATTGTGCATCCCGTCTCTTTCCGCAGCTTGTCTTGCAGGTGAGACTTGACCGCATCGTCTACCGTTACGGCCGTGTCGAATCGTACCCGGGTAATCTTCTTCTCTTTCCGGTACAAATGGATATAAATGTATGCGATGAAGGGCAGTAACGTCTCCCGTTTATGGGCTAATACCAGATTGATAAAACGTGTATATAGCATACCTCGATACCTCCCGCCGCCGTAAGCAATTTCACTTTCTCCGGTACGGAAACGATCGGGTTGCTCAAGGCACCCCTAAGCTCCGGCTCCATCGAGAAGCTGTCCGCCAACATCTTCATATCATCATATACCCGGCTTTCCTGTCCCTTGTCTTTCGCTAGGGAGAAAAGCGCCTTGGCATACCGGGAAGAAATAGTTCCTATATCCATACCTTACGATTTACTAAACGATACCTCATCCAGCAGCCGGTCGATCATCTGTTGTTGTTCCTTATCCCGGCCGATTTTCTCTTTCATTACTTTCTCTGCGATAGCGATAGACAGATCCGCTATCTCCGAGCGGACTTCGCGAATAGCTTTCTCTTTTTCTTCGCGGATACGCCGGGTAGCCTCCTCTATCTGCAGATGTGCCTCGGAGACGGCCTTTTTACGTGCCTCCTCGATGATCCGCTCCTTTTCGGCAAAGGCTTCCTTCAGGACGGCGTTTTGCTTTTCCTTGGCCTCGGCTAGCATCTTCTCGCCCTCGGCTTGGATATGGGCAAGTCGCTCATTCGCC
>OMDF01001145.1_pt1 | contig 13731 bp, 10 predicted proteins | sample 1673631 | NCBI WGS metagenome assembly OMDF01 (sample SAMEA103958117, study PRJEB25191) | human gut metagenome | biome: human-associated habitat [ENVO:00009003]; feature: intestine environment [ENVO:2100002]; material: feces | place: Germany | collected 2013/2015 | reverse complement strand
TTTAAAGCAATAAAGCTTATATTTTTACTCTGCCGATGCGTACGAACCCAACCTCTCACATAGACATCAATTCCATAAATATCTGATTTTAATAAATCTACGATTCTTATTTTCATAACATTATTCTTTTATGCAATATCTCCAATACTTATAATAAGAGCATTATTAGACGTAAACTTGTCATTAAGAAATAAATCATAATTCAATTCAACACGAATGCGGTCATCATATATTTTAAGCTGATAAAGCAATGTCCTAACTTTTATATTAATATCTCCATCAGCAGTGATATAATCCGATTCCGTTAATTTCCCATTTAGGAAAGACATTTCAGTAAAAATCGACCCAGTACGATATAAATTAGCTTTTTCCGGGTTGATTATCAGTCGGTTTTCAACAACATGTCCTCCTGCACATAATTCTCTGTATAAAACAGAATGACTACTACCGGAACGTGAATAGTTTCCAATGGCATTAGTTACTATTTTATCCGTATAGTCGTCATACCGTTGAATATTTTGAACGATTATTCTAACATCCTTTTTCATAAATGAGGCAAGTTTTCACGGTATTTCCGCAAATAAGCTTCATCTTGACTATGGATTTGTTGTTCCAAAAAATGAACCATCTTTTGCTTATCTGTTTTTAAGTTACCACGGACTTGGATTAAGTTAGAAGCTCCATCAGTAGCAAACCTTGCATTTACCGTCAAGCTCTGAATCAGTGTTTTTAACTCCTGCAATTTTTCAATCTCTGTTTCCTCTTTCCAATTTCCTGCTTGAATTTCTTGAAATAGCAGAGAGGTTGGATAGATGGTTAGCATGGAAGCATCTATGATTTGTGGGTGAAGCTGGTTGAAGATTTCCGCAGTTGCCTTTGCGCCAATTTCCCCTCTCCCTGAACCGGAAATGCCAGTCAAGTAAAAGAAATTGTAGCTCATATCCACTTCTTCTAACTTTTTGCATTGTTCGATAATATCTTTAGACAAATATCCCTTTTTCATAAAAACAAGTGCTTCATCATCTCCCGTTTCAATTCCAAACGTAATTCCATCATAACCGAGGTCTTTCAACTCTTGCAAGTCTTTGACGGATTTCTGGCTAACATCAGTTATTCTTGCAAAACAACCGATGCTCTGACAGTTTGGAAAATATTCATGTACCATCTTCGCCAATGTTTTGAGCTTATCCACACTAAGTACAAAAGGATTAGCTCCTGTAAAGAATACTCTGTCTGCATCTTTATAGTAGTGATTAGCTTCTTTCAAATCTGATTTAACTTCTTCGAGCGTTGACATTCGAAACTTGAAAGGCAAGTCTTCATAAAGAGTACAGAACTTGCATGAATGATGAGTACATCCTGCTGTAACTTGAATTAAAAGGGAGTATGCCTCATAAGGCGGTCTCCAAATAGTTCCTGTGTAATGCATAATTATTTCTCCTTTTATTTATGTAAACAATGACCAAAAACAGTAGAATATCAACTGTTATTTAGTTTCTTTTTCGATGGCAAAGTTATAAATATACTTAGTATAAAAAAAGAAGTTACTTAAACGTTAGGCAGTTACAAAGGGGTAACTATTTTTGCGTATCAGATAGTTACGTGCGAAAAAAAAATAAAAAAAGATGGGAATGGTATATTTATAGGATGATGTAGAGAAGATTTATAAAAAGCACCCGGTGTCCCTCCGGGTGCTTCAACCACAAAAATTTCAATTATAAATCTATCTATAATGAAACTTTCTGTGGCAAATATAACGATTTTCATTCTATTTCTTCGGTTTGCCTTTCTTTTCAGGAAATACGAAAGTAACATTAAACTGCCCGTCAAAGGCAAGGGAAGCGTCAAAGACTTTACCGTCCCTGTTCTTGAACCCTTTGATTAGTCCGGTTTTCCCGGTAGTCACCAGTTCGGTAATCTGTTTGTCTGTTAGCTGCTTGTCGCTCTTGTTGCGGAAGATGGTAACGGAACAGTCCACATTAGAACACTTGGCGACTTTCGGATAAAATAAAATACGTCCGGTCTTGCATTTCGGACAGATACAATTTCCATCCGAAGCGAGAGAAAGCCGGACATCCAAAAGTTCAGCCGTGATTTGCCTTGTGTACACCTCGATACCTTTGCGGAATGTGTCGGGGGTCATTTCCCCGCTTTCTATTTTGACAAGCGTATTTTCCCACATACCCGTCATTTCCACGTCCGCTATTTTCTTGTCCCGGATGATGTTGTAAACAGCAAGCCCTTTCTCGGTCGGGACAAGGTTCTTTTTCTCCCGGACGATATATTGGCGGGAAAACAGCGTTTCGATAATGGCTGCCCGTGTTGCGGGCGTGCCGATACCCGTGTCTTTCATGCTGGCTTTCAGTTCTGCGTTTTCCAGTTCCTTACCCGCCGTTTCCATCGAAGAAAGCAGGCTGCTTTCCGTGTGTAAGGGCTTGGGCTTGGTCTGCTTCTCCAACAGTTCAATACCGGCAAGCGGCAGACTGTTACCGTCCTGCATCACAGGCAAAGTGGCGTTATCTTCCCCGTCCTCTTTTTCGCCGAATACGGCACGCCATCCGGCAGATTTGGTTACAGAGCCTTTGACCGTGAAAAGCGACCCTGCACATTCCAGCGTTACACTGGTAATGTCTTTGACGCATTTTTCAGAAAAGGCTTCCAACATCCGTCCGGCTATCAGTTCATAGATTGCCTGTTCGTCCGTTTCCATCTTGCCGGGCAGGTTCTCGGTCGCAATCAGGGCGTGGTGGTCTGTTACCTTGCCATCATTTACCGGACGGGGATTTAAGGCTTTGCCTTTCATCCCTGCGGCATACCCGGAAAAGCGGGTGTACTGCTCCAAATTAATAAACCGTTCCGGGATTTCCTCGAATACGTCCTGCGATATGTAACGGCTTCCGGTTCGGGGATAGCTGATAAGTTTACCCTCGTATAATTTTTGTGCGATGGATAATGTCTTGTCTGCGGAAAAGTTCAGTTTCGTATTCGCTTCCTTTTGCAGCGTGGTAAGGTCATAGAGCAAGGGCGGTTCTTGATTCACTTCCTTACGTTCTACGGATTTCACACGTACCGTTTCCGCTTCCTTTATCCTTTGCAGCGTGTCGATGGCGATCTGCTGCATATCGTATTTATCTACGGATAGTGCCGTAAAAGCTATATCATCCTTTGCCGACTGTAATTTCAGTTGCCAATACTTTTGCGGGACAAAGTTCTTGTTCTCCCAAAAGCGGGTACATATCATTGCCAACGTAGGCGACTGTACCCGTCCCAAAGAGAATATTCCTTGTCCGGCTGCCACGCTTAAAGCCTGTGTACCATTAATTCCTATCAAATAATCCGCTTCGCTACGTGCCTGTGCCGAACGGAACAGGTTATCATACAGACTACCGGCTTTCAGATTTTGTAGTCCCTCACGGATTGCCTTGTCCGTAAGGCTGCTTATCCATAAGCGGACAAAGGGCTTGTTGCATCCGATATACTGGTAGATGTACCTGAATATAAGTTCTCCCTCTCTTCCTGCATCGGTGGCGACTATAATCTTGTCCGACTGGTCGAATACCTCTTTGATTACCTTTAGCTGTTTTAATGCGCCGGGGTCTGCCTTGTACCCCTTATCCGCTTTCACTTGTCGGGGTGTAAGTTGAAAACTATCCGGGATAATAGGCAGGCTTTCCCGGCGGAAACTCTGTATGCCGTATGCTTCCGGCATTGCCAAACCAACAAGATGGCCGAACGCCCAGGTAACGAGATACCCGTTACCTGAAAGGTAGCCATCCTGTTTTTCACTCGCTCCTAAAATGCGGGCAATGTCCCTTGCCACACTTGGTTTTTCTCCGATTACTGCAATCATTCTAATTTTGATTTTAATTGTTCCACTTCTTTTTGTCTTAGGATTTTCCGGTCATAGTAGATGTGATAGTCATCTATATAATATTGTCGGTTCTGCTCGTCTATGGCTTCCCAGTCTGTTTTGTAACAGGTGAAGAAAAACAGGGCAAAACCGACAACCGGGATAAGGATTAATACCGCTATCATCTTTTGCGTCCCCTGCTTTGTTTGGGCTTATCGGTCTGCTCCTGCTTCTCCCTTTTATCCTGCTTGGTTTTCTGTTTTTCTGTGGGCTTGTCCTGACCCTTTTTCAAAGGTTCTTTCACTTTCTTGGTGGCTTCGTTGGTCTTGCCCTCCGAATTGATCGCTACCTGTGTGCGGTTCTTGCTTGCCGGAGTAATTTCTTTCACGGCGGAACGGTCAAAACTGGGATTGTCGCTGTAAAAGCCGAGTTTCTTCTTGTCATGGTTCACCTGAATATAAGCATCGTATTCAACCCCTCTCTTGTCTTTCAGCCCGGCAACAAAGATGGTCTTGTCATTGACTAAATCCTGCTGTTGCTGGCGTGTCAGTTCTATTCCTGAAATGCTCTTGGGGATGGTTACACCGTCACTGGTGACAAGGTTGTTTTGCTGTTCCTGTTTCTGCCGTTGCTCCTGTGACTGTTTGGCATTGGGATAGATAAATTCCAGACTTTTCTTGTCGGCATTGACCTGAACGGTTGCGGAAAAAGGATTTTTACGGTTGGAAATCATGTTTTCAAGGAATACACCCTTTCCCTCCCGTAAGGCTTCCTTTTGTTCCTTGCTCAGTTTGACACCCTTTATTTCATCGGGGATTTGGACGCTGCTTGCACGCATGGAAACCAGCTCGTTCGTCACCTTATCCACGCTGACGAAAGAAGGTATCATTTCTCCCGTGATATAGTTTTTCAGGTTCACTATCCGTCCCATATTGCCCGTTTCAAGAAGATTGGCTTTATCCTCTTTGGAAAATTCATGCCCGAAGAACGGACGTTCAAGTTCCGGCTTTTGGCGGATGCCGTGTATCGCCAAAACCACATTCCCGTCCTTGTCATGCCGGAAAGACAGGCGTGCGTCCAGTTTCATAATGGCGGAATTGTAGTTTCCTGCAATGGAGAACGCTCCGGGCGACTTGTACCCCCTTAACATGGGTTCTAAAGCCTTTGCCTTTTCAAGCTGTTCTTTGGAAAGCCCGAAGTTTTTCAGGGCTTCCCAGTCCACCTTGTCAGGGTCGATAACATACTTGCTTTTGTCAGGTTGCTGCGGTGCTTGTGCCGTTGCTCCCTGCTGCGGTTGCTGTACCTGCTGCTGTGTTGGGTTCGGTTGTTCGTTCTTCACTTCCTGTTTCTGTGTTTCAGGTGTTACCCGGTAGCGTGCTATGTCCGCTTCATTTTCGGGTGTCGGATGGTCGAAGTTGTCCCTGATTATCGGTGCAATCTTGGGAAGTTCAATCTTGGGGATTTTAAAGAAGTTGAAGCGGGTCGGGTTCTTCAACTGGTTCATCATGTTGGAAAAGAAGTTGGAAAAGAAATCGCCGTGACGGTCGAATTTCAGAAGTTCGCTGTTGTTCTCCGGCAGTACGGTTTGGAGTTCCCCGTTTTCATCCACGCCTTTCACTGCGCTGATTGTCTTTTTCTCCTTATCCAGTACAAGAAGAATATCCATCATCTGTTCGTCAGTGGTGGATTGGTTGGCTGTGTTTACATCCATAACTTTTTGAATTTTAGTGAGTAAATAAAAATTTCGGAAGTAAAAGTAAGGATGAAATAGAGTATATTTAAGGATTTGGGAAGGGGTGGCTTCATTAGTCCCCGTTTGTCCTTATTTGACCTTATTTTTGCATGGAAAATGAGGATAAAATGAAATTGATATATTATGTGTAAGAATAGTTACTGTATCGTTGGATAGGGTGTTGGAAAATGAACATGTTTTTATATCGGCTTAAATCGTAGTAATCTTGATATACTTTACATATATTGAATTATAAAGAAACAGGGAGTGAATCAATATTTACTCCCTGTTTCTTTATAACGTCTTTTTATTAATAATAAAATCATAATCTTTTTTGTTTTCGACATTTTGCATACCTGTAGTTCGCACCGCAGCAGTAACTTCTCCCCAATTAATAAAATAATCATCATAATATTTTATAGGATAGTCACTATAAGTTATTACATCATCTCTTGTAGGTGTCCTATTTACCAATTGTGATATGCGTTTAACTTCTAATTGGAGAGTTTTTTTATCCACTTCATATTTTTGTTTTTTTAATCGTTTGACTAAACTATTTTTTGCTTTTGGAGTTTCAGCATGTTTCCCAAAAGGATTGATACCAGCTTGTAAATCGACATGCCTTTTAATTGCTATATCATAGTATTTTGATGACAATTCAATGCCAAAATATTTACGTCCCAGCATTTCTGCACATAAAGAAGTAGTTCCTGAACCATTAAAAGGATCAAGAACCAAATCACCTTCATTTGTGAAAATGGAAATTAATCTTTCCATGAACATAGGGGGAAGTTGAGTTGGGTGATCTACTCTTTGGCTATTATGTTTTAGCCGATGAATATCCCACCATAAATTTGTAACTTGTGCTTTATCAATTATATTTTCTTTTGCTCGTTTTTTTATACATGAATTTCTTATACAATAAAACTCTTTATACGTATTAATACTATTAATCTCTAAAGGAGAATGCTTTAAGTGGTAAAAAGGTAAATCATTAGCTTCTCCTTTAGTAAAACATATAACAGAGTAGTGAGCAGGCATAATCATTCTTACTGGAACACTTAATCCTTCCCAAATAATCCAATCTTGGAATTTTAATAATTTGTTTAAGCATTGAAAATGCCTAATAGCCCATTGAGGTATATTTAGAATAGCGACAGTCTTACCCGGCTTAATGATACGAGCTAATTCCATAAGCCATTTATCACACCATCGGAAATATTCAATAATATCTATATCATCATTGCAGTTGTCATATTTTTTATTAACATTATATGGTGGGTCTGCAAAGCAAAAATCCACACTGTTTGATGGTAATTCCTTTAGAATTTTCAAACAGTCGTCGTTGATTATGACAGAATTAGTATTCCCTTTATAATTAAATGTTTCTATTTCACCAACAGGAATATTTATATTTTTATCAATAGTACAATCTGTACACAAGTATTTGTTTGTTAGATCGAGGCATTTCAAATTTTTATATGGTGAAATACCAAAAATGTCTCTTAATCTATCTATGATTAATGTGTCATTTTTATAATCTATTGCAATGTCACGCCATACATCAGACATTATCGTCCCATATTCGTGATAGAGGTGCTTTTTACCACCATAATCCTTTGTCGTTTTTTCACAAAATGGACAAAACGTATAAGCAATACGTGTTTTAGCATGTTTTAATGCCTCCTTATAACGTGTTATAACAGCTAATGCAGCGTGATGTTGTGGTAATTGTCCTTTCGTTGTATTAACTGGCTTTATCAACTTAACCCCTACCCATAATTTAATATAAGCTTTATTCGTTAGTTTAGACAAAAATTCTGCTATAAATAAAGGAGATGATAATATTGATATAGTGGTATTTTCTCCTAAATGTTCAATGAAAAAATTTAAGTCACTTATTATAGTATCTAAATTGGGGATATTTTTTAAAGAAGTATAATAAGGATACTTAATATAATACACATCTTCTATTGACTCAGTAGGATTGGATAAACTTTCTATAGTCTTGATAGAAAGTCTATTTTCTAATTCACTTAAATGGGACATTTATTCATCAAGGCTTTTTAAAAATTCAATCAATTTATCTAACTCACTGTCACGAAATGAAACAGTACAATCACTGTATTGACAAATAGTTTTTAGTGCAGATTGTCAAGCAAAGTTTCCTGCACCATCAATTACATATGCTATTTTATAGCCTTTAGAATGTAATAATTCTTGCCTCGATTGTGCCTGTCCTGCTTTTCTTTCTATTGTACTATTAGTTGTAACCTGAAAACTAACTTCTACAGCACAATAATTTCCTTTAGGAGATTTTGCAACGACATCAACAGACAATGTTGTACGTTCGTTTTGACTAACATCAGGAAGATGATCTTTGTTTATACGCCATTCCGGTAATTTTTCTTCTAAATATCGTTTCACATATATTTGAGCTAACTGCCCTAATGTATTTGCAGTAGCTCCACCTGTGATTCTACTAACCCAAATGTATCTTTGTTTAACAAATAATTCTAATTCTGTGGTTTTTCCTAATAATGAACCAATCATGCATTTATTAATAATATCCACAGGAAGTTCTTTATTTGTAATAGTTGCACCTCCAAAGAGTAATAACATACAAATATCTTCCATCATTGGAGTTAAACTAACTTCCTTACTCAGTCCATTCCCATCAACATAAAGATTTTTATTACTCCATGATTTATTTGATGTTAAGGTTTGAAATTTATATGAGAAAGTTTGCCCTTCCCAATTAAAGGTTAAAAATTCACCAAAAATAAGAGGTAATTCCTTTTTAAAACGCATTAAAGATTCTCCCCCAATATCAGAAAGAACCATTAAATGCTTTAAAAAAAGATTACCTGACATGGATTTTGTAGACAACAAAGTTTGCTTCCAAATAAATGGATTTGCATCTGATATATTTAATAAGCTAATAAATTTGTCTTGTGTTTCTATTAGCTTGGGTATAATACTAATATCTTTCTCTTGAACGGCAATTTCTGCTGGCCAAAATTTGATAGCATTTTGTTCTAAATTCTCTATACTTCTCATTCTATATTGCTTTATTCATTTGCAAATTTAGCATTTTCTCTTTATATATAGCTCATTTCTTTATTAAATGAATGAGCTTTTCATCATTTTCTATCCTTTGTAATTCGTCCGTGACAATCTGCTGGACTTCATGCTTGACCCGGTTGTAATTCATCTGTATTTCTTCCTGCATACGGTCATTCCCGTTTTCGTCCCTAAAATTTATGATTTGGGGCAGCTTCTTGTAGTTGGCTGTTTCCCGCTTCACTTTCTCGTTATCCACCACAATTTCCGCATGGAATATTTTCTGCTCTATCCGTTCATCGAAATTGTCGCTGACCGCACCCACAAACATACCCTGCGTTAAGTTGGATATTTTACTGGGTGGTATCAGGCTATCCATCTGCGTACTGATTGAGGTTGATTTGTCGTTCCGGTTGATAGTCATGCTTTGGCGTTTCTGCAAGACCTTTCCGAAACGGTCTGAAAGCGTTTTCGCCGTTTCTGAAACCACCTGACCGGAAAAGATATTACCCACTGTATTTTCAATTACTTTGCTCTCCTTGTCCCCATAATCCCGGCGTAACTGGCTGAAATCCTGAAAGCCCAAACAGACCGCTACCTTGTTGCTTCGTGCCGTTGCTATCAGATTATCCAGTCCCCGAAAATAGATAGTCGGTAGCTCGTCAATGATTACAGAACTTTTGAGTTGGTGCTTCTTATTTATCAGCTTCACGATACGGGAATTATACAATCCCAAAGCACAGGAATAGATATTTTGACGGTCGGGATTATTGCCTACTACTAAAATTTTAGGTTCTTCCGGATTGTTTATATCCAGTGAAAAATCGTCCCCTGTCATTACCCAATACAGAGCGGGTGAAATCATCCTCGAAAGCGGGATTTTAGCACTTGCAAGCTGCCCATAGGCTAAGCACCCGGCGCCTTGCCGTGTTTTATCACGATAGGTTTCCAAGCACTCGCCTCCGAACCGTGCATACAGGTCTCCCCGTACACGGCTCTCCACCTTCTCATTCAATCTAACTTTCCTGCGTGTATCTTGTGATGACAAACTGAACATACTGCTAATGTTTTACGTTTACGTGAAATCATTTTAATCTCCCAATCACTTTTGCCATTAAGGTCTTTAAGTTTACGTACATGGTGCATTTCGAGGTTGTCCGTAGCACCGCAGTTTTCACATACCCGTGCTTGAAGTCTCTTGATTAAACCATTTCTGCCGCCCGTTATGGCAATCGTGTTGGGTAGTCTGTCATCTAAATACCGATTAGGCAGTTCCTTACGTTTAAAGCCTTTGTCATAGAACTCACGTTTGAACTCATATCCATTTTTATTGGTGTACGGTATGGCAAACACTCCGTTTTTCTTGTACCTTGCTATGATTTTCTTTTTCGAGGTACTGTATTTTGCGGCATATGTCTTATACATACTGTATTCCATTATATTATAGAATGAATCTATCACAGGACTGTTGTTTGCAATCGAATAGAAGTTATAGAACCCCATGATTTCGGAGTTATATTGGCTTATAATCTCCAAATCATCAAGACAACGCATGTATGAACGACCTTTTGGCTTCCAGATTTCCTTTCCATTTTGTACGGTGATTTTTACCGCATCATATTCAAGGAGTTTCTTTCTCATAACCTCGGTTGTCACATACAAAACTATCTTGTGGTCTAAGCTTCTTGTTAAATGTCCGTTTTTATCCCTATGGATATCGTTTGACTTTCTCACGAATATGTCATATCCGAGAAATTTAGCATGTTTCCTTGCATTAGTAATCAGCGTTTTCTCATCAGATAGTTCCAATTTCAATTTTTCAGCCATAAATTTCTTTATGTCCTCTTTGATATGGATACAGTCTTCTTTACTGCCAATAATACCAATCAGGAAATCATCCGCATATCTCACATATTTCAGTCGTTTCATGTCCGAGTCCATTTCATCACTTGCGGGATACTTAAGACGTTCTTTAACAATCTCTTTGATTTGCATCATCAGTCGTTGACGTTCAACTTCGTCCGTTGACTTTTTTAGCTTCTCCACTACCTTGGCTTTCCGTTGTCCAAAACGTTTTACTATCGGATTTTCTTTACGCCTTTTCCCTTTATCAAATCTATTGATGTATTCCTTAATGTATTTGTCAAACTTGTCAAGATAGATATTTGCCAATATGGGACTTATTATTCCACCTTGAGGTGTTCCACTATACGATTTGTGAAATACCCAATCTTCTACATACCCGGCATTCAGGAACTTTCGGATAAGACGCAGAAAGCGTACATCCGAAATACGTTCTGAAAGAATTGCTATCAATACTTCGTGGTCGATATTATCAAAGAAACCTTTGATGTCTCCCTCGATAAACCACTTTGTATTGTTGAATCTCTTTTGGATGTTCCAAAGTGCAGTCTGTGGACTTCTCTGTGGTCTGAAACCATGAGAGGAGTTTTCAAAACTACCCTCATAGATTGCTTCCAAAATCATTCGAATAGCTTCTTGCAGGAGCTTGTCAATGAATGACGGAATACCCAGCGGTCGCATCTTCCCGTTTTTCTTGGGAATATACACCCGTTGAGGGGGATTCGGCTGATACGTCTCATCTTTGAGCGTATCAATCAACCGTTCAATATGAGATATACTGAAGCCGTCAACGGTTTTTCCGTCAACACCTTTGGTCATATTGCCCTGTTTTGCATATATGCGTTGGTAGGCAATATAGTATATCTCTTCATTAAACAGTATCCGGTACAAACGTTCAAACTTGTACTCCAAGTCGGAACTATGTTGTGTTAGACTGTTTAATATCTTCTCTGGATTTCTTTTCATGTCTCTCACATTTTCCAAAATTTGACATTAAACGATATTGGCTGCTTCCCTTCGCCATGTACAAGGCTTTCCCTTGCTCGGACTACTACGGAAGCTCTGTTGCCATATGGGTTGCCCCACTTAGGCAATCCCCGTTTAGACATATAATAACTATTTGGCATGATAGATTGTCGGATACGACTTTCGTCCTTTACTATGTATGTAGTTGCTCCGTGATAAGTTCTTTTGCCCAAACAACCTACAAGGCGAAGTTGGGTATCACGGCTTGGCGTCTATAACTGTCTTCCGCCAAGGCTTAACCATCGAGCCGCTCGGACTATCGTTTAACCAGTATAGGCTTTATCCTCATATCTATCGTTTCACCTCGCCACCCGGTCAGGACTTGACAATTAGTCCACTTGTGGCTTTACCGACATGCTACACTCCCCATCGTCTTTCGTTGAATGGATAAGTCGGCTGGTGATAGGTAATTATTTCAAAGAACACGTACCTAATAGCTTGCCAAAGCTATATTTATTATATGCCCTTACGGGCGCACCTGCAACTGGTCTTGGGCATTGGATTCCCATGCGTCCATGAACGGTGAAAGATAGTTTTCCAGTTCGGGATAACTCGTTAAAATCGTGAACGTATCGGCATATTTTTTGTTCAGGAACTCGATAGCGTGCGGGAATGTACAATACTTACCACCCTGATAGATTTTCAAAAACCAAATGATAGAAGCCAGCAGGATAATCGGGCTTTCCACAAAGAAGTCCCCCTGTTTGGTTATCCAACTGCGATTAAGGTTTAACATAATGGTATAACTGGCTTCGTATGCGTCCGATATGTCCGTCATAAATGCCGGATTTATCGGGTTGCATCGGTGACTTTTACGTGGGTCGTCAAAGTTAATCATATAGAATTTAGGCTTCACCTTATACCCGTCTAAATGGCTGATTAAGTGATTGTATGCTATCTCCGAAAGGTCGGGAAATTTGTAGTCATAAATATAAACAGCAAAACCTTTTTCGATTTGCTGTTTTATGTAATTATTGACTATCGCATACGATTTTCCCGAACCGGGTGTGCCTAAAACCATGCTTGCCCTGAACGGGTTTACAACGTTTATCCACCCATCGTTCCACTTCTTTTTATAGTAGAAACGGGTTGGCAGGTTGATAGAATATTCGTTTTCTATCAGGCGTGTTTCCTGTGCGAAACTTTCATTCTCCGTATTAAACACATCATCCATCAGGTTATTTTTCAACAGGCGGGAAATCCATACTCCGGCAGCTAACAGGGAAAGATACCCGGCGGTCATGGTAAAGATATACAAACCTATATTTGCAGCTAATGGTAACGGCAGAGCCAACAACCACCAGTTCAGAAAAAACAGGATAAAACCGATTATCAGGAACACATAAATCCTGTTCCATGTGATTTTTTCCTCTTTCACTCCCTTTGTACCTAAACAGGAAAGCGCAAGGAATACCACTGAAAAAAGTTTGGTATATAGGATATTGGAGAACAGCCCGGCAGTACGCTGGAAGTTCAATAGGATTTTATCGACTACCCCGATATTGATACCCCATTCCCGGAACGACTGGTAACAAAACCAGTAAATGTTTATCACTACAAATAAAATACTGATTGCCCGCATAAAGTCCATGACCTTTGCAAGTCCTCTTAAATCATCTTCATTCTGCATAATTGAAATTTTTATAGTCATTAAATACGTCTTTGTTTCTTCTTCTTTTTCTTCTTGGGTGACGGAACTTGGCTGTTGTCGGGTGGCGTATCATTCCCGCCGGATAACAAACCGAACAGTCCGGCAACGGCTTTACCCGTCCCCTCCGAAAGATGCCCAGTGGGGTTATTCCCTTGCTTATGTTCCTGCATTTCCGCTTTGCTATTTCCCGTAACAAGAGTACGGGAGCCGGAAAACAGGTCGTTGAAAACATTGGCGGAAAAGTCCTTTCCCAACCGTGACCCGTTCAGGACGGTACGGTTTTCATGGTCGATGAATGTTACACCGTATATCCTGCCCGTATCGTTCTGCCGGAACAGTATATCTATGCCTTTCCCTTTCAAGTCCGTAATAAACTGTTCCCGGCTGCGAGCGGATTTCATCACTGCGCCGACCGTCCGGCGGGTACGCTCTTTCAGGTTCTTGTCCTGAATGTCCTTTGCGGATTTCTTGATGTGTCGCTGGATGGCTTCGTAACCTACCGACTTACCCAAAGAGGAAGATTTGAACGGGTTTCCCTGCTTTTCT
>OMDF01001135.1_pt1 | contig 13789 bp, 10 predicted proteins | sample 1673631 | NCBI WGS metagenome assembly OMDF01 (sample SAMEA103958117, study PRJEB25191) | human gut metagenome | biome: human-associated habitat [ENVO:00009003]; feature: intestine environment [ENVO:2100002]; material: feces | place: Germany | collected 2013/2015 | reverse complement strand
ATAGGCTGCCATAATGTTCAGATTTTTGGCGGGTTCTGCCATTACGGTGATGTTGCCTGTCCATCCCCAACCTTTGGAAGTGTTGGTCAATACATTTGCATTACTGATATTCGTGTGTTGCAGGAAGTTTTCGGGATAAATGTAACGATCATCCGGTCCGTTAAAACGTGACCATGTATCTTTATCCGGAGCCTGTACGTTGTAGTTGTATTGGCGTACAGCATTGATATCTTTAGAGAACATTCCTTCCAGTGTAACCGTCAGCGGGAAAGATACAGGCAGCTGGTAATCCAAAGCCAATGAGGTCTTCCAGACCTGTGGCATCTTGAAGTCCGGATCTATACCCACTACGGAGCTTGGCAACACACCTTCTTCCGGACTGATAGAGGTAGGAAGCCCCAATGTGGAAATCATCTGGTTTACGTCTGTTATCATATTACCTTTCAGTAATTCCAGGCGGGGATCGCGACTGGTTACAACGCCATCCTTATATCTGGTTGTAATACTTACCAGATTTTGAATCATACCCGAGTTGGTAGGCATATTGGTAAAGAACACCAGAGGAATACGTCCGGTGAAGAATCCTGATCCACCACGCACTTTTAAAGTCTTATCATTGAACACATCCCAGGTGAAACCCACACGCGGTGAGAATTGCAGTTTGCTATCGGGCCATGCCCCCGTATCAATATGCATGCCGTTGAAGTCCAGATCGTAGATAGCCTGATTGCGCATAATATCATTCAGGAAACTGAGATTATCCATACGTATACCGGCGGTCAATTTAAAGTTATCGCGTATGTTCCATTCATCTTGCAGATAAACACCCAACTGGCCGAATTTCACGTCCGCAGAAGGTTTTGTATTACCATTGTACCCGTAAGCCAAGGCAAATGACTCAGGTGCAGCTCCATTCTTGAAATCCTCGAAGCTGGAATAGCGATAATATCCGGTTCCGTTACGCATATACGAGTTCCCGGCTTTCTGACGTTCGTAGCTGATACCTGCCGTCAGTTTATGAGCTCCCAGATAATAGGTGAAGTTATCCACAATAGTCATAACCGTATTCTTCACCAGGTTGTTATAGGTAAACAACTCGTAACCGGCAGTCATGTAAGGCTCTAATATCTGATTACCGTTTTCGTAGTATCCGGCCATAATATCAATGAAAGGGAAGGGGCTGGAGTTCGTACCGCGTTCATCCTTCATGTCACTGTATGTAAACAACAGTTGATTGGAAATATTGGAAGAGAAACGGCTGTTCAATTCGGCAGTAGCCGAGTTTACAATGTTCTGCAAAGAATAACAAGAGTTTGCATAGGACATGGAATATGCCGAAACACGGTTGTATGCCAAACGATACCCGGTATTTCCCGAACTTCCATTGGGTGCTTCCCAGGTTTTGTTATTGGTAAAGTTATAGCGTACACTCAATTTATTTCCCTGATTGATATTCCAGTCAATACGTCCCAGCAACTTCAGGTTGGTGACATCGGCAGGGAAATCTGTGAACGAACCGGTATTGTATCCGTATTTGTCTTTCAGAATCTGGGAGAATTCCGCCAGATCAGCTTCCGTAGTTCGTGAAATCGTAGAGTTATTCGGAGTTTCTCCTTCTTTTGCCGCACGCCATGTAATCACTTGCTGCGGACTCTTCTCATACTCTACATTTGCAAAGAAGAACAGCTTGTCTTTAATGATAGGACCACCAAATGTAGCACCGTAAACAGTCTTGGACTCTTCGGCACGCACACCGAAATCAGTATCGCCAATTTTGTTACCGCGCATCACTTCATTGTTGAAGTACATATAAGCGCTACCTCTATAAGCGTTTGTACCCGATTTCGTAATAGCATTGATACCTGCACCGATAAAGTTTGCCTGACGCACGTCGTATGGGGCAATCACAACCTGTACTTCATCAATGGCATCCAGTGAAATTGGATTTCCACCGCCTGGCAAACCAGACGACAGGCCGAAGTTGTTATTCAGGTTCGCACCGTCTACCGTGAACGTATTGGAGCGTCCGTCGCGGCCTCCAAAACTGTTTCCTGACGCATATGGAGAGATGCGGGTAAAGTCGCTGATACTGCGGTTAATGCTGGGCAATGTGGTGAGTTGTTCAGAAGAAATATTGGTAGTAGCTCCCGTCTTTTCAGCACTGAACTTTGACTTACTGGCTGTAATAGTGATTTCTCCCAATAATTCCGAAGCTTCGTGCAGGGTTACATTCAATGAATAAGTTTCACCCAGTTGCAACTGGATACCTGTATAGATTGCCGTTTGATAACCGATGTAAGATACCGTCACCTTGTAAGGACCACCGGAGCGCATACCTTGCAGACTGAAACGTCCGTCTACATTGGTAACAGTACCGTAACTGGTTCCGGAAGGTTCGTGTACGGCTACAACCGTAGCGCCGATGACAGATTCTTCGTCAGCCATCACTTTACCACTCATTCCGGCAGTAGTTACCTGTGCCTTGAGCATTCCTGTAAGGGAAAGCAAAAGCATAAACAGGAATAATATCTTTTTAGCCATGATTTTAAAAATTTAAGTAAGAAATAAACTGAAAGTTGTAGAAAACGATGCAAAAGTATAAAAAAAGCAAAATACTCTTATCCCTAAAGTGTTAAATCCTCATTTCTTTTTTATTGCAAAATCAGTCTCTTACAAAAATATGCATTCCGGGAGACAATGTATAAGTTTAAACCGTACCTTTGCAGTGGATTTAACTTTTGGTATAAAAAAGAGACATTATGGACTCATTGAAAATCAACAAAGTACAGTTGCGTAATTTACAAATAGAAGACTACGAGCAACTGGCGCAATCATTCACCCGTGTATATACGGATGGCAGCGATGTGTTTTGGACACACAAACAAATTGAAAAACTCATCCGAATTTTCCCCGAAGGACAGATTGTAACCGTGGTAGACGAAAAGATTGTCGGCTGCGCACTTTCCATCATTGTGAATTACGATGATGTGAAGAACGATCATACTTATGCACAGGTGACGGGTAAAGAAACCTTCAATACCCATAATCCTAAAGGCAATATATTATATGGCATTGAGGTCTTTATCCATCCCCAATACCGCGGACTTCGCCTGGCACGCCGTATGTACGAATACCGCAAGGAGCTTTGCGAAACTCTGAACTTGAAAGCTATTATGTTCGGTGGGCGTATTCCCAACTATTATAAATACGCAGATCAACTTCGCCCGAAAGAGTATATAGATAAGGTAAAGCAGAAAGAAATTTTCGACCCCGTATTGACCTTTCAGCTTTCCAATGATTTCCACGTACGCAAGGTGATGCGCAATTACCTGCCTAATGATGAAGAGTCCAAGCATTATGCTTGTCTGTTGCAATGGGATAACATTTACTATCAGGAACCTACGGAAGAATATATTGCACCGAAAACCACCGTGCGCGTAGGATTGGTGCAGTGGCAAATGCGTAGTTATCAAACGCTGGATGACCTGTTTGAACAGGTAGAATTCTTTGTGGATGCCGTATCCGATTATAAGAGTGACTTCATTCTTTTCCCCGAATACTTCAATGCCCCGCTGATGGCAAAATTCAATAATGAAGGGGAGTCACAGGCTATTCGCGGACTGGCGGCTTATACTGAGGAGATTAGAGAACGATTTGTAAAGTTGGCTATCAGTTACAACATCAATATCATTACGGGTAGCATGCCGCTTATTAAAGAAGATGGACTTTTGTATAATGTCGGTTTCCTTTGTCGTCGCGATGGTAGTTTTGAGATGTATGAGAAGTTGCACGTCACACCCGATGAAATAAAAAGCTGGGGATTAAGTGGCGGAAAGGCTTTACAGACATTCGATACGGACTGTGCTAAAATCGGTGTACTGATTTGCTATGATGTGGAATTTCCGGAATTATCCCGTATTATGGCAGACCAGGGTATGCAGATTTTATTCGTTCCTTTCCTGACGGATACGCAAAATGCTTACTCACGCGTAAAGGTATGCGCCCATGCCCGTGCCATCGAAAATGAATGTTTCGTTGTCATTGCCGGTAGTGTAGGTAATCTTCCGCGCGTGCACAATATGGATATTCAGTATGCACAATCAGGTGTATTTACTCCCTGCGACTTTGCATTTCCGACAGATGGCAAGCGTGCAGAAGCCACACCGAATACAGAAATGATACTGGTATCCGATGTGGATCTGGATTTATTGAATGAATTGCATACTTACGGCAGTGTGCGCAATCTGAAAGACAGGAGGAACGACTTGTATGAGGTAAGGATGAAGAAATAGAACAATCGGATTATTTATTCATTTTATTAAAACGTAGCCTGACAATATGTATTTCCGTATTATTGTACCAATAATAAATTCTACATAGAGGGTGAGATAGGATAGACCTATACTCCTTGTCTTTTCCACGTTTTTCAAGCTGGCCAACAGTGGGCATTAATAAAATCTTGTGTACCGCTTCATCTACATTTTTTGCAAAGGTGGCAGCGAATTGTATTCCCAGATTTGCAGCATACCAATATGCAGTTTTTTGAAATACGGCAAGTGCCCGCTTTGTCCAGATTACTTTAAGTTCAACCATAAATTGAAAGCGGCTTTTACTTCTTCATCAGTAGCAATACCGCTGGCTTCTGACAGTTTTGATTCTTTTTCAAATTCCTCATCAGTATATTGGCAAGGTATAGGTTTGCCTATCAGAAAATTCTCTTTTTCAAGTTCTTCTGCAAATTCCCTGTCAAGATGTGTATATGCAAATTCTTTGGCACGTTGATAACGCTCTTCAAAGCTTTCCTCATCTTTATCAAGCATGCTGCTAATTTTAGATAATAGCACGGCATCGTCCATTTGTTCTATTCTGTCTTTTATGTGATTGCGCAAGGCATTCAGCATCGGACGGCTATAGTAAGTTGCAGCTGGTTCTTTTACTTTTCCCATAACGTAACGTTTTGTACAAAGTTACACTTTAATGACACAGTAACAAAAGAAATAAATCTTTTTATTTCTACTTTATCTCGAACCTCACCAGCATCGAATAATTCAGTTTTATCGTACGGAAAGCATCGTAAGCTTCTGCCTGTGATGAACTTACATTGCTCTGGGCTGCAAAATACCGGGAATAACCTGCACTTTCCTGCGGTTCGACAATGCGAATGACATCTCCCAGGCGTTTGCCTAATGCTTCCACCAAATATTCAGCTTTCTTTTGTGCGGCTTTCAGTGCCTCTATTTTGCCTTGTTGCCGATAGACCTGCATATCCTTGTTTTTCAGTTCTCCGATACGCATGTAGTTGACACCTTTCGTGTCGATAACCTTTAGAATCTCATCTATCTGACTAAAATCGGTCAATGTAATATCAAACCGTTTGGATACCAGGAATTCAAGTCCGCGTTCACGCCAATAGTCACCTACTTCTTGTGTACGGATGGCGTCTTCCGGAATCCCGATCTTTCGCAAGGCAGCCCTTAAATTTCGCTCTATTCCGATCAGTGGTACTTTGGTCCGATAATTCTCCGGTTTGGACTTTCCGTCAAATTCCTCTTCCCAATATTCTTTAATCTCAATAAGATAATGAATCTCATCGGGCACAAGGGTTATTTCCGAAGTTCCGGTAATTTCAATGTACTTCGCATTATCACTTTCCTGACTGAATGCAGTGCTGCACACCAATAGAAATACGGCAAATAATAAAAGTTTAGTTTTCATAATAGTATGTTCTTTAGAGAATTATGTTTGCAATGATACAAAAAAAGAGGATATTGTAAAAGTTTACATACCCTCATTTTTGTATTATCAACAATTTATCCCTTTATATCCCAAATTCCGCAGCTGCGTTCCAGCTCAACGAGTGCCGCATTATAATTAAACAGCGTTTCTATATATTGCGCCTGAACTTCATCATACGTCCGTTGTGCATTCAGTATTTCCAACAGGGAAACTTCACCCCGGTTATAACTGTATATTTTCCCTTCAAGTACATCCTGCGCCTGTTTCAGAATTCCGCCTTCGTAATGTTTCACTTGAAGTGCCTGCGATTGGAATTGCTGATAAGCTCCCATAACTTCTCGTTGTACCTGCAAGCACATTTGCTCATATTGCAATTCTGCCTGGCGGGCACGGAAACGGGCAGCATTGACCGCACCTCTGTTCAGAGAAGAGAAGCTTAAAGGAATCGCAATCCCCGCACTGACTCCATTGAATGCCGGAGCAGGTGCTTCTTCATTGCGCACACGCTTGTTATGGCTCCATCCTAATGAAAACTCCACATCAGGACGCTTTTCACGCTTAGCCAGAATCAGTTCACGGCGTGCAACCTCCGTATTCTTCAAAGCTGCCAGTAAATCGGAGCGATGTTCTATAGCTCCCTCAATCAATCCGTTCAGCACAAATACCTGTTCCGGCTTTTTCAGTTCTTCCACCGGATGAAACAGCGTATCTGTAACTGTGGTTCCGACAAAGAGGGACAGTTGCATATATGCCTGCTTTAAGTCCGTCTCAGCTTGCAGCACCTCGTTATACATGATATCCGCTTCCAGCCTGCTTTGTATGGCTTCCACTTCCATGATCTTGCCGGATGCCAGACGGATACTATCGGATTTCGCCAGGTCGTACATATTGCTCCATGCACTTCTCTTGATGTCACTGAGTTGTTTTTGCTTCATTACTTCCAGATAAGCAATGGTAGCGTCCGCCTGTAAATTCCGGAAATAATCATCCAGCACAATCTCCGCCAGTTCATTCTGGCTGCGTGCCAACTTGATGCCGGCCGTACGTCTTCCTAAAGTTACGTTCTGCGAAAGTTCCAGTTCATAGCTTTGCCCCATTTGCAAAGTATGATCTTCATTGTTGGAATAAGTAAAAGAGAGCGACGGATCATCAAATACCTTGGCAGCTATCACATCTGCATGTGCGGCGCTGACATTCATCTTCTCCGCTGCATATTCCAGATTGTCGGCACTTACTTTATGCATATACTGCTTATAAGTAATCGGTTCTACAGTCTGTGCCTGCACTGAACAGGCACAGACGATAAGGGTAAACAACGCAATATTATATCTTTTCATTTTCATCCTTTTTATCTTCCTTTTTTTCCATCATATAATATAAAGTGGGGAGGATATACAGTGTCACCACAGTAGCAAACAGCAATCCGTATACAATAACCGTTGCCAGCGGACGCTGTACATCGGAACCAATTCCCGTACTCAGGGATGCCGGAAGCAACCCCAGCACAGCAACAGTAGCCGTCATCAGAATAGGACGAAAACGATGGCGCACACCGGTAACCACGGCATCGCGCAAGTCGCGCCCCCGTTCGCGCAAATTATTGATATGCGAAATCATAATCACTCCATTCTGAATAGCTACACCAATAAGAGCGATGAAGCCTACGGCAGAAGATACATTCAGTGTCATTCCCCGTACATTCAGTGCAAGCATACCTCCGAAGAGTGCCAGCGGAATGATACACATCAATAAAGCCGCTTGCCGGAATTTGCCGAGGGCGGCAAACAATAACAGTAACATAATGCCCAATGCCAACGGAACTACCACGCCCAAACGATTGTATGCACGATGCTGGTTTTCAAACTGTCCCGCCCATTTCAGATGAAAATCTTCATGGTTGTATTTCACCTGGTCATCAATCATCCTGTTCGCTTTCTGCAAGAAAGAAGTCAGGTCGATACCACGCAGATTGACACGGATTGTAAGGTGTCGCTTATTCATCTCGCGTGAAATGGTGCTTGCCCCTGTGGTCAGTTTGATTTCCGCAACCTGGCTCAATGGTATCTTGGCGCCTGTGCCCGAAGTCAGCATCAGGTTTCCGATGCGTTCCGGCGTATTGCGCGTCTCTTCGCTGAAACGGCAGATGACGTCATACGACTTGCTACCTACAAAGATTTGCGAAATAGCCTTGCCGCCAATGGCGAGTTCTATCAGATCGGCCACGTCCGAGACATTCAATCCGTATTGGGCAATACGGTCACGGTCTGCTATAATCTGAAGTTGGGGAAGGGGAGGTTCCTGATCTACGGCAACATCCGTCGCGCCCGGTATCTGCTTGATGACATTGACAACCTTATCGGCAATATGACGCGTTTCCGTGATATCTTCCCCGTATATTTTCAGTGCAAGATCACTGTGCGCACCTGCTATCTGGTCCATCACCATGTCAATAATCGGCTGGGAGAAACCTACCGAATATCCCGGCATGGTCATGAGCGTATCATTCATCGCTTCAATCAGCTTGGCTTTATTGCGTCCTGTAGTCCAGCTATCGTAAGGTTTCAATCCTACACCACACTCGATGTGCGAAAGGGAAAAGGCTTCTGCACCTTCATCGTCACGTCCCACCTGTGTCATTACGTACGAGACTTCCGGAAACTGCCCCAATTTATTTCTTAATTCAGCTCCCATCTCTTTGGAACGCTCGATGGAGATACCCGGAGGCAATTGTACCTGAATCCAGATAGCCCCTTCGTCCAAGGGAGGAAGGAAATCTTTTCCTACTGTGTAGCTCAAAACACCTGCTAAAACTAGGATTCCTGCCAATACTCCCAATACGGCTTTCGGGCAGTCAATCACACGAACCACTTGTGCATGATACAGCATCTGCAATTTTTCCAACCAACGGTTATGATATACTTTCCGAGGCTTACGGTAAGCCATATATGCCAGTCCCGGAATCAGAAACAATGCTACACACAGAGCGCCTATCAGTGCATATCCCACTGTATATGCCATTGGTGTAAACAATTTCTTCTCGATATGTTCGAAGGCAAACAGGGGCAAATAAGCGGTTATAATAATAAGGATAGAGAAGAAGATAGGGCGGGCGACTTCCGTTGTACGTCGTAAGATGGAATCTTCTTCCAATACTTCATCGGGATGCCGTTCACGCTTCTTCAGAATCGTTTCCATCATCACGATAGAGCCGTCTACCAGGATACCGAAGTCAATAGCTCCCAATGAAAGCAGGTTGGCAGGTATATCCGTCACGTGCATCAGGATAAAAGCTATCAGCAGCGATAGGGGAATGGTGACGGCAACGAGCAATGCACCCCGCCAGCTTCCTAAAAAGAGAATCAGTACCAATATCACCAGGATCATACCCATAAACAGTGTATGCGAAACTGTGTGTAAGGTCATATCCACCAGGTTCGTGCGATCCATAAAAGGATGGATGTGTGTACCCTTGGGCAGTACTTCGTTATTCAGTTCGTCAATAGCGGCATGTACTCCTTCGAGCACTTGCGAGGGATTCTGACCGCGCAACATTTGCACGATGCCTTCTACGCCGTCAGAGAAATTACGTTTGCCATCATAAAAGCCCAGTACACCCTTGCGCTCCAGATTGCCGTATTTCAGTTTTCCGATATCATCCAGATACACAGGTACTCCATTATCCGTTTTGATAACGATACGTCCTAAATCTTTCAAATCCTTCACCAGACCGATGCCACGAATTACATAACTTAGATCACCCCGGCTCAACATACTTCCTCCGGCATTCACATTGTTCATTTCAACTTTTTCGGTCACGTCAGAAAGGGAAATGTCGTACTCTTCCATCTTACGTGGATTCAACTCGATCTGATACTGGGTAGTGATGCCGCCGTAGTTGCTTACATCGGCTACGCCTGTCACTTGCTTCAACCGGGGAATAATCACCCATTTATGCAAATCGGTGATCTCACGCAGGTCCAGATTATCGCTTTCAATGACGTAGCGGAATATCTCTCCGGTGGGCGAGGTCAGGGGATTCAGCCCCGGTACGGCATCATAAGGTAATTCTACATCTACCAGGCGCTCCTGCACACGCTGGCGTGCCCAGTAGTCATCAATTCCGTCATCAAACACCAGTACCACGGTGCTCAGTCCGAAGGTGTTTTTGCTTCGCATCACGTTCAGTCCCGGCAGACCGTTTACGGCCCGTTCAATGGGAATTGTGATTTGCTGTTCTATCTCTTCGGCAGCCAGTCCCGGCACTTGTGTCACAATCTGTACGGTGGTATCCGCAATATCCGGATAAGCGTCTATTGCCAGTCTTGTCCATGAATAGTACCCCACCACGGCAATGAAGGCAAACAATACGAACATCAGTCCTCGACGATGTATCGCCAGAAAAATCAACTTCTTCATACTCTGTAAATCCGGTGTTTAGTTGGCGTTCAGCAGATAGAAAGCACCGTCCGAAACATACTTTTCTCCGGATTGCAGGCCGGAGGTGATGACACTCTTGTCACCATCCGTAGCAGAAGTTTCCACTTTCCGTTTCAGGAATTTATTGTTGCCCGAAGAGACCAGTACATACGCCTGTTCTTCTTCCTGCAAAATGGCGGAAGTCGGGATCAGAATGCTTTCAGCAGGTTCGTCAGTCAGTTTCACAGTGGCATACATGGCAGGCTTCATCAGTCGCTCTTTATTATCGCATGCCACTAATACTTCTACCGAACGCGTATCTTCATCCAGCATTTCGTTGATATGGTAGATTGTACCGCTGAAGGTTTGATTTGATTGCGATACCAGGGATATTTCCACCTTTTTCAGTGAAGAGAGCAGGGACATATCCTTTTCTTTCACATTGGCAGCTACCCATACTTCATTCAGATCGGCTACCACGGCCACCGGGTCGGCATCGTCTTTCATGAATTGCCCGATTACAATGTTATTCTTCACTATTTCACCGGAAATGGGTGAGCGGACAATCATAGGCTGACCCAGTACTAACTGATCCGGTTCTATCTGGAATACTTTCAGGGCAGCCAACGCATTTTCATAATCTTTCTTTTTCAATTCATAGTTCACTTCGGCTTCTTCCACTTCTTTTTGCGCACTTACTTTGTGTGCATACAAGTCCTGTTCGCGGCGCAGATTCTTGGAAGCCAGTTCCATTTCCTGCTTTGCCTGGTAGTAGACTTTTCCGGTTTCAAAGAAGTCGGGCGAACTGATTTCAAACAGGGGACTGCCTTTATCCACTTTTTGTCCCAGACGGATAAAGGAACGCGTCACCCGTCCTGCAAACGGAGAGGCTATTTCTGCATAATGGTTGGGTATGGCTTTCACGATGCCCGAAACTGTGAATGTTGTTTCATGCAATTCTTTCTGAACTTCGCTTATTTTCAGTTTCTTGGCGATGGGGGATTCCGAAGATACCACAATAGTATCTCCTGATACAGAAAATTCCTGTTTTTCCTGTTCTTTTTGCTGACCGGTACAGGCATAGCACATCATGCCGGTCAGGCACAATAAATATATGTATTTCATTTCTTTGTCGTTATGATAAGAACTCGTTTTTCTTCATGTATTTTGGGAATAACAGATTAAGGTTTCGCTTATGCTCTGCCTTTCAGGCTACATACGAAACTTGAATAACAAAATCTGTTCTCAGCATACATGACAGGGTGGAGAACGTAAATGGAAAGACCGGGCCGTGCGAACAATCCGGTTTGCTCCATGCAACAAGAAGATGAAACTTAGGAAAAATAAAATAAAGGGAACTATCGGTAACTCATGCGAACTGTCCAGGCATAATAAATTGAACCAAGAGACGGTTTCCCACTGTGCCTCCGTGTGCGAATGGTGCATACCCGGAAGGTAGGGGTGGGAGTGAGTTACGAGGAAATGATCGACTACATGTGTATGGACAAAGGCTGTGTTTCCTACGTAGTAATAAACAAATACTACTATCAGTACATACTTTACGATGTTGGAAAGTAACCTTTTCACATGCAATGTTTTTGCTTTGGCGACAAAGGTAGTGCATATTTCAGATACTATCCAAGGAGAGAAGGATTTATTTTAGATTTTAATCAAATACCAATTGCCAAACAATTTATCATTAATTATTTTGCTCTCTATATAAAAATATCTACTTTTGCAAATCATCAGATGATATGACTAATAAAACAAGCATTATGATTATACAAAAGAAGTCTTTGGCAGATATGATTGCCGAGACATTGAAGCAACAGATTACGGAAGGAACCTATAGGGCTGGGGATAAACTTCCAACCGAACCGGAGTTGATGAAAACTTTCGGAGTTGGCAGGTCAAGCGTTCGGGAAGCGGTAAAACTGTTGGTAAACATGGGAGTTGTCCGAGTCCAACAAGGTTCGGGAACGTTTGTAGCTGTTCCATCGAATAATGATGATGTCAACATAAAAATGAGCACCGCAGATCGAACGGAACTGGACGAAGTTAGAAAAATACTGGATATTGCAATCGTGGAGAAAGCTGTGGCGCGAAGAACAGAAAAAGATATAGAACGAATGCGAGCTTCACTTGAAAAAAGAAAAGTAAATGCGGAAAAAGGCTTGTTGGAAGAATGCATCGAAGCCGACTTGAATTTTCATATTGCCATTGCCGATGCCGCTCACAACCGAATACTGGCTGACATTTATCGTTCCGCAGCCACTCATCTGCTTTCGGAGTTCAATCGCATTTACGACGGCACAGATTGTTTTATAAATTCACAGACTTCTCATGAAAAACTATTGAAACACATTATTGCCGGTGATTTGAAGAACGCCAGAAAAACAGCAACAATAATCGTAGAAGAACCATAAGATAACAACAACTAAAGATATAGAAATCAAATGATAGAAAGCCGCAAACAGAAAGTGGTCGTACTTTTCGAAGTAACGCCCACCGCAGAGGGTAAAGAACGTTATCTTGAACTTGCCTCTCAATTAAAACCATTGCTTTCAAACGCGAAGGGCTTTATCCGTTCCGAACGATTCAGCAGTTTGAATGCAGAAAGCAAGTTGTTGTCATTGAATGTATGGGAAAGTGAAGAAGCCGTTGAAAAATGGCGTAATGAACTTAACCATCGCATGAGCCAGTTAGAAGGACGTGAGAAACTTTTCGAGAGTTATCGGATAACCGTTGCATCTGTCATAAGGGAATATGACGACTGCTACCGCAATGAGGCTCCAGTAGATTCTAACGAATATTTTCGTCATAAGCTGGGGAATGGCAGATTATAATATTTTCATCTATGGCGAAGCGGAAATTTCTTATCTGAAAAAACGAGATAAGAGGCTTGCTGAAGTGATAGACAAAGTTGGTCCAATAGAACGGAAAGTCATTCCCGACTTGTTTGCGGCTTTGATCAATTCCATCGTGGGGCAACAGATTTCGACAAAGGCGCACAAAACAATCTGGGAAAAGATGGTGACTGCTCTCGGCGAGATAACTCCCCATGTTATTGACAGTCTCAGCGATGAAGAGCTACAGCGGTTCGGCATTACGTTCAAAAAGGCGGCTTACATCAAATCGGCAGCGCAAAAAGTATTATCGGGTGAATTCGAAATCGAAGCTCTTAGGACAATGCCGGATGAAGATGTTTGTACCAAACTTGTAGAACTCGATGGTATAGGTGTATGGACTGCCGAAATGCTTATGTTATTTTCCATGCAACGCCGCAATATATTCAGTTTTGGAGATCTCGCACTCTTACGAGGCATGCGCATGGTCTATCACCACAGAGTAATAAATAAACAGTTGTTCACCCGGTATAAAAAACGCTTTTCGCCTTACGCTTCCGTAGCAAGTCTTTATTTTTGGGCTGTGGCAGGAGGCGCGATAGATGGAATGAAAGACTATACACCGGTTAGCAATAAAAATAATGGAAATAGAAGAGAAAATAAAAGCGGTAAGAAATCGCGATAAAAGTTATCGTTATAAATTTTTCGTTTTTTATGATACGCTCAAGGATGCTTTGCAAACCGGGTATAGACCGTGCAAAATATGTATGAAAGAAGAATATCATGACTAT
>OMDF01001130.1_pt1 | contig 13810 bp, 10 predicted proteins | sample 1673631 | NCBI WGS metagenome assembly OMDF01 (sample SAMEA103958117, study PRJEB25191) | human gut metagenome | biome: human-associated habitat [ENVO:00009003]; feature: intestine environment [ENVO:2100002]; material: feces | place: Germany | collected 2013/2015 | reverse complement strand
ATCATCCTTCGGAAATCAAACAGAGCGTACTGTCTATCCGCGAACTCTATAAAGACAAGAAGATCACAGCCATCTTCCAGCCGCACCTTTACACCCGTACCCGCGACTTCTATCAGGACTTTGCCGATAGCCTGTCGCTACTGGACGAAGTCATTCTGACAGACATCTACCCGGCCCGTGAAACACCGATCCCCGGTGTCACCAGCAAGCTGATATACGACAACCTCCGTCCGGGTATCGAAAAAAGTATGTGCAAAAAGGAAGAAATACTGAACATTCTGAAAGATAAAAACATTGAAGTATTAATCACTCTAGGAGCCGGAGACATCGACAACTATGTCCCCGAAATAAAGAAAGAACTGGAAAAAATGAAGAATGATGAATGAAGAATTGGCTGCGCTATCACGCTGCAAAGTAATTCTTCATTCATCATTCTTCATTCATTTAAAACTGGAAATAAATAAACGGCTGAATATCACTGCTCTTTATCTGGATAACCAAATAAATCAGTACTACCAACAATAATGCCTTTCCCAATAAAGGTAATTTTACAACTCCACGACAACACGCATCCTGCCAACTATCAGGAGCAAAATGTAGCAAATACCCTATTCCCATCAAAACAAACACTTTCCAATAACCTTCTATCAGCTGCATGAATACCTCGGGATGAAAAGCTGTAAATATCTGCTTCAGCATAACAACCGAAGCTTCAAAAGTCGTATTACGGAAAAATATCCAGCAGAAACAAACAAAATTGAAAGTAATAAGAACTGCAAAAAATTTACGAATGCCCTTACTAGTGGCCGTCTTAGGCTTATGCAGCAAGTTACGCCAGAATTTCTGTGCAGCCAGTGCTATTCCATGAAATCCTCCCCATATCACAAAATTCCAAGATGCGCCATGCCACAAACCACCTAACAACATAGTAAGGCACAAATTAATATAAGTACGGGCCTTCCCCTTGCGGTTTCCCCCCAATGAGATATAAAGATAATCTCGCAACCATGTAGAAAGAGAGATATGCCAACGATGCCAAAAATCGGTTATACTATCGGCTTTATAAGGCGAATTAAAGTTCATAGGAAAACGGAAGCCCAACAGCAAAGCAAGCCCGATAGCCATATCACTATATCCGGAAAAGTCACAATAAATCTGTAAAGCATACCCATATACACCAAACAAATTCTCAACCCCGGAATAAAGAGCCGGATTATCAAAAATACGTTCCACAAAATTTACACTGATATAATCGGAGATTACAGCTTTCTTGAATAATCCGCTGATGATAAAGAAAACACCGGTACCAAACATCTCCGAGGAAACAAACAGCGGTTGCCTGATTTGAGGAATAAAATCGCGGGCACGTACAATAGGACCCGCTACCAGCTGTGGAAAAAAAGACACATAAAATGTATAATCCAACAACCTGTTCAAAGGAACCAATTCACGACGGTAAACATCTATGGTATAACTTAAAGACTGGAAAGTGAAGAACGATATCCCCACCGGCAAGAAAATATCCAACGGCTGGAATTTACCATTCCACAAAGGAGCCAGCATCTGATAAAAGAAATTGGTATACTTGAAATAACAGAGCAATCCTAAATTTATTCCCAGACTTGCCAGCAGCAAAAACATCCGTTTCCATTGAGTTTCGGTATTCGCCATACGCCCTGCCAGCAAGAAATCCGTCACTGTCACCACCCCCAGCAAGAAAAAATAAAAACCGCTACTCTTATAATAGAAATAATAAGAAAACAGCGTTACAAACAGGATGCGTGCCGTATCCTTTTTCTGCAATAACATATAAATCAGGCTAAAGCCCAAAAACAGAAACAAAAACAAGCCGCTGCTAAAAATCATCGGTTGCTTGGCATTATAAGTCAATACTTCAGCCAGTTTACTCCAATCCAGTTGCCACATATTCATTATACGCTTTAATCAGTGCCTGATGTAATAAATTACCTTGTAAACGATATCCATCGGGAGTGAAATGAATGCCATCCGCACGAAACATGTGGTGCTTCGTCCAGTTACGACAAGCATCTGTCTTTCCTCCTACTATATTATACATATCCCAAACTGCCATTTTATGCTCTTGTGCATACTCCTTTATAATACGTGCAGCCGTTACGGTTCTCGGATTAATAGTACGTGCACGACGACGTCCCACATATGCTCCGGGAGGTGTAGTAAGTAAAAAAAACGCTTCAGGACAGGCAGCTTTCAACATACCCAACAGTCTGCCTATCTGCATTTTGTGAGCCTGAGCCAGATAACGGCGGCTATGTGCCTCATTGGTTCCAAAAGAAACAATAATCAGATCAGGATGCAAAGAAGCTATTTTTTTTATTTTTTCATCGTCAGAGAAAGTAACAGAAGTAGCTCCATTAATGCCAAGCATATGATAAACAATACCCGGTTCGCCCGTCTCATGTGCCAACCCTTCGGTACGATATGAAATGGTATCAGGATAAACAGCCTCAGCACCAAAATCATGTTCCAGACAACGACGGGTTATTAATGGATAAAGATGCCCCCGCACATGAGAATCACCTATATGGACTATCCGTACCGGTCCCGTCATATCATTCAGTTTTTGAAAGAAAGGAGAAAGCGAACGGCTCTCATCTTCTATCACATTATCTAAAGAATGAGTAAAACTCGCCGGAAGTGAATCATGTACTGTTATCAGCCGCATACCACGATGCATTTCCTTTGTTTCACCGGGTATGCGAAGCGGCTCCAACGGTCGGGACAATGCCGGAATAGCATCCTGGGCATAAAGACATGGAAACAGCAAGAACAAAAACAATACCATTGCTACACCGGACAGACCAAGAAATCTGTTATTCCTCCTCATAGGCTTTCCGCTTTTCGTATTGCTCTTTGCCATACATCAATGTTTCAAATAAGATACCTGCCAAATGCCTGCCTCCCTTAAAATTGATATGGGTATAATCAAGATTCGCCATTTTTTGCCCGATCATATCGACAATGCTTCCTTGACCTCCCATTGCCTCATACATATTCCAAAAAGCGATATGGCTATCAGCCGCAATGGACTGTTGATAACGGATAAGATTCTTGACTCCGGGCATGGTGCGGAGATCTCCATTCTCGTTTTTATATTCACGGTCACCCACACTGACCAGTAAAATGCTGGTTTCAGGAAAAGCTGTCTTCAAATGCTCTATCACCGTAAGCATCCCTTTCTTATAGCCATCGTATTTTACGCCTCGTTCCGTAGCCACATTCAAACCATATTGGACCACAATCAAATCGTATGGACGAAGACGTTGGAAATCGCGAAGCGTATGTAAAGGAATACTACGTAAATGAAGCCCACTGCTACCACGTACGCTAAAATTATCCAAAGATATTCCCTGCTTGCCATCCATAGCCACTCCATAGAAAGTAGCAGAATCAGCATGTTCCACACTCCACCGTACTTGTCCTATCCTTCCTCTCACCGAAACAGCCTGCACACCTCCTGTTCCTACTTCCTCATGCAACTCTCCTTCCGCAGCATTATTCACTTTAGAACGGACAGCGGCAAAACCTTTATTTAGGAAATAAAAAGTAGAAACCTCACAGGTATCCAGTCGGGAAGCATATTTACTCTGTCCTTTTAACTGCACATAAGCACCTTCACGAGGGAAAAAATAATGTCCGGAAATATCTTGCTGTATTTTATCAAAACCAACAGAGTCATTGGATGAATGACTGCTCCATCCCCCAAAAGTATGGCGTACCGTAGGACGGTAACCGCTGATGGAAGAGGTTACAGGAACATATCCCACTCCGCACCCACCAAATTCTTGTTGAAGCATTTCGCGCAAATCGGCAGTAAAAATATCAGCTTCTATAAAAGAATCACCGAAGTAAGCGATGCGTACAGGGCGTTTCATGGTTTTCACTTTGGAAAGTGCCTCATAAAAATGTTTCATTCCCCGCATGGTGGAATCCGAATAATCCTCAATACAGGTAATACCCGTTTTACATGTATCCACAAAAATAGGTTTTACAGGAGGAGGAAGAACAATGGTGTCGGAATCACATACTTCTTCTTCCACATCCGGACGGATATCAGCCAACAGGTCCACCTTGCGCAACGGTTTGCCTCCCACCGACATGGGGGGAAGGAAATACAGCCCCATTAACGCTCCTACTACGATAAAAGTGAGAAGAAAAGTAGCCGGTATATAGTTTTTCATATTGCTATATTTGTAAATTAACCGCAAAAGTAGTGATTTTTTAGACGGAGTACTTCATGATAGAGGCTAAAAAAAGAAAAAAGACTGCGCCAGAAAGAGGGCAACAGTCTTTTTCTTTAATAATGAAAAGACAGATTCAAATCGTCTTTTCTATGTTCCACACAAAAGCACGTAATCCCAATTGTTCGGTTTCCTTATCCATTTTATGCAAGGCGTCCAATAACGGATCCACTTTGGTGTCATCTACCACTGTCATAATAGCCGAGCACATACTGGGCCACGCGTGACTGCCATAATGCGGTTCTCCTTTTACAGAGCCGCGCCCCTGCAACTGCTGCCAATAACTGAATCCACGACAATTCTGGCGATCCAACAATGCCAGAATACGTTCGTAAAAAGCTTGGTCGAAAGTGATGAAAACAGATTTCATTATTCCATTTTTTATTTTAAGTTCTGTCATCCGGTCCCCTATTCATTTCGATTCGGATAACAAATATATTAATTATTCTTTTTTACCTTTAGTCATCTCTGTCTTATGCGCTTGATAATAGTCATTCAGCTCACGGGCAGCTTTCATCTTCTTACGGTTACGCTTGATACCTGTACCGGCAAATGAACAGTAGAGCACCGGAACCAAAATCAAGGTGAGCACGGTAGATACAGTCAAACCACCGATTACGGACACCCCTAAAGGCTGCCACATTTCAGAACCTTCCCCTCCTCCTATCGCCATCGGCACCATGCCTAGAATAGTGGTCAAAGTGGTCATTAAAACCGGACGTAAACGACTACGGCCCGAAACAACGACCGAATGAATAACAGACATGCCCCGCTCACGACATAAGGTAATGTAATCAATAAGCACGATACCAATCAACATGATACCTCCCAACAAACTCATGACATTCAATGTAGTCCCCGTTCCATACAATGCCATCAATACCCCACTGAATGCAAACGGAATAGAGAACATAATGATAAACGGATAGGTCAGAGACTCAAACTGGGCAGCCATTACAATAAATACCAATATAATAATCAAAACAGCCAAAGTTCCCAGATCGCTGAATGAATCCTGCTGATCCTCATAAGAACCCGCCACCTGGATACTGATACCGCTAGGTAAATCCATCTTATCAATAATAGACTCACCTGCCACCACCACACTACCTAAAGGCGCACCTGAAATCACAGCGGAAACTGTTACAATACGTTCACGGTCTTTACGTTCAATAGTAGGAGGAGCGGAACGCTCCACCACCGTACCGATATCTTTCACCCGAATCGCTTTACCTTCATTAGTATAAATCAGAATATTCTCCAAACTTTCAATACTGGTACGGAACTGGGGAGCATAACGCACCTTGATATCATATTCGTCACCATCTTCCCGATAGTAAGAAGATAAAGCACCATTAACACGGTTACGCAGATACAAAGCTGCTGTAGAAAGATTCAAACCATGTAAAGCCAATTTTTCACGATCAAAATCCACTTGATATTCCGGCTGATAATCCTGACGGCTGATATTCACCTCAGATACACCGTTCACTTTCAATAAAGCTTCTTTCAATTCAGCTGCAGCTTTATCTGTCTCTGTAAAATCATATCCATAGATTTCAAAATCGGCAGTGGCCTGTCCACCCATGCCTCCACTGCTACCACCCAGGATAACCTGAGCTTTATCCAATTCGGGATAGGCTTTCAGATCCTCACGCATACCATCGCAGACTTCTGCCAACGTAACAGAACGTTGATCGGGATTATAAAGGTTGATATTGAATGAAATGATATGGCTACCATTATCCTGAATAGAAGCCCAAGTATTATCTGCATCAGCCTGTCCCACAGTATAGTTACAGATACGCATCACCCCTTCATATTTCTTCAGCCACTTTTCGGTCAATTCCTGAGCCAATGCCTGGGCACGTTCTACGCGAGCTCCGATAGGCAATTGTAATTGAACAGAAATACGACTGTTGTCTTGTGACGGAAAAAACTCTGTACCAATTCCTTTCGCACAAATCAGGCTCAGCAGAAAGAACCCGAAACAACCGGCAATAATAGTCCTGCGGTGACGAACAGCCCAGTTCAAACGTTTCTGATACCAGTTATCCAACCCGTCCAACGCACGTTCTATTGGTTTGTAGAATGTGACAAAACACTTGCTTTGTTTTTTTTGCAAGCGAAGCATCTGCGCACACATCATCGGAGTAAATGACAGCGCCGAGATAGTAGAAATAGTCATAATAACACACATCATCCAGCCCAACTGACGGAACAAAACTCCCGACATACCACTGACCATCGTCAACGGGAAGAATACCGCAATCATAGTCAATGTGGATGCGATAACAGAAATTGCCACCTCATTTGTTCCATGGATAGCCGCCTGTTTCGGCTCGGAGCCACGCTCGATATGGGTCGTCACGTTTTCCAAAACAACAATAGCATCATCCACCACATTACCAATCGCAATAGAAAGGCACGACAAAGAAATAATATTCAGCGATCCCCCATCCGTGATGGCCAAATAAATAAAAGAGGCAATCAATGACATGGGGATAGTGATACAGATAATCACTGTAGCACGCCAACGACCTAAGAAAACAAATACCACCAAAACCACAAACAGAATGGCATACATAATAGTTTCCGTCAAACTGTCGATGGTATTCAAAATATTATCTGAAGTATTCACAATAACCCCCAGTTTCACGTCACTGGGTAGTGACTTCTGCAACTTAGGCAACTGGTCCATTACTTTCTGGGAAATGTTCACAGAGTTTGCACCCGATTGTTTCTGTACAACAATCATAGCTCCTTGCACCCCGTTATTATAGGTTTCCTGAGCACGTTCTTCTACAGAATCGACTACCGTTGCCACGTCACGCAAATACACCGAAGCACCATTGCGTGTACCCACTACGATATTCTCCATTTCTTTCGGGTCCTTGAATTCCCCTTCCACACGCAAGGAATAGGTATTACTGCCCACATCGAAAGTTCCGCCCGGAGTATTCTTATTTTCAGCCCCGACAATGGAGCTGATGGTCTCAATCGTCAAATCATACGCTTCCAGTTTGTTGGGATCACAATAAATATTCACCTCACGTTTTGGCGCACCGGCAATGGACACCGTTCCCACGCCGGGAACACGAGCCAATGGATTTACTACATTATCATCCAATATCTTATATAGAGCCGGCTGACTTTCTTCTGCCTGAACGGACAACAGCAGGATAGGAATCATATCCGTACTGAACTTAAAGATAATCGGAGTATTGACTTCATCGGGAAGTTGTGAACTCACCATATCCAATTTATCACGCACATCATTAGTCAACACATCAATATCATAGCCATATTCGAATTCCAAAGTGATAACTGATATATTTTCTGAAGACTTGGATGTAATATGTTTCAAATTACTAACCGAGTTCAACGTATTTTCCAACGGACGGGTTACGTTGTTCTCTATATCGGAAGCACTGGCACCCTGATAAGATGTCATAACCATAATGGTATTGGTATCAATATCTGGATACAAGTCTACCGGAAGTTTCGACAATGAGAACAGACCAAAGATTGCTACGGCCAAAAAGCATAGCGAGGTCATAATCGGTTTTTTAACCGCTCCTTCGTATAGACTCATGTTTGTTAAATTAAAAATTGAAAATTAAGAACTAAAAAATCATATATAGGTAAATAAATATAGAGTATTATCAACTAACTCTCAATTTTTAATTTACTGCCACTTCCACACCATCGGCCAAACGGGTCTGACCGGCGACCACCACCTGCGAATTATCCTCCACCCCGGAAATCAATTCATATTCGGTTCCCATCCGACGTCCCAATTCTACTTTATTATAGGAAACCTTACCGTCTTTGTAGACATATACATAACGATCGCCCGAACCGGCACGTTTCACAATAGCCTGATCAGGAACTACCACATGCCGCAATGTACCAAAACTCACAGTCACACGGCCAAACATTCCCGGACGTATACGCTGATGGGTATTAGCCAATTTTACCTCTACAGGAAAAGTATGAGTAGTAGCATCAATAGTAGGATAAACCAAACTAACTTTTCCTTCGAATTCCTCATCACCATACACATCAAATTTCACCTTTACGGTCATACCTTTAGTTACTTTCGGGAAATAAGGTTCGGATACATTAATCAACAGTTTAACCGGAGTGATCTGTTCTATGACCAACACAGGAGTGGAGGCGGAAGAATATAAGTCACCGTTATCAAAATTACGCGCTGTAACCACTCCATTAATAGGACTTAATAACTGCGTATTCTCCAACAAATTATTATAGGAAGTACGACGTACATCTAAAGTTGTTTTCGCTGCATCCCATTCAGATTTGGAAGCTCCACCCACTTTGTACAGTTCATCCATACGTCTGAATTCCGTTTCTTCATTTTCTAACTGCAATTTCATTTGTTTCAGATTTGCCGCATCCATCTGTACTAATTTCTGTCCCTTGGATACATGATCTCCCACTTCAACAAAAATACGGTCTATACGCCCGGGAGAGGTCGGAGCTATATTATTTTTCGCTTCCGCTTCAACAGTGGCAGTATATTCCTCTATCTGATCTACATCGCGGGAAGTTACGGAAGCAAGCCGCACTACCGGTTTGTCCTCCATAGCGGTATCAGCAGCTTCCTTACTCTCCGTTCCACCTGAACATGCACTCAGCATAGTTACCACCAGCAAAGCTGCGAATTGAAAATATTTTCTCATACTGTTATCTTTATGTTAATGTGTTATTGTTCCGTTACTTCATCAATGCCTAAGACTAAGTCCAAATCAGCTTTAGCTACCAGATAGTCATAGATGGACTGGTTATAAGTCAGTTGGGCCTCCGTTAAAGCTACTTCCGAACTATTCAATTCCAAGATAGTTCCTTTTCCTACCTCATATCTTTTTTCGGCAATAGTACGCCCCTTCTCCGCCTGAAATACAGCTTCTTTATTACTTACCACCTGTTCCGTACTAGCAGCCATATTATCCAAGTAACTGGTAGCTTGCATAGTGAGCTGCCGCTCTGTATTGATACGGTTCTCTTCCAGTTGCTTCATCTGGATACGGGTCTGTTTCAATTGAGTAAAATTACTTCCTTTGAATAAAGGAATACTTAGATTCAGACCGATAGTAGAATAGGGCCTCCAATCGTATTCCTTGAACTTGAAATTATCATTCATTGAAGTATACATATATTGGAAACTAGCAGAAAGGGTCGGCATAAAATTGGTATACTGCAACTTCAGCGTCTGCTTTAATTGCAATGCATTCAGTTCCAATTGTTTCAACGTACTGTTATTTATCAAATTGTCTGGGCGAGGCATTGCCTGACGAGTAAACATAGACATTTCGTAATCCTTCAGGTTGCCTTCAACCGCTACCTTTACATCAGACTCCATTCCCATCAAGACCTTCAACTGCAGATTTGCCAAATTCACTCCGTTACGGGCAGACACCACGGTAGGTTTCAAGCTGCGCATCTGCACATCCGCACTAATCTTATCATATTCACTGACAGTTCCCTGTTCATATTTAGCTTTCACCACATTATAATTATCTTCACTCTGCTTATAACTTTTAAGCAGCACTTCATAACTGTCTTGTGCCAAAAGCAACTGAAAAAAGGCTTTGGTTACTTGATTTACCATATCCAGACGTGAAGCACGTGATTTCTCTACAGCCAAGTTCACATCCGTACTTGTCAAACTTATACTTTTGTAAAGAGCCGGAGCAAAGACAGGCAGACTGACAGACAGACCACCACTATAAGTATTATCTGTACCGACTTCAATCACCTCTCCCATCATGGCAAATGACTGCTTTTTTATGGCTCGTGAATAACTGCCCACCAAACTGGCTTCTGGGAAAAGACCGGCATAAGCTTCCCGGCGGGCTTCTTTCTTTAACAGGATTTCCTGACCGGCGACTTTAATGGTGGGATTGTCGCTCAATGCTATCCGGACTGCGTCCTGTAAGGTAATCCTCAATGTGTCTTGTGCTTGTGCACTTTGTATTGCTACATAAAGCAGCAAAAACAAGGTTAACGTAGGTTTGCAATAAAATTTCATTAACTATTACTCTTTATTTAGTGACTTATTTAGTTTCTAACCATACTTATTATGTTCGTTTCCTTTTAAATTCAATAAAAAATCATCCACAATCTTCAACCCCTTTTCAGTGGAAATGCCACGCATATGCATAAATACAACTGTTTCATAAATTTCACCAAGCGAATAGGACTTGCATATTTCCGAATGCAATAACAAGTCCATCTGCTCACATACCATGGCGCGTACAATATTATAATTTACATCATTTCTAAAAATGCCTTGTTCCACTCCTTTGCGATAAAATTCCATAGCCGAATCTAAATTCTCCTTCCGGCTTTCATCAATGTAACGCATTACCTTGGGATATTTCTCAATATCCTCAAAGAATTTCCTGTTTGTATTCTGAAAATCCTGAGCACTTCTTTGAAAAAACTTCAAGAGGACTTCCAAAACATTTTCTGCTTTGGAAGCCACTTGAGTCATATATTCCTGCATCTCCTCCCGATGTAGTTTCATAACATCAAGTAATAAATCCTCTTTGTCATGGAACAATTCATAAAGCGTGCGTTTAGATATAGATAATCCGGTAGCAATATCATCCATTCTCACTGTTTTGACACCTTTCTGTGCAAATGCTTTCGCTGCCGCCAAAACAATGTGTTCCTTCACTACCGTTTTATCCGTTCTTTTTTTCCTGACGCTGTTCATTCTTAACATAAAGGGAAACAAAGATACACTTATTTTATAATACCCAACTTAGAATTTCTGACAAACTCTATCAAATGTGCAATTTCAGGACTAAACGGAACCTGTTCTTCAATACGACGCAATGCATCCTCTGTAGATGTATTCACTTTATACAATATACGGAAAGCATGCGCTATATGTTTAATAACCGTTTCCGAGAAACCTTCATGTTGCAACACGGTGGTATTGATGCTATAAAAAGCCGTAGGCTCATGGGCAGCTACACAATAAGGAGGAATATCCTTGGTAAAACGACACCCACCCTGTACGGCAGCATAAGCCCCCAAGCGAGTCTTTCCCTGCATCAATACATTGGAAGTAAGAATAGCATAATCCTCGACTACACAACAACCTGACACCTGCGAACCGTTACCAATAATACAGTTGTTACCGATGGTCACATCATGTGAGATACGTGCTCCCTGCATAATAAAGTTACCGCTTCCTACCACAGTCTCATCTCCGGCGAAAGTAGCGCGAATAATTACCGCATTCTCACGGATTGTATTATTATTACCTATACGGGCGATGGTATCATCACCCGTATATTTAAAATCTTGCGGAGTAGCAGCAATTACAGCTCCGTTATAAATGGTATTTCCGTTACCGATGCGTGCGCCGCTCATAATGCTGGCGTTGGGCATGATTACATTATCATCACCTATCTCCACATTCTTATCAATGTAGGCAAACGGGTGAATAGTTACGTTTTTCCCGATTTTTGCTGACGGGTCTACATAAGCTAACGGACTAATCATATTCATATTATTTTTAAGGTTAATTATTCACGTCCACCGCCCAATGCGCTGTACAGATTGATAACAGCCTGCATACGCTGGAAAGTATCGGATACTTCGTTCAACTGTGCACTCAGCAATGACTGTTGTGCAGTAATGATTTCCAGATAAGTGGCCTTTCCCGCCTGAAACAAATCATTGTTCATCTCCACCGCTTTTTGCATTTCGGAAACCTGTGCCTGGTGCTCACTCAACTTTTTGTCTGCCGTATCATACAGGAACAAAGCATCACTTACTTCCTTACCAGCTTCCAGAATAGTCTGCTGATAATTCATCTTGGCAATCTGTTCTTCCGCTTTCGATACTTTTAAATTGGCTATCAATTTTCCACGCTGGAAAATGGGCTGAGTCAATGAGCCGATAGCATTCCAAAGCATAACGGCAGGATTAGAAATCACTGTACCATTGGAACCATTAGTCCATCCCAAAGTACCTGTAATATTGACACTGGGATAAAAAGCGGAACGCGCCTGATTGGTAGTATAATAAGCGCTAGCTAATGCCAATTCTGCCGCTTTTACATCGGGACGGTTCTCAAGCAACTGTAAAGGAACTCCCACAGCCAAATCTGCAGGCATCACTTGTTCTTCTAATGTTCCACGATCTATATTCTGGGGAGCCTTTGCCAACAATACGGAAATAGAATTCTCAGTTTCGCGCACCTGACGTTTCAAGTCAGCCAATGAAGCCTCCGTCTGATGATAAGTCCCCTTGCTCTGTGCCACAGCAGCTTCGGTAGTCATACCGGCTTCCTTCATTGCTTCCATAGTGCGCACTGTTTCTTTCATTAACGCCACATTCTGCTCGGTCACACTGACTTGACGGTCGAGCATCAATAAAGAATAATAAGCATTGGCTATACCACCAATCAACTGTGAACGCACTGCCTGCTGATAGGCCTTACTTTGCAAATAAGATGCTTTCTGGCCACGATGGGCATTCAGCAATTTGCCGAACAAATCAACTTCCCAACTTGCAGAAGCAGGTAAAGTATAGTTCTTTACAGGAGTACTTTTGTCCACACTAGTCAACGAACCTTGTGGGGCAAGGGCCAAAGAAGGGAGATAAGACAAGCGAGCTGATGTCAATAACGCCTTCGCCTCCTTCACACGCAGGATAGCAGCCTGCATATCTACATTGTTTGCCAATCCCTCTTCAATCAGCATCTGCAATTTCGGATCACGGAAAATTTCCTTCCATGACAAGTTACCCATATTGGTTGTATCGTTAGCAGCCAATGTATCGTTGGCGGCAACCGGGTCACGATAGATGCCTGTGGCATCTATCGACTCGGGGCGATCGTATGATTTATAGATGTGGCAACCGCTTAATAAAAACGTCGCGCAACATAATCCTATTATCTTTTTCATTGTTCTTCTGTTCATTTACGGGTGTATTGTTCAATTTCGGGTTCAACCTCTGTATTGTCCACACTTTCCCACTCAATCGGTTTGAATTTCTCTTGTAACCATTGGAATACCACCTTTCTGAAAAATTTTCTTAAGCTTTCCATAAATATACGGATGGTTCGCCCCATCCGTTATTCATTTAAAAGACAGTTCTTTTATTTTCTGAGGCAGGTGTTTCGGCTTTCCACCCTAAAACAAATAGTTAAACTACGTTAGTAAAGGAGGGATACCATGTCCTTGGATTACGATCAGATTCTCCATGGGAATCCGACGAAGAATCTTTTGATTCGACACCGGGAATTGCAGGAGAACTACACTGAAGAAAAAGCCCAGGATTACTCCAAGCTGTACACAGGCCAGCCGCTCTCCTTTCTTCTGGAGAACTCCAGATTCGTGTTCTCAGAACCTACCTATGGATATCCGTATTATATAGATCAGGTTACCTCAAAAGAACACATGCTGGAATGCGTACCCGCATATCCGGAGGAACACGAAAAGGTCCATCTTTTTTTGGTGGAACACCGTGACGCGATGCAGCCT
>OMDF01001126.1_pt1 | contig 13861 bp, 8 predicted proteins | sample 1673631 | NCBI WGS metagenome assembly OMDF01 (sample SAMEA103958117, study PRJEB25191) | human gut metagenome | biome: human-associated habitat [ENVO:00009003]; feature: intestine environment [ENVO:2100002]; material: feces | place: Germany | collected 2013/2015 | reverse complement strand
CGGTCATGCGCTTTTTGTTTCCAAAGGTACCATCGGATCACCCGGCCATCCAATCGGCTGCCACAAATATGATCTGTAATGTATTCGGTCTTGGCGCAGCGGCAACGCCGCCGGGCCTTCTTGCCATGGAACAGTTCGAAGAGTTGGAAGAGGAACGGCGGAAAAACAAAAATCCGGCCGCTGTTCCGAAAGGAACTGCAAACCGGGAAATGTGCACCTTTCTGATTTTAAATATTTCTTCCCTGCAGCTGATACCGGTCAACGTGATTGCATACCGCAGCCAGTATGGCAGCGTGCATCCAACGGCCATTGTCGGACCGGCACTGGCAGCGACGGCAGCAAGCACGGTAGCGGCTGTTTTATTCTGCAAATGTATGGAGAAATGCAAAAGCTGAGAATGCGGTCTGCCCAGGAATATTTATAAAAAAACAGTAAATTCGCCTTCTTAGGACTAGCCGCCGCGGCAACGGCTTGGTACAATAAAAGAAATGAGGGATATTGAATTTTACATAGGAGGAACACAAGAGCATGGCAGGATATGTGAGTCTTCAGGATGTAACCAAGACATACAAAATGGGTGAAGTCACCATCAAGGCCGCGGATGGAATCAGTTTTGATGTGGAAAAAGGTGAGTTTGTGATCGTTGTCGGCCCGAGCGGCGCGGGAAAGACGACCGTTCTGAATATCTTAGGAGGCATGGACACGGCGACTTCCGGAAAGGTGCTGGTGGACGGCGCGGAAATCAGCAAATACCGCGGCAAGAAGCTGATCCAGTACCGGCGGGAGGATATTGGATTTGTTTTTCAGTTTTATAATCTGATGCAGAACCTGACGGCGCTCGAGAATGTGGAGCTGGCGATGCAGATTTGTAAGCATCCGCTGGATGCGTCGGAGGTGCTTGCGGAGGTTGGGCTGGAAGAGAGAATGAATAACTTCCCGGCGCAGCTTTCGGGCGGAGAGCAGCAGCGTGTGGCGATTGCGCGTGCGCTGGCGAAGAATCCGAAACTGCTGCTCTGCGATGAGCCGACCGGCGCGCTCGATTATGTGACGGGAAAAGCGATCTTAAAGCTGCTGCAGGATACCTGCCGGGAGAAGGGGATGACGGTCATTGTCATCACTCACAACTCGGCGCTGACACCGATGGCGGACCGCGTGATTAAAATCCGAAACGGAAAAGTGGCGGGAATGAAAACAAATGAGAACCCGACGCCGGTGGAAGAGATAGAATGGTAGGTGGACGATGAGAGCATTTCGAAAAGACTTTATCCGGGAAATCACAAAGAACAAGGGGCGGTTTCTGTCAGTCTTTTTCATCGTGCTTCTTGGCGCGGCGTTTTTCTCGGGCATCCGGTCGGCGGAAGGAGATATGAAGGTTTCGGCGGACCGGTATTATGATGAAGTAAATTATATGGATTTGAAAGTCCTTGGAACGCTGGGGCTGACAGACGATGATCTGGCGGATATCGCGAAGACGGATGGCGTGAAAGCGGTTTACGGCGGAAAGACGGTGGAAGTGCTGCATGACATCGGTGAGAGCGAGCAGGTTGTGAAACTGATCGCGCTGACGGACAGTGTGAATGAACCGCGCGTGGTCAAGGGACGGATGCCAGAGAAAGAGGATGAAATTCTTGTTGATACGCAGTTTCTGAAAAGTTCCGGCTGTGAGATCGGGGATCAGGTAACGTTCACTTCCGGAACGGAGGATCCGCTCTCAGATTCGCTGACCGGGGATACGTTTACGATTGTTGGTTCGGCGACGCTCCCTTATTATATGGATCTGAACCGCGGAACGGGCTCGATTGGAAACGGAAGCATCAACAGTTTTGCACTGCTGCTTCCGGAGACATTTACCTCGGATCTCTATACAGAGATTTACGTCCAGGCGGACGGCGCACAGGAAGAGGCGAGCTACAGCGATGCGTATGATGAGACGGTGAAGGCTGTACAGACGAAGATTGAAGCGCTCGAGGATGCGGCGTGCGACCGGCGGTATACGGCAGTCAAAACCGAAGGACAGGAAAAGATTGATGATGCAAAACAGCAGGTCGCTGATGCAGAGCAGAAATTAGCGGACGCAAAAACAGAGCTGGATGACGGTGCACAGCAGCTTGCCGACGCGAAAGTGACGATTGCGGACAAAGAGCAGGAACTTCTCGACGGCGAACAGACGTTAAAGGACAAAGAACAGGAGCTTCTTGACGGAAAGCAGACGATTGCTGAGAAAGAACAGGAACTCCTTGACGGAAAACAGACCATTGCAGACAAAGAGCAGGAACTTCTCAGTGCGAAAGCAACCATCGCCGATAAAGAGCAGGAACTGGCATCCGGCAAGGCAACGCTGAAAGATAAAGAGGCGGAACTTGCGAGCGGAAAAGCGACGCTGGAAGCAAAGGCGGCAGAGCTGGAAAGCGGAAAAGCGGAGCTGAATCAGAAAGCCGATGAACTTGCAAGTGGAAAAACCACACTTGAGGCAAAAGCGAAAGAACTTTCCGACGGAAAAGCACAGCTTGCAGAGAAAGAAACAGAACTGGCATCCGGCAAAAAAGAGTTAGAGGAAAAAATGACGCAGCTTTCGGCGGCAAAAACCGAACTGACTCGGAAGCAGACGGAGCTGAATACTGCAAAAGAGCAGCTTTCCGAAAAAGAAACGGAATTGAATATTGCAAAGGAGCAGCTTTCCGCTGCACGCGAGGAACTGGACAACAAGAAAGCAGAAACCGCTGCAGGACGCACACAGTATGAAGCGCAGAAGGCAGCGTATGAAGAACAGAAGAGTCAGTATGAGACAGCCAAGGATCAGTTAGCCCAGATTTCCAGGCAGCTTCCGATGGTGGAGGCTGCGCAGACAGAAGTGACTGGTCAGATCGAGGTGATTGAGGCTCAGCTTGACGGACTGACGGAGGAAGATGAAGCATATGTATCCCTGTTGGAACAGAAAACTGCGCTGGAAGCAAAGCAGACAGAGTTAGCACAGCAGCTTTTCACGATGCAGGAGCAGAAAACATTTCTGGAACAAAACATCGCAGCGTTTGAAGCAGCAAGCGCTGATGCGGAAGCCCGGCTTGCGGCTGCAGAAGCTCAGATTACCGACGCAGAAAGTCAGCTTGCCGCTGCAGATGCACAATTAACAGAAAAAGAGCAGGAATGCGCCGCAGGCGAGGCACAGATTGCTTCTGCAAAAGAAGAACTGGAAAGCGGCGAAGCTCAGATTACAGAGGCTCTTGCCCAGCTTCAGGATGGAGAAGCACAAGCAGAAGCTTATCAGAAACAGATTGAGAATGGCGAAGCCCAGCTTGCCTCTGCCAAAGCAGCGATTGCCGACGGAGAAGCTCAGATTGAGACGAATCGCAGTAAATTAAAAGACGGAGAAACTCAGCTTGCGGCTGCCAGAGCCCAGCTTGCTGATGGGGAACAGCAGATTGCATCGTACCGACAGACGATTCAGTCGGGTGAGGCCCAGCTTGCCGCTGCAAAGCAGACAATTTCCAGTGGAGAAAGTCAGCTCGCCGACGCGAAACAGTCGATCGCCGACGGCGAAACCCAGTTAGCAGAAGCAAAGCAGACGATCGCCGATGGAGAAAGTCAGCTTGCCGAAGCAAAGCAGACGATTGCCGACGGTGAAACCCAGCTTGCCGACGCGAAACAGGAAATCGCCGACGGAAAAATCTCCCTTGCGGATGCGAAACAGGAAATTGCCGATAAAGAAAAAGAACTTGAGGACGGCAAAGCCGAATACGAAAAAGCAAAAGCCGACGCCGAACCAGAAATCGCGGATGCGAAGCAGGAAATTGCGGACGGTGAGAAAACACTCGCAGACCTGAAAAAACCAACGTGGTACGTCTGGGGACGGGATAAGGTAACGTCAACTGAGAGCTTCGGTCAGGATGCCGGCCGTATCTCGAATATCGGAAAATTCTTCCCGGTTATCTTCTTCCTCGTGGCTGCTCTCGTCAGCCTGACGACGATGACACGAATGATCGAGGAACAGCGTCAGCAGATCGGAACGTTAAAAGCCCTCGGCTATTCCGACGGCGTGATCGCCTTTAAATATTTCGCATACGCGATGCTCTCCACCGTATCCGGCGCTCTCGCGGGTGTGGTGGTTGGAGAAAAAATCCTGCCCTGGGTTATTATGAATGCCTACGGCATGCTGTATACCGGACTCCCGTATTACATGACCCCGCTGAACTGGGAGCAGGGAGGCCTTGCGATTCTGGCGAGTGCAGCCTGCACCGGCGTGGCGACGATCGCGGCATGCTACAAAGAACTCGCCGCAGGTCCGGCAGAGCTGATGCGGCCGGAAGCACCGAAAAACGGCAAACGGATTTTCCTGGAACGCATCGGCGTACTCTGGAAACATCTGAACTTTACGCAGAAATCAACCGTGCGGAATCTGGTGCGGTATAAAAAACGATTCTTCATGACCGTTATTGGAATCGGCGGATGCATGGGTCTGATCCTCGTCGGTTTCGGCCTTCAGGATTCCATCACCGCGATTGCGAAAAACCAGTTCGTCAGCCTCTTCACCTATCAGGCGAATGCTGTGCTGAATTCAGATGTGGATGAATCCGAAAAAGAAGCATTGCAGACCGATCTGGAAAACTACAGCGGCATCGATGAGCTGCTGGAAATGTACTGCCAGAACATCGAACTGCAGACCGACAAAAAGGCCGTGGATGCAGTGCTTGAAGTGCCGAAAGAACTGACGAATTTCAATGACTTCTATGCCTTCCGAGACCGGAAAAGCGGAGAAGTTTACGAATTCCCGACCGACGGCGGCGCAGCCATCAGCGAAAAGACAGCAACGATGCTCGGCGTAAAAGCAGGCGACACGGTTCAGCTGAAAAAAGGCGACGATATTGTGGACGTAAAGATTTCGATCATCGTCGAAAACTACGTGCGCCATTACCTGTATTTGGCCCCGGATCTCTACGAGGAGCTGTTCGGCGGAGAGCCGGACTACAACCAGCTTCTGATGAAATATCAGGACACGTCGGGCAATTATGAGACAGCACTCGGAGAAAAAATCATGACGTACGACGGTGTAGCGGCAATCTCGTTCACATCCGACCTGATTGATCAGATTGACAACATGCTTCGTTCCCTCGACATCGTCATCGTGGTGCTGATCGTATCGGCGGGCCTGCTGGCGTTTGTGGTGCTGTACAACCTGAACAACATCAACATCACCGAACGACAGAGAGAGCTGGCAACGCTGAAAGTGCTCGGCTTCTTCGACGGCGAGGTGGCATCGTACGTGTACCGGGAAAACATGGTGCTGACACTGTTCGGCGTTATCGCGGGCATGGGAATTGGAACGTTTTTACATCATTGCGTAATTCAGACCGTCGAGGTCGATATGATGATGTTCGGACGAAACGTGTTCCCGCGGAGCTACGGCTGGAGCGCCCTGATTACCATGGCGTTTGCCCTGTTCGTCAACTTTATGATGTTCTACCGGTTAAGAAAAATTGATATGATTGAATCGCTGAAAAGCGTGGAGTAAACAACAGAAAAAGGCCGTCCGCGGTGATGCAGAGAATCTGCAGAAACCGTGGGCGGTTTTTTCATTTTGAAAGTGAAATATGAGCCGGAATGCTTGTTTTTTCAGACATTTCGTTGTATAAAAAAAATAAGGGTTTTTATCAGAACAGAATCAAAAAACAAAGAGTAAAGGGGATTTTTACAAATGGGAACAACAGAAACGAAAAAAATGAGAGTCGGCGTTGTCGGCTGCGGAGCGATCAGTGATATTTATCTGACGAACATGATTCATAACTTTGAGAATCTTGAGGTAGCAGCATGCTGCGCAGGCCATCTTGAACATGCGAAAAAGAAAGCAGAGCAGTATGGCATCAAGGGCTGTACCTACGAGGAAATTCTGGCAGATCCGTCGATTAAAATGGTAGTCATTCTGACACCGGCACCGACCCACGAGGGGCTGATCCGTCAGGCACTGGAAGCCGGAAAACACGTTTACACTGAAAAAACAATGACCCTCGCACCGGAAACGGCAGCGAAACTGATCGAGCTGGCAGAGGAGAAACATCTCTATCTCGGTTCCGCACCGGACACCTTCCTTGGATCGGCACTGCAGACCGCAAGAAAAGCGATCGACGACGGGCTGATCGGCGAGGTGACATCTTTCGAAGCATGCGCAAACCGCGATCTTGATTTGCTGGCGAGCATCTTCCGTTTTCTGCGGATGCCGGGCGGCGGTATCTGCTACGATTTCGGTGTTTATTATCTGACCGCCATCGTCAGTCTTTTCGGCCCGGTGGACCGTGTCGTTTCCTCCGTGCGCAACCTTGCGCCGAAGCGCGTCAATGTCGTCCCGGACAGCCCGGAATACGGCCAGGAATTTGACTACAGCAACGAGAGCCAGGCTTTCACGATTCTGGAAATGAAAAACGGCGTGACCGGCACATTCTGTGTCAATGGCGACAGCACCATCAACGATCAGGCGGTATTCACAATTTACGGCAAAAAAGGTATTTTAAAGCTGGTGGACCCGAACAATTTCGGCGGCGATATCGTCTACATTCCGGGCGTGAAGGACTGGACACAGCAGGCAGTTCCGGAAGTGCTGGATTATGGCTTTGCCTACAGCGAAAACAGCCGCGGCCTCGGTCCGTCCGAGATGGCAGAAGCAATTGCAGAGGGCAGACCAAACCGTGCGAATGCCAAAATGGCATATCACGTACTCGATACGATCGATCAGATTATGAAGAGTGCGGAAACGGGTGCATTTGAGAAGGTTCCATCCACCTGCGAAAGACCGGAGGCCATGCCGAATTCATAGCCTATTTCTGATAGGATTGCAGGTACATCTGACGGAAGTCGGTAGGGCTTACATTTTTTGATTTCAAAAAGACTCTGTTAAACGTAGAAATACTGTTAAAACCGGATTCGAGCGACACTTCGGTGATCGTGAGATCCGGTTTTTTTAACAGGTTTTCGGCGATATGGAGCCGTTCCCTGGTGACGAAATCCGTGAAGGAGAGGCCGGTGTATGCGCGGAACAGCTTGGAAAAATGGCAGCGGGAGAATCCGGCGACCTTTGATGCTTCTTCCAGGGAAACCGGTTCGGTGCAGTGACTCGAGATCCAGGTACATGCAGCAATCATCTGGCGGTGTACCTGTGCGGAATGGCCTGTTTTTTGCGGTGCGGCAGTTTCGGTCGGCACGGAGAGATTTTCGCCGAGCAGAATAAAAAACTGATACAGCAGAACGCATCCGCGCAGTTCGGAAAAACTGATATCGGAGAGGGAGAGCCTGCGAAGCTCTGTCAGAAATCCGCGAAGCTTTTCGATTTCCGGGAAGTTGTTCGCATTCAGAAGACGGATCTGATAAAAAAGATAAGCAACAGACTGGAAATCCACGCGTTTTTCCAGAAAATCTGCATCGAGCTGAAGCATGATCAGGCGATGTTCTCTGTTGGTTGTGGAAACAGCGTGCAGCTCGCCGGGCCAGATAAAAAGAAGATCACCGGGCTTTAGCGGAAAGGTTTCTCCATTTACTTCATAGATAATGCCGTCATCCTGTGCAAGCACAATTTCAATATAGTGATGCCAGTGCAGACCGAAATAGGCGGGGACATGCGAAATAGAGATATCGTAAACATAGCTGTTAGCAAAATGATTGTTTTCGAAAAAAGAAGTCGAATCGTTTTTCATGGCAAAAGAATCCTCCGTATCTGATAAACGGTATTATACAACAGAAGAGAGAAAAAATATAGAAAAAATCGAAACATCTGGGCAATGATCGGCAATATATAAGTAGTGTTTTACGAGGATCTGTATTATGGTTAAGATATGAAAATTGTGAAGAACGGCAGAAATCGGAAAAAGAGTGATGTGATTTTGGCGAAAATTCACAAAAAAACAATAAAAGTTTATGAAAAGTGAAGAAGTGAGAGGTAAGCGAAAAATGCAGATTTATGTAGATGGAAATGCTGTGCGAAGCGGAAATGGGCAGAAGGAATATCCATTTCAGACGATTTCCGAGGCGGCAAAAATTGCAAGGCCCGGCGACGAGGTGCTTGTAGCGCCTGGCGTATATCGGGAATATGTAGATCCGGCGAATGCGGGATGTGAGGATGCAAGAATTGTGTACCGTTCTGTGGAACCGGGAAAAGCTGTGATTACCGGTGCGGAAATTGTGGATAACTGGGAGCATTTGGAAGGTGATGTGTGGACAGCGCGCGTTTCGAACGGATTGTTTGGGGATTACAATCCATATACGACACTGGTCAGCGGTGACTGGTTTATCGCATCCTACACAGCACACACCGGAGAAGTGTATCTGAATGGAAAATCCATGTATGAGGTGACAAGTCTGGATCAGGTGAAAAAGCCGGAGATCTATAAAAAATCCTGGGATCAGGCATTCACGGTTTACACCTGGTATGTGGAGCAGGATGAAGAGAAGAATGAGACCGTTTTCTATGTGAATTTCCAGGGGAAAAACCCGAATGAGGAAACGGTGGAAATTAATGTGCGCGAGAATTGCTTTTATCCATCGAAGGAGGGCATCGGTTATATTACGCTGTCCGGCTTTGTTGTAAAACAGGCGGCAACCCAGTGGGCTCCGCCGACGGCATATCAGGAAGGAATGGTCGGTCCGCACTGGTCAAAGGGATGGATCATCGAGGATTGTGAGATTTCAGATTCGAAGTGCTCGGGCATTTCCCTTGGAAAATACAGACAGCCGAACAATGATAATAAATGGCTCAAATGGAAATTCAAAGATGGCACACAGACGGAGCGTGACTGTATCTGCCAGGCGCAGCGGGAGGGATGGACAAAGGAAAATATCGGAAGTCATATCATCCGCCGGTGCAACATCCATGACTGTGGACAGACAGGTATTGTAGGCCACTTAGGCGGTGTGTTCTCGATCATTGAGGACAATCATATTCACCATATCAACAACAAACAGAACCTTGCGGGTGCGGAGATCGGCGGCATCAAGATGCATGCGGCGATCGATGTAATCATTCGAAGAAACCATTTCCATCACTGTACGAGAGGCCTCTGGCTTGACTGGCAGGCACAGGGCACACGTGTTACGCAGAACCTGTTCCATGACAATACGCTGCCGAACGAGGAAAATGCAAATCCAGAAGGTATGGACGGTATCGGCGAGGATATCTTTATTGAAATTTCCCACGGACCGACGCTGGTGGACAATAACGTACTGCTTTCGGACCGCGCGATGAAGCTGGCAACACAGGGTGTTGCGGTAGTACATAACCTGATCGCGGGATCGTTTACTGCTGTCGGCCGCGGTGTCAACAATGGCTCCGATAAGCTGCCGTCGCCGCGCTACACACCGTACCATGTGCCGCATCGCACGGAGATCAACGGATTTATGACAGTTCTTCACGGTGACTGCCGGTTCTACAATAATATCTTCATCCAGAAGCCGGTTCGTGCGGGAATGGAAGAAATCCGTAAACTGACTGGGGATAATGAATGGGATGACGGAAATCTGACAGCAGGAACCGTGCCGTACAGCGGATATCCGACATTGGAGGAGTACGTGGCAAGATTTGAGGGCTACTGCGGAATGGGCTCCGGAAAGTCGCCGGATCTGTATTACGAGAAGCTGCCGGTATGGCTTGGCGGCAACGTTTACTTCAATGGGGCGAAGCCGGCGGAGCAGGAACAGGACGCTGTAGTGGATACCGAGCATGAAATCACCATCGGTGTAAAAGAAGAGAACGGAAAATGGAAACTGGAGACCAATGTTTACGATTATCTACCGCAGAATGCCTGTGCAGTGATCTCAACGGAGACGCTTGGCATGGCATTTGAGCCGGAACAGAAATATGAGAATCCGGATGGAACGCCGATCGTGTTCCGATATGACTACTTCGGAAACCGTCAGGGCATTCATCCGCTGCCGGGCCCGTTTGCATCAAAAGAGGCTGCGGAAGAAGCATTATCATAAAGAAATTCTATAGACCCGCAAAAAAATAGCGTAAAAAATTCAGCGCCGCAGAGAGTGAATGATTGCGTCACAGCCTTTTTTGCAGTGTTTTCGGGTTTTACTATAACAAAAAGGAGTATAGAGAAATGATTTACTATGTTAATAATTCCGCTCCGAAGAATGGAAACGGAACAAAAGAGATGCCGTTCAAGTTCATCAACGATGCGGCAAAAATTGCAAAGGCAGGAGATGAAGTTCTGGTTGCACCTGGTATTTACCATGAATATGTTGATCCGGTCAACGGCGGAACCGAGAATGCAAGAATCGTCTATAAGAGTGAGAAGCCGCTCGGCGCAAAGATCACCGGTGCGGAAACGATGAATGACTGGGAGCATTACAAAGATAATGTGTGGGTATGCCGTGTAGACAACGGAGTTTTTGGCAATTATAACCCATACACGACAATGGTCGGCGGTGACTGGTATTTTGCACCGGTGGTACGCCATACCGGCGCGGTTTATCTGAATGACCGCCAGTTATACGAGGCAGAGACGCTCGAGGAGTGTATCAAGGGCGAGGTTTATGCGCCGTCCTGGGAGCCGGAGTGGTCGGTTTACAAATGGTATACCGAGCAGGACAAAGAGAAAAATCAGACGGTCATCTACGCAAACTTCCAGGGTAAAAACCCGACGGAGGAAAAAGTAGAAATCAACGTGCGCCGGAACTGCTTTATGCCGTCGAAAACAGGCGTAAATTACATTACGTTCAGTGGATTTGATGTCAGCAAGGCGGCAACGACATGGGCTCCGCCGGCCGCTTACCAGGACGGTATGATCGGTCCGCATTGGTCGAAGGGATGGATTATTGAGGACTGTGAGGTCAGCAACAGCAAGTGCTGCGGTATTTCGCTCGGAAAATATTACGATCCGGAGAACGACCATTACTTTACCAGAAAACACGTAAAAAGCCCGACCCAGATGGAGCGTGATGCTGTGTGCCGCGGCCAGTATCACGGCTGGACGAAGGAGAACATCGGAAGCCATATCATCCGCCGCTGCCACATCCATCACTGTGAGCAGACCGGTATTGTCGGACGGATGGGCGGTGTGTTCAGTATCATTGAGGACAACCACATTCACAACATCAACAATATGCAGCAGCTTGGCGGAGCCGAGATTTCCGGTATCAAGATGCATGCAGCGATCGATGTTGTGATGAGAAGAAATCACATTCATCATTGTACGATGGGCATCTGGTGCGACTGGGAGGCACAGGGAACACGCCTGACCCAGAACCTGCTGCACGACAACTGCCCGCCGGAGGGAACACCAAAGGCAGAGGGCGCAATGATGAGTCAGGATATTTTCATCGAGGTTGGCCATGGTCCGACCCTGATCGATAACAATATTATGCTCTCACCGGTCAGCGTTCGTATGGCGACCGATGGTATTGCCTGCGTACACAATCTGATGCTTGGCTCATTAACTGCAGTTGGCGGCGGAACAGGAGACCGTTACACGCCGTATCACATCCGTCACCGTACCGAGGTTGCCGGATTCATGACATTCCTGCATGGCGATGACCGGTTCTACAACAACATCTTTATCCAGAATTACCCGGTTGAGGAAACAGAAACGGTTGAGGACATGGGCTTCAAGATGGAGGATAACCAGGAGGTCGGAACGCATGTGTTCGACGAGTATCCGACCTATGACGAGTGGATCAGCCACTTTGAACTGGACAAACCGGCCGACATGAGCAAGCTGGAGCCGTATCACAACAAGTGCCATCTGCCGGTTTGGGTAAACGGAAACGCTTACTTTAACGGAGCAAAGGCGTGTGTGAATGAAAAAGAGAATCTTGTGGATAACGAGAACCAGGTTAAGGTGGAACTTGTGGAAAAAGACGGCCACTATTCCATCAAGACGAACGTGTATGAGTTCCTGAAGGATTTCCGGACGGGAATTATCAACAGTGATATTTTAGGATACGCCTTCGAGCCGGAGCAGAGATTCGAAGATCCGGACGGAAGCACGATTATCTTCGATCAGGACTATCTTGGCGAGCACCGCGGCGTGGCAGCAATGCCGGGACCGTTTGCGGATGGAGCTGAGGCAGAGAAGATTCTGTGGTAGAAGAAATCAGAACTTACCGGTTGATACGAAAAAAACAGGGCGCTGTGCAGGAAATGGCACAGCGCCCTGTTTTGGTAAAAGGAAAGTCAGGATGCCTTTGCAGAATCTTTTGCCGTCGGCATTTTCTCGTATAAGATTTTCAGCATAATCGGTGTTGCAATACTCGAGAAGAGAATCAGCAGAATCACGGCACTGAAGAAATCGCCGGATAAAAAGCCTGCATTCAGACCCTTTTGCGCGACGATCAGACAGACTTCACCACGGGTCATCATACCGACACCGATTTTCAGGCTGTCGCCCCAGGTAAAGCCGCATCCCTTTGACATCAGGCCACAGCCGATGATTTTTGCGGCAAGGCCGACGATGACGAAACAGATGGCAAAGAGTACGAATTTCTCGTTCATGCCGCTGAGCGTTGTTTTGAGTCCGATACTTGCAAAGAAAATCGGTCCGAAAATCATATAGGAGCTGATATCCATTTTTTCTTCGATGTAATCGGAAGAATCGAGGGAACACAGGATAACGCCCGCAACGTATGCACCGGTAATATCGGCGATGCCGAAATATTTTTCGGAAATGTAGGACAGTCCGAAGCAGAGCGCAAGACCCAGAATCGGAAGACGGCGGGTGTGCGGAAATACGGAGTTCATGCGGTTGAACAGCTTAAAGCAGAGAAAACCGAGCACAATCGCAAGGGCAAAAAACAGAATGGTGGAGGCTGCTACTTTCAGCGGATTGGATGTCGGATCTTTAAAACCGATGACAACAGTCAGCACAATGATACCAATGACATCGTCGATGATGGCTGCATTTAAGATGGTTGTTCCAACCTCTGTTTTCAGCTTGCCGAGTTCTTTCAAGGCCTGTACGGTGATGCTGACCGATGTCGCAGTCAGAATAACACCGATAAAAACAGCGTGGTAAAATTCTTCCGTTCCGACAGCAGAGAAGCCATAAAAGCTCATGTATAAGATGGCTCCAAGAACGAGAGGAACAAAAACACCGGCACAGGCGATCAGCAGGGATTTCACTCCGGTGCGGAGCAGATCCTTCAGGCTGGTGCCAAGACCTGCGGAGAACATCAGCAAAATGACACCGATCTCAGCCATCTGTGCGAGAAAGTCAGACTGCTGAACAAGTCCCAGCACACTGGGTCCAAGGACAATACCGGCAATCAGCTCGCCCACAACCTGCGGAGCCTTGCATTTTCTGGCAAGAATACCAAACAATTTTGCGAATACGATAATGATTGCCAGGTCTTTTAAAATGACATACGTATCCATGAAAAAGATACCCCCTTTTATGAAGTTTATGTATGTGTCGGCAGCTTGAAAGAGCAATGCCGGAGTTTGATACGCATACATTTTCAGTATAACAAAAATTGAGAAAAAATACTATCGGCAAGAAAGAAAAAATAAAGTAAAACGGAAAAGTGATGCAGGCGTATGGAACTGTTCTTTTGTAAAACAAAACTGGAAAAGAGGATTGTGAGGGTTATTGTCAGATTAAGAGCAGTGAACGGTAATGGAAAAAGAGATATAGAAAAGAGCATGTAGATATAGTATGATCAAAGCAGCAAATAAATTTTACATGGAGTTCAAAAAGCGGGATCAAAGAAAAAACGAAAGGGGAAATAAAAAATGAGAGTTGGGAACGTGAAAGAAATTGTATTTTCCAAAGATCCAAAACAGATGAACTGGCTGCGGGAGGATTTCCCATACGCCGAGGTAAAATGTCCGCCGGAGTTTTCGGCTGAGGTGCAGAATGAGAAAGACGGAGATGTGCTGACAACG
>OMDF01001123.1_pt1 | contig 13890 bp, 20 predicted proteins | sample 1673631 | NCBI WGS metagenome assembly OMDF01 (sample SAMEA103958117, study PRJEB25191) | human gut metagenome | biome: human-associated habitat [ENVO:00009003]; feature: intestine environment [ENVO:2100002]; material: feces | place: Germany | collected 2013/2015 | reverse complement strand
GAAAAATCAAACCAACTCACGCTCTTTTGAACAAAACTTATCCCGAACTCGCGTAGTTACTGTTCGGGCGTTACCTGCCCCATCCGAAACGAGTGCAAGAGATATTTGCCTGACCCTCCCGATGTACCGCTATGGTGGATACCACCTGCCTACAAAGAGAATCTTAAACAGTGTCCTCACTTTGAAAAGACTTATAGAAATAACAATAACCCCGAACTATTGAAAGGAGGTGAGGAATGAAATCAATACTTGATGCTTGTTGTGGTGGAAAAATGTTCTACTACGATAAAAATGACGAAAGGGTCTTATTCCAAGACATACGAAACATATCCACCCACTTATGTGATGGACGATTGTTTGAAGTAAAACCGGATGTACAAGCAGATTTTACAAATATGCCATACGAAGATGAAACATTTTCTATGGTTGTATTTGACCCTCCACATCTATTGAGAAATGTCGGTAAATCAAAAATGGCAGATATGTATGGCGGTCTAAACGAAAAATCAAATCCAACCGGTTATCAGCAAATAAAATATGGCTCACTCTATTCAGATTGGAAAGATATGCTATCTAAAGGGTTTGCAGAATGTTTCCGTGTATTGAAGACGGGCGGTTTTCTGATTTTCAAATGGAACGAAACTGATATAAAGGTATCGGAAATACTGAAACTCACACCGGAGAAGCCAATATTTGGACATATATCCGGCAAGCGAAGCAATACACACTGGATTTGTTTTATGAAAGGAGGCGAGAAATGAAAGTCATCGTAACATTTAGCGGAGGTAAAGATAGTCTTGCGTCATTACTTTGGGTACGCAATAATTTGACGAAAGATTTTATCACTATCTTTTGTGATACAGGTTGGGAACATCCATTGACCTATAAATACATCGAAGAAATACGAGAGCAACTTGGATTAAATCTCATTACCGTAAAGTCAAAGAAATTTGACGGCATGGCAGATTTGGCAAAAAAGAAATCACGTTGGCCATCATCGCAACGGAGGTTCTGCACATCAGAACTGAAAACCATTCCGATGATTGACTACATACTTGACGAGGTGAACGATGACATTCTGATTATACAGGGCATACGTGCATCCGAGAGTGCTAAACGTGCCGAAATGTCAAAACAATGCACCTACTTCAAATATTATGTTCAGCCATACGGAAAGGATAAGCACGGAAAAGACAAATTTCATACTTACCGCCGTAAAGATGTATTAGCATTTCGAGAGAAACATGCTGATGACCTGTTACGCCCGGTATTCGATTGGTCTGCACAGCAAGTAATAGATTATATACTTGAAAATGGTGTACAGCCTAATCCGCTCTACCGCATGGGCTACAAACGTGTCGGTTGCTATCCTTGTGTGATGGCTTCTCAACAAGATATTTACAATATCAGCGTACAGGACACGGAAAGGATAAATTACATCGCTAAACTCGAACAACGATTAAATAGCAGTTTCTTCAGTCCTGATAAAATTTCATCGAAATATTATCAGGGCGACTATCCGCTAATCAGAGATGTTGTTCGCTATGTACAAGGTAAACGTGCCGGAGGTTCTCTGTTCGATGATGATAATGTGGCAACAAGTTGCATGAGTTATTACGGACTTTGTGAATGACAAAGGAGAACTTATGAACAGGAAAAAAATTATACGAACCATCAGAGCCTTTAAGAAGATTCTGAAACAAGGTGCTCCTCAAACAGCAATGAAGTGCAGCTTTTGGGATGTTCATGAAAAGCGATACACAGCCGATGAAATAGCCGCTCGTTTTTTACGGATGAAAGGCTATAACGTGAGAATTGAAATAGATGATAATACAGAGAATCCCTCTTATTGTTTCGGATACATTCGGTTCTATCGCTATGTAACAATCAGTTTTAACTAATAATCAAGACAAGAACAATGAAATTTAAATCACATATATGTACCACACGTGAGCAGTCAAAAAGATTGCTCGCATTGGGACTAAAGCCGGGAACGGCAGATATGGTGTATCATTACACTAAGAGTAAAGTACCTGCATTGGAATGGGAGTTGCAAACTAAGCCGCCAACATCAAGAGGTGAGTTTTGGACACCCCAAAGAATAGCAAAGTTAGCATTTCCTTTTCATAAGCATCCAGATGGAACACCGATGACCGGTGAAGAGGTGTTTGATGAATTGTGGGGAAAGGATGTTCCTGCATGGAGTCTGTCAAGGCTGCTGGAACTGATGCCAAAGTACATTGAACAAAACAACAGGCCAAATGTCGATTTAGACATAAACAGTGATGGGCAGTATTGGTTTGTTTCTTATGATGAACTCGGATATGACATAAAGAATCAAGAAATGAAACAGGATTTGTTTGATGCAATTATTTCCATGATTGATTGGCTTATTACCAATGGATATTTCAATAAAGAGTTTGTTAAATAATGGTTGTGTTAAGTCTATTCGATGGCATGAGTTGTGGGCAGATAGCCTTGCACGAACTTGGAATAATCCCCGAAACCTATTACGCTTCGGAGATTGACAAGTTCGCCATAGCCCAAACACAGCTCAATTTCCCCGACACGATACAATTGGGTGATGTCGCAGAAGTGGATGTGTCCCGGTTGAAGCCTGTTGATTTGCTCATCGGTGGTTCACCGTGCCAATCATTCAGTTTTGCAGGAAAGCGTGCCGGAATGAAGACCACTGAAAACGAGGAAATCTACACACTTGACAGATACTTGCAGTTGAAAGCGGATGGGTTTAAATTCGAGGGGCAAAGTTATTTGTTTTGGGAATATATGCGCATCCTTACCGACATTCGCAAATACAATCCCAATGTGCTTTTCTTGTTGGAAAATGTGGAAATGGGCAAAAAATGGGAACGGGTATTGAGTGATGCCATCGGTCTTTATGGTGTACATATCAATTCAGCACTCGTATCGGCACAGAACCGCAAACGCGTCTATTGGACAAACATACGGACAAGACAAGACAAGAGGGCTTGTTTGGTGATTTGTATTCTGATATTCCTCAACCGGAAGATAAAGGGATATTACTCCGTGATATATTGGATGAAGATGTGGGCGAAAAATACTACCTGTCAGACATGAAAATAGAATGGCTTGAAAAACATTCCGCAAAAACAGGCAATGCGTTTCATAAATTTACCGGTACAGATAAGGCTTGTTGTATTACATCCACTGCGGAAGTGAAAAATAACCTTTCTACGAATTATGTATGTGTTGCAATGCGTGGCAGAAACCCTGACAATCCATCAAACCGCACATCCGGCATTCATACCGAACAACGCATCGAGCCAAACATGGACGGAAAAACAAATTGTTTGACAAGCGTTCAGAAAGACAATCTTATTCTGCAACGTCCTCGCGGAAACAATCAAGGCGGAGAGTTCACTGAGAAAGCACCCACATTGACTTCCAATCATTGGGAACAGAACAATCTGCTTATGAAAAGAATTAACCAACTTAACATTTCAGACGAAAGCAATGGCAGACAACCATATCAACAGAATCGAGTATTCGATATTGATGGCATATCTCCTGCGTTAATGAATGGCCATGCGGGGCAGACCATCAATGTACTAATCAAAAACAAGCGTATTAAAGATAATCTGCGTAGAACCGATGACAAAAGTCTTACTCTTCGTGCCACATCGTATAAAGGTGCTGAGTCAAACGGTATGACCCTCGTAAAAAATGGCGAGTATCGCATCCGGCGTCTTACACCGACCGAATGTGCAAGGCTGCAAACCATTCCTGACTGGTATAAATGGCAATGTAGTGAAACGCAGCAATACAAAATGCTTGGTAATGGCTGGACTGTAGCCGTTGTCTCGCATATACTTCAATATCTAAAATTTAAAACATTACAATCATGAACTCAACAGTATTAAAGGAAATTATGGCATTTTTACTCGGACGAAAGTATTATGCAAATATTATAGCAACAAGAGGTACAACGAAACAAGAAATTTGTTCCTACATCTTCGCTACAAAAGAAGCAGCTGAGCGGCATCGGGATGAAATTGAAACAACTCTGTCATTCCGGTATATCGAAACTGTTTCGTTCCGCTCCCGAAAAATCAGTTTGGAAGCGGCAGTTAAAAGTTAAACAATTCGGGTATCATTCATATACTATATTTGGACTATGATATTTAATAAAATAACAAAATGGTGGCAGTCGTTCCGGTTCTACATCATTGCCGACCCTGCCGACAATTCTGTAACACTCTCAAAGGCGTTGTTCAACCATATGAAGGACAACGCCCATGAGGGCGATGAGGCTCGTATATTCGTGTTCAAGATTACGGATTCAAGCAGCTTCGGGTTCATGACAAACCCAAGCATCGAGCAACCTACGCAAATGTGCAATATTCAGTACAATGGGAAATACCGTTGTATCGGTTTTGAAACACTCTGTCCGTCTGTCGGGCAAATTCTATATACATACGGACTAAATGCTTCACAGCGTGTCAAATTATCCGTATCCGTATGCCGTACAGTGCAGGGCAAAGTTTACTATCAAATAGAACGACCACATGAAAAGCATATTAGGAAATACACGAAAGGCTGATATTACTTTTCACGACAATGGACGTATCAATATATCTGCCAGAGTGTCCAAGTTATTGGAATTGTCACATGGTGATGTGATTGATATAATGGACGGACAGGGTGAAATATATCTGTATGTCAAGCACCGTGTGCCGGTTGTCGGTAGGCACGAGGGGATGGTATTCCGTTCCAACAAAAACGGGAATCATTGTATAGCCTCATCCGTGATACTCTGCCGTTACATCATTACAAGGTGCGGAGGAAGTGGAAAGGTACGGTTGTGTTGTGGGACTCCTGTAGAATTGCAACACTACGGGAAAGCATTGCCGATTATAATTAAATACATATTGTGATATGATTAAAGAGATTAAATACAATGGTTATACCGCCAATCCGTCCGACTACGCATGTCCGGACGGAGATTTGGCAACATCAATAGGCGTTATTCCCGAAGATGGTTCACTTAAATCTATATTGCCACCATCTGAGGTGTTCCGGCTTGAAAGTGGGGCATCTGTCATGTATATCCATGAAACGGCAAACATAAAACATTACATCATCTTCAAAAACAATGCGATTAGTTGGTGGGACGGCACAGATGAGCATGAACAGGTATCTCTTCGTACATTCAAGGAGATATACCAAATAAATGCCATTGGAAACACACTTCTCGTTTTGTCGGAAGATGGTATGCATTATTTCCTATGGAAAGGAAATGACGATGGGTATTTGTACCTCGGTACTAAAATTCCCGAATGCCCTTTGTCATTTGGTTTGCAAGGGGAAATGGTTCGCACGGATGAGTTCTCCATATCATTTGATGCCATTAACGAAGGTAGTATTTGGAATGAATTTTCAGATAGTAATAAAACACGAATAACAGACCAAGTACTTGCACATGTAAACAAGTTTATTGCAGAGAGGTCAACCAATAAAGGAAAATTCCTTTTCCCGTTCTTTGTCCGATACGCCTATCGCCTATACGATGGAACTTTGACAATGCATTCTGCCCCTATTCTGATGATTGCTTCATCTGACCTCGCACCGCAGGTTTTTTGGACGCACCTAACAGGAAAGGGGAAATATACGGATGCACAGCTGCGTGTATGCGGAATGCTACACGACCTTGACTATGCAGTCATTCATAATTCACGGCTTGAAATGATTAAGAATTGGAGAGATATTGTTCGCTCGGTAGATGTTTTTGTTTCAAAACCGATTTATACATACGACCAAAACGGGAAATGCACACGGTTTGCTCAATCAGAAAGTTATAATTCTTATTGCGTATGCAAGCATACCAATCAGGCTGCATCAACTTCAAAATACCCTCTTCGTTATCAGCGTCATACATTCAATAAACTGTATGCTTTTACTTTTGACCCGAACGGATTGACATATCCTGCCGGACGTTTGATGATTCCTCGTAGGAGCATTGATGATGTCAAAGAGGATATTCGCTCCACATCACAGTTCTATTTACTTGAGAGTATTCCTGTAGAGCAGCTTACAACGGCACGGACAAAATTGGTTGTTGAGGAAGACTATTTGCAGTCACTTGTCACTCGTGAGGTTATGACGGACGATTATGATAGCCATGATAAATTGTTGCCTAATTATTCATTTGTGTATAACTCAAGGCTCAATCTTGCCAATATCAGGAAAGAACTATATGACTTATATAATATTGGGGCAATGATACCATATACCAATGGTTATGTCGCAATCTGGAATGGAATGCCACCTACTCAAATGGATGGGACGATGGGGGCGACCGTTTACTTTTACATAAAGCAGGATGGCCGGGACATTGTGGTTAGTGGAGAATCATATCAGGTTTCATTTTATAGTCCTCCTTTCTTATTTTTGTTCTATCCCAATATAAACGCATATAAAGCAGTCATTGTAACTCATTATGGCGTTCCTATGTATTATGAGGTCACGTTGGAACAACATAAATTCCTCAATGGTTCTTTCTATTTTGCCGGTTGGGAAAATCCGAAAGAAGGTAGTAGCAGCTATCCTACTACAAGCCCATTGGCGGAAAGAATAATTGATTTGCCCAACAAAATATATACATCGGAAGTGAACAACCCGTTTCATTTTCCGGTACTCGGCATCAATACGGTTGGAACAGGAACTATTCTCGGCATTTGCGCTGCTGTGAAAGCATTGTCTGAAGGTCAGTTTGGACAGTTTCCTCTTTATGCCTTTACTACGGAAGGAGTATGGGCGTTGGAAGTGTCTGTTACAGGAACATACTCCGCCAAACAACCGATTACTCGTGATGTGGTCATTAACCCCGACAGCATTACCCAGATTGACACTGCCGTCCTGTTTGCAACCGATAGAGGTATTATGCACATCAGCGGCTCGTCCACACAATGTATATCCGACATCCTGAATACGGAGGATTTGTTCAGCATTGCCGACCTGCCTAAGTCTGATGCGTTGATAAACATCTTCAACGAAAAATCCGATGAAAGCGAAAAGATTACACTCGCAGACATCACGCTGTTGCCGTTCAACGAATTTCTACGAGGTTGCCGTATGGTGTATGACTATACCCACCAACACATCATCGTATATAACAGTGCAGTGCGTTATGCTTATGTTTTCTCTTTGAAGTCAAAATTGTGGGGTATGATGTATTCCGATATTGTGGCTAATGTCAATTCCTATCCCGAAGCATTTGCCATGGCAGAAGGTTCGAGATTGGTCGATTTCTCCAAGTCTAATGCTGAGAATATAACAGCTCTAATTATTACTCGTCCGTTCAAGATGGATGCACCCGATTCGTTCAAGACTATAAATACTATCATACAGCGTGGTATGTTCCACTCGACCCATATCCGGCAGGTGCTGTATGGTTCAAACGACCTCATACATTGGCACGTTGTATGGAGCAGCGTGGATAAAAATATGCGAGGCTTCCGGGGGACACCATATAAAGCCTACCGTCTTGCTCTTGTCTGCCGTTTTGATAAAGCGGAAAGCATATACGGATGTACCGTGGCGTTCGAGCCGCGTATGACAAACCAAGTACGATAGTTTTCAGGTAAAACAGATTGTTTATAAAGGAGAAAGAGCCGTGATGCGTGATGCACCTCGGCTCTTGTCTATTAAAACGGCTTGCATTTCCGTCTTATCTTGCCTTTCCTTGATACAAGCGATGTCTGTATCTTGCTTTTCAGTTCTTTGAATTTCCCCTCCCAATTCGCTTGACTACCTGGATTGGTGATGCTCATCCAATCGGCAAGCACTCTGCATACAAGATATTCATGTATCAGATGATTTAGCAACTGCACGGTCGTCATTGAAAAGCCAACCGGCAAATTCAGTACAATATCGTATGCTTCAGGAGCAGTCAGTACATTATCGAAATTTTCTTGCGTCTCGCCTATTTCCGTTTTTGTATAGGGAAAAAGCATTTCCACACATTCGGCATGGGCAAGATTCAGTACCCTTGTTACCCGGTCGATATTTCCTTTCTGACCGATGTCGAATACCTGATGCCGGGCGTGTACATCGTCTGTTTTCATGATGTCGCCCTCAACAAACGAATAGTTCTCGGCATCATATATCAGTTCCGACCGTTTGAATGTCAGCGTTACAGATTTAGTCTGTCGCTGATTATCACTACAGCAATACATTATCAACTATATGTAGGGCGTTCAGGGCGACTGCGTTTATACAAAGCACGCTTCACATTCTCTAACGATACTCCTGAATGGGAAATATAGGTTTCTGCATCCTCCTTGTTTGTAATGGCGAACCAATCTCCAAGAGCCATGTCCACAAGGTAAGAATGTATGCCGTTTCCCAATGCGTCTGCCGATGAGTTGTTGTAGTTGCTTGGCAGCTCAAACGAAAGTTCAAGCACTCCGTCATTGTCAATCTGTTCGGCAATTAGGTTATCGCTCGTGGTTTTGTCTTCCGACAGATACTCTCCGAGCAGACTTTTCAAAGCCGAGAAAGCGTTGGCCAAGGAACGGCGGATTTGGTAGCTGTTCTCATCATCATCACTTGCTTGCATGTTCGAGGCAGCTTCGTATGTCTTTTTGCCTTCTGCCTCTCGTGCCTGTCCTGTCAAGTATGCCTTATTCTGAATGTCATAGATAAGTTCTTTAACTTGTTGCGTGACGGTCAATGTCTTTTTATTCTCTGCCATAATACATTTATTTAATTGTTACTCGTATCGTATGTAGGGCGCATTGGCTTTTTCTTGAAAAACGCTTTGCGCATGATGTCTTCCAAATAGGTGGCGGCTTCCGAAGCATATCCGGTTGCTTCACTCTTGTTGGTAAATGTGTACCATTTGGCCGTAATGTTCATCACGAAGAATGAAAATAGGCTGCGTTGCATACTGGCAGTCAGACTGTCATCGAATGCAGTTGATAGACCTAATGTCAAAGAATACTCACCGTTCGTTTCTTCCTCCGATATAAGTACCTTTTTCAAACTGTTGCAAACCATATTCTTGCACTCGTTCCAAAAGCGTTCAAGGATGGATTTATCCTCTTCGGTGGTTGAAATGGTCTCGTAGGCATGTTCATCGTCCATCTTTGCCCCTGTGTATTCCGTAGTCTTTGCCACTTCCTCATACACGGTTTCTTTATTTATTGTCAATACTATTTCCATATTCAAAAACTAAATAGATTATATGATATACCTACACCAACGTAGGGGGCGAACTGTGGCGTTCCTCTCAAAGTCATCCCGTAGCCCACCTGTATGCCGATGCTCCATCGCTTTGTCTTCGGGCGTTTGGTTATGGTCATGGTTTCGTGCGGCATACGTAATATCAGGCTGTCAAGACTTGCATTGTACCCGCTCACGTATGCTGTATAGGTGTCGCCCTCATATTTGGTTTGCGTGATGGGTACCTGCACCTATACACTGTCGGCTGAAATCTTTTCGCCCATATCCTCGAAATGGTCTTTGTTTAGGAAATTCACTTCCTCATCATCGGGAACGCTTTTGCAGAAATTTTGTACACTATCCTGCAATATTTGGGGCTTTTCAGGAAATTTCTGTACGCTTTTTGGCAATTTAGGAACGCTTACAGGCAATTTTGCCGTAATGCTACCAAGCGGCTTTTCTTCTTTCGGGGCAGGTTGGTGGTAAGCGATAGTATCAAATATCGTTACCCTCATCGTGTCCGGCACAGGCGTTCCGCTTTTGTCGCCGATGATACCCCTGCCGCCGTTCCACAGAACAGAGCCGATAAGCAGCACCAACAGCACGCACAACAATATGTTTTTAGTCCTTTCCATACTTGTAATCCCAATCCATCAATGCTGCAACGTGAGTTCGCACAATAGCATCACGCCCCTTGTCTGAAGTAAGGTAAGCTACATCCTGTTCATTGTCCATGAAAAAGTTTTCCGTAAGGACGGCGGGGCATTTTGTTTTGCGTAGGATATAGAAAGCCTCTTCCCAGTCAGGGTCACCGTCCGATAAATCCTTACGGATTGTAAGTCCGGCAAAATTCTTTTCCGCTTCGGCATACAGCATGGTGGCAAGTTCATCGCTCTTGGTTTTGCCTTTGCTTGTGTAGGCACTCCAACCACGAGCCTTTCCCCATTCACCGTTTTTCGATGCATTGCAATGAATGGAAACAAGCACCACATTCTCTGCGCCAAAACGTCCGCAAATCTCATTCACACGCCTTACTCGTTCTTCAAGGGGTATGTCTTCGCTTTCGGTTACAATGCGCTCCGCATCAATGCCCAAAAATTTCAACTCTCCCTCGATGCTTTTTGCTATTTCTCGTGCGTAGCTGTATTCTCTGAACTTACTGTCAGGGCTGCGCTTTCCCGGAGTATTCTTGCCATGTCCGTTGTCAATCAATATCTTCATGCTTGGTAATTTATAGGGTTAGTATTCGCTTGGCGGAATTCGGTCTGCACAACCGTGTTTGTTACATTTTCGGAATTCCAGTGCCTGATTCTGAACGGCAAGTTCGCTGTTCTTTTCACTTAGTTCGCGGATAGTGTCGCGATATTTGGTTATCTCAGTATAAAGGTGGTCAATCTTTGCGTCCAGTTCGGCAACCCGCTTTTCTTTCTTCTCGTACAATTCTTTCCACTCCGCAGCATAAGCTGTGATGTTGTCTGCCTCGGTTTTTTCCGCCTCGGCATCTGCTTTTTTTGCCTTGCTTTTAATCAATAGTAAGGGCAATATCACTAACGTGATGAGAGAACCGATAACCTGTATATTCGTGCTTAATTGCTCCATGTCAAAGTTCCTCCAATTAAACATCCCAAGCAAACCCCGGCTATCGTTAAACCGAAATCAATCCAATCCCATTTGCTGCCATGCGCCTTGTCTTTGTACTCCAATGCAGTTGCTGCCAATACTCCGGCATACATTGCAGTAAACCAACTGAATGCAAAAATGCCGATAATCAGTCCTCCAATGAGGTGTTTCCACCTGTTGCTCATTCCGAGCCAATCAATAAACTTTTTCATTGTCATCGCTATTTTAAATTAAACATAGTCCAATCCACACTGTCTTTTTCCCTCCATCCGTCCTGAACGGTCTTTATCACATAGGCACACACTGATTGGGAGAACGCAATAAAATCATCTGCATTCTCGAAAGTATGATAGATGGGCGTACCATCTTCCTGCTCGTTGATTTTTAGGGTAAGCGGATAAGGGATGTTTTCACTTCGCTCTATGGCGGAAAAGTTCAGTTGGTTCTCAGGAGAAAGGTATATCGGCTTCTTGTTCCAGACAAAACCGTTTATAATCTTCTCCTCCGTTGTCTTGTTTATAGCGGACACAACAAGTTCCTTGACTTCGGAAAGTGTGGGTTTATGGTCGAATGTATGCCGGTACTCCCAGCCATTCTCACTATTCTCATCATCTTTCCCGAAGCCATAAAACAGTATCCACTTGGAGCGTCCTGTACGCACAAGACAATCCTGCCGCTGCTTTGTGCCGTAAATCTTTTCCATTTTTGTGAGTTTTGATTTCAGGCAAAAATAGCGGAATCCAAGTGGATTGATATGTTATCCTTTTACCATCAGGTAAAATTGTATTTTCTCTTTCCTCCGTCAAAAACCTCGCATTTGAGAACCGTTTCAAATGGGAAACCGTCTTCAATATCGCTGATTTGGTCAAGAATGCCTTTCATCTCAACTGAAGCGGTAAAGAACTTTCCCCATTCTTGTGTTGCAGGATTGCGGAAAGATACAAGATAACGGTCTTCTCCTTCTTTGGTATCTATACCCGTTTCAAAATCATGTATCTCAATAGGTATATTTACGATGTCACTCAATCTCATTACTTTGCCGGGAAAGCGTTTCTTTCCGTCAGCAGGAGTATATGTAACTCCCATTTCTGAAAATTTCTTCATTTTCTTGTTTGTAAGTATATAAAACAAATGTTTGCAATCAGCATGGCAAGCCATACCTTTGAATGAGCCTATGATTTCCTGCCTCCTTTTGCGTGATTTGACTTTGGCAAGATTCCTGGCGGCATTCTGTTTCGTCCGTTTCCTTAGCAAGGAATAGTCACCGAAATTCACATAACCCAAAGCATCCATGCCGGATGAAATGGGGGCGACTTTCTCGCTGGGCTTGATGGTCAGTCCAAGTTTGGCACTTTCTTCATGTAGGCAATTCCTTAGTCTCCACAACTCCTTTTTGCTCTCGCCGAGGATAAAGGTGTCATCACAAAAACGGAAATAATATGACGCACCGTGCAGTTCTATCATCGCATGGTCAAGGTCATTTAGATACAGGTTGCCGAAAAACTGGGAGGAACGAAGCCCCTTGCTGATACCGGCATCTGCATCGGGATATAAAACTTTGACAAAATTCTCCAATATCGGTAGTAAAATCGGGTCAGCGATGTATTTTCTGATTTTGTCTATCAATATGCTATGAACGATATTGTCATAGTAACCTTGATAATCTGATTGATAGAAGTATTTTAGGTTTGGATTTGCTTTCATTGCAGCTTGAATGGCATGAAACAAGCCTTGCGGACCTCTTCCCTTGATGGAAGCTGCAGTTGTCTCTATCAGAATGGGAGTAAGTTTTTCCTCTATGATTTCCATAATGGCATTACTGCCCATCCTTTCAAAGACAGCAGGGGCTTGGACTGTCCGTATTTTAGGACCGTCTTTCGTTTCAAAGGATTTTAGCGTGTTGACTCGGAAAGTTCCATTTCCTATCTGTTCTTTCATTTTTGCAAGTATGGTATCTCGATTGAGTACATATCGTACTTGGCGTGCTGTGTACTTCTTTCCATCTATTACAATCGAGTTCCTTTTTTCTGCTTCGGTAGAGGATTGGCTGAGGTTTGACAGCACACGCTTGAATGACGACAATAGGTTTTCTTCCGTTATTATTTCGGGGATGAGGTTGTATAAAGGATAACTGACCGAAAGTGTTCCCCCGGTCAGTCCTATAAAATTGTCCGTATCATCATAGACCGCCTTCCGGTCCCGTGAGGAGGATATGAAACCCTCCTCACTTGTGGTTAAAGATATGTTCCGGCTTTCCATAAATAATATATTATAATGCTTTTGCCGAGGCGCGAACCCCTCGGAGAATATAATTGCCCAACTCGTAGGCGTATAGAGTCTCCGATTAGTTAACCATCAGAATTTGAGCCGACCACCGTAGTTCGTGTTCGAGTTCGAAGATGCGTTGTTCGCGTTCGCATAAGCGAGACCGGAGTTCGCATTCGAGTTGTTGCCAGACCGAAGAACACAGCGGCGCGCGGGGTTGTCTGCCTTTATGTATCAAATGGCGAATTTCCCTAAACCTACTATTTCAAGGTTGATACTCATTCCCATTGCACGAAATACTTTTCTGATTGTCTGTATGGTAAGATTGCTTCCTTTCTCAATGCGAGAAATCTGCGCTTTCTTAACTCCAATCATTTCGCCAAGCTGTTCCTGAGTGATGTTTCTTGATTCACGGGCTTGTTTGATTGCCTCACCAATCAAGAACGCATCAACCTTTGCTTCATATTCGTCACGTCTTGGAGTTCCTTTAACCCCAATTACGCTGTCCAGCATTTCTTCATGAGTGTAAAGTTTCATATCTTCTGCTTTTTATCGTTAAAATACTGTTTTCTAATATTCTCTGCCTTATCAATTTCTTTTGATGGGGTCTTCTGCGTTTTCTTTATAAAGCCGTGAGTGGCAATTACCAAAGTGTCCTCTTCTGTATCCCAAAATGCCAAAAGCCGATAACAGATGCCATTGTAAAGCGTTCTGAACTCCCAAATATCCGTACCTTCCAATTTCTTAAAAAGTTCTTTGTCTATGACAACTCTACTTTTGAAGATATTATAAGCGATTTTA